>OMFK01000453.1_pt1 | contig 18297 bp, 10 predicted proteins | sample 1645651 | NCBI WGS metagenome assembly OMFK01 (sample SAMEA103958124, study PRJEB25191) | human gut metagenome | biome: human-associated habitat [ENVO:00009003]; feature: intestine environment [ENVO:2100002]; material: feces | place: Germany | collected 2013/2015
AATCCCGCGGACATCACCTGGGATACCTATCGTAGCAGCGGAGCCGGCGGACAGAGTTTTGGTGCCTTTATTCCAAAGGGACTGACACTCGAACTGGTGGGAGATTCCAACGATTATTTCGGAAAGGGACTTTCCGGCGGAAAGCTGATCGTTTATCCACCGGCAGGAGTAAACTTCAAAAAGGATGAGAACATCATTATCGGTAACGTAGCACTGTACGGTGCGACAAGCGGTAAGGCATTCATCAATGGTGTGGCAGGAGAACGTTTCTGTGTCAGAAATTCCGGAGCTACTGCTGTTGTTGAGGGTGTCGGCGATCATGGATGTGAGTATATGACGGGCGGTCGTGTCGTTATCCTTGGTAAAACCGGAAAGAACTTTGCCGCAGGTATGAGCGGTGGTATTGCTTATGTATTAGATGAGGACAACGATCTGTACATGCGTACCAACAAGTCTATGGTATTCAGTGAGGAAGTCACCAATAAATATGACGTATTAGAGCTCAAAGAAATGATCAAAGAACATGTTACCCTGACCAATTCGGAAAAAGGTAAGGAAATTCTCGATCACTTCAGTGAGTATCTGCCGAAGTTTAAGAAAGTCATCCCATATGATTATAACCGTATGCAGATGGCAATCGTTCAGATGGAAGAAAAAGGTTTGAATGCAGAGCAGGCACAGATTGAGGCATTTTATGCCAGCACGAGAGCATAAGGAGGGAAGAAACAATGGGAAAGCCAACAGGATTTATGGAATACGACAGATGTGAGGCGCGTTCGGTGGAACCAAAGGAACGAATCAAAAATTTTGATGAATTCCACATCTTCCTTTCCAAAGAAAAACAAAGAGAGCAGGCAGCGCGCTGTATGGATTGCGGTGTCCCGTTCTGTCAGTCGGGTATGACAGTTGCCGGAATGACTTCCGGCTGTCCGCTGCACAATCTGGTACCGGAGTGGAACGATCTGCTTTATACCGGAAACTATCAGCAGGCATATAACCGTCTGCACAAGACCAATAATTTCCCGGAGTTTACCTCCCGTGTATGTCCGGCTCTGTGTGAGAAGGCATGTACCTGTGGACACTGGGGAGATCCGGTATCTGTCCGGGACAATGAGCATGGAATCATTGAGACGGCATACAAAGAAGGTTATGCCGGACCACATATTCCAAAGGTTCGTACCGGAAAGAAAGTTGCCATCATCGGTTCCGGTCCTTCCGGACTGGCAGCAGCAGACCAGCTGAACCAGAGAGGACATGATGTTACGGTATATGAGAGAGATGACCGTGTCGGCGGACTTCTGATGTATGGCATTCCGAATATGAAGCTCGAAAAGCAGATCATTGACCGTAAGATCAATGTTATGAAAGAAGAGGGCGTGAAGTTTATCACAGGCTGTAATGTCGGTGTGGATGTCAAGAGTGCAGAGCTGTTAAAAGAGTATGACAGAGTCATCCTCTGCTGTGGAGCAAAGCATGCGCGTGATATCAAGGCAGCAGGTCGTGATGCAGAAGGAATCTATTTTGCAGTCGATTATCTGTCACGCAACACAAAGAGCCTTTTGGATTCCAATTTTAAGGACAACAAATTTATTTCCGCAAAGGGAAAAAATGTTGTGATCATCGGTGGCGGTGATACCGGAAATGACTGTGTGGGAACGGCTATCCGTCAGGGTGCAAAGTCTGTAACCCAGCTGGAGATGATGCCATGTCCACCGGCAGAGCGGGCAGCAAATAACCCATGGCCGGAGTGGCCGAAGGTGTTAAAGACCGACTATGGCCAGGAAGAAGCGATTGCATGTTTCGGTACAGATCCACGAATCTATCAGACAACCGTAAAGGAATTCCATAAGGATAAGAACGGCAAGTTGAATGGTCTGACAATCGTCAGACTTGAGAGCAAGGTGGATGAGAAGACCGGACGCAGAAATATGGTGGAAGTTTCTGGTTCCGAGAAGAAGATTCCGGCAGAACTTGTACTGATCGCTGCAGGATTCCTTGGAACAGAGGAATACATTGCAAAGGCATTCGGTGTAGAGCTGAACCAGAGAACAAATGTAGCTACAGAGCCTGGAACATATGCAACAAATGTAAAGAACGTATTTGTTGCGGGAGATATGCACAGAGGACAGTCACTGGTTGTCTGGGCAATTCGTGAGGGCCGTGAGGTGGCACATGACGTGGATACAAGTCTGATGGGATATTCTTATCTGTCCGTACAGTAAAATAGAGACTTATGGCTGGTGCATAGCCATATGATTTTTGGGAGTCATCTGAAACAGATGGCTCCTTTTTTACCTCTTGTGGGCTTCACGCAGTTATTCTTATTTTTATCGCAGTATATCTGGTGGCAAGCAAAATGCACATGATACTTTGAACACAGCAATGCAGGCGGACATGTGGAATGTAAAGGTCAGGGCAGCAGTGATCCGGATGCTCCGTGTGTGGAACTGCAGATCTCAAGCAGTTTTGGACAGACTTGTATAATTTTTGGATAATTCTGCTTGATATTATGTACATTTCGATGTAGAATTATAGATAAATAGTATACGATACATAGGAGGAAACGTATGCGTAAGAATTACTTTCAAAATGTGAAAATTGCGGATAAGCTGAAAATGGTTATGAAAGCAATTTTTGCAATTTTACTGGTGAACAATATTCTGTTTGCAATTTTAATGCTTGTATTTGGACATCCGGTATGGATTATCATTCCTGTCATTGCAGTAGTTGGTATGCCATTGCTTTCCAAAATGATCATTCAGGAACTGACAGAAAATATTCTTGAACCGTTAGACCAGATAGAAAAGGCCGCAGATGACATGGCACACGGAAATCTCGAAATTGATATTTCTTATCAGGGGGAAGATGAACTGGGAAAGCTTGCAGAAAGTTTCCGCAATACATCTTTTTATTTAAGGGGTGTTGTGGACGATATCAATCAGCTCCTTACAGAGTTTGCAAAAGGAAACTTTGATGCGAGATCCCATGATATTGAAGCCTATCAGGGAAATTTCGGTGAAATTTTAAAGAAACTGGAAGCGACAGAAAATAATCTGAGCCAGACGATCAAAAATGTACAGGAATCTTCCAATCAGGTATCCGCAGGAGCTGACCAGCTGGCACAGAGTGCGCAGGGACTGGCAGAGGGAGCTACCGATCAGGCAGCGGCAGTACAGCAGCTGACATCTTCGGTTGCCGAGGTTGCTACACATATCGAAGAAAATACGAAGTCTACAGACAGTGTACATGACCAGGCAAAGCGGGTTGCAATCAAGGCAGACAGCGGAAGTGCAAAGATGAAAGAACTGGTCGAAGCCATGCAGCATATTTCAGAGACCACCAATGATATCCAGGTTGTCATCGGAAAGATTGAAAGCATTGCCAGCCAGACAAACCTGTTGTCTTTAAATGCATCCATTGAGGCTGCGCGTGCCGGTGAAGCAGGAAAAGGATTTGCGGTTGTTGCAGAACAGATTAAAAACCTTGCGGAAGAGAGTGCTTCTTCGGCAGAAGAAACCCGTGTCATGCTGACAAACAGTCTGAATCAGGTGGGTGTCGGAAGCTCTGTTGCAGATGAGACTTCCCAGTTTATGTCGGAAATGATCGAACAGCTGGATGCGGTTGTTATGGAGGTGGCTAAGATCCGTCAGATTTCTGATCAGCAGGCAGAATCGGTAAAGCAGATTTCCGCTGCTGTTGAGCAGGTAAACGGGGTTGTGCAGTCTAATTCTGCTACTTCTGAAGAAGTATCTGCAACCAGTGAAGAACTTTCTGCATCTGCTGAAAGTCTGGATGAGATGGTATCTGATTTTGTTCTTCGCAAATAAGATACGAACAGATGACTGGCACATTGTACAGATGAGGTGATTTTATGCCGTCGATCATGGTGTATACGGAAGAAACATTTTATTATACAGACGGAATCCGTGTTGTTGCGCGGGAAGAATATATGCGGCCGGATGTTACGGAACTGAGTTTCTACCGGAAAGAAGGTTTCTGGTTTGGATTTGAAGCTCCGTATTCTATTTATACCATGCAGGGAATCCGGGCATTGATTGAGTTGAAACTCAGACAATACGATTGTACACCGGAATTTCGCTATACGCGTAAGAAAATTGAATATAGTTACAGTGAAAAAAAGATTCTCGATTCCGTGATTTTTTATATCACGAAATCCGATCAGCCGGGAGTTTTGTCTGTGATGGAGGAAATTAATCATTCCACTCATCTGTGTTTCTGGAACATGAAAGTGCCATACCATGATTTTGGGGAAATCCGTAAACATACCGATGCGGTATTTTACGGAATGTTTCAACAAAAAGCGTAATAGTTCTTGACTTTTTCGGCAAAAGTTCTATAATACATTCTCGGTAATAGAGGATGTGTCGAATGAATAAAGAGAGAGATTATTTTTTTGATAATTTGAAAGCGGTATTGATATTCTTAGTCGTGCTGGGACATTTTTTGCTCCCTATCCACGGAGAAAGTGTTCTTGTGGTGGTAAAGCGCCTGATCTATGTATTTCATATGCCGCTTTTTGTATTTGTGTCAGGTTATTTTGCAAAGAAAATATATAAAAACGGGCAGTATAATTTTAAAAAAATATTGTATCTGATTAAGGCGTACATCATATTTGTTATTGCAATTCAGATAGTATATGCACTGTGTGGATTCCGGGATTTCTCAGAGATTAATTTTTTCTCGCAGAGTGGGGCACCGTGGTATCTGTTTGCCATGATTGTGTGGTATCTTACCATTCCTGTCATCCGGAAGTACAAAGAGATACCGGTATTAATCGTGACGGTTGCGCTGGCCCTGATCGCCGGATATTTCAAAAATATCGGCGATTTTTTGTGCATGTCCCGTATTCTGGTATTTGGTCCGTTCTTTTATCTGGGATATTATATGGAACAACCGGTGCTTGAACGGGCATTGCGACCGGTTTACCGGAGAGTTGTTGTACCGGCTGCTGTGGCAATCTGTGCGGGAATTCTGGCGTTTGGCTCAAAGTTAAAAGATGAGCTTGGCATGGTCTATGAAAACATTTCCTATTATGAACTGGATGATGTGTGGGAAGGGCCGTTTGTTCGTCTGGCACTGATGATTGCCGCGTTTCTGATTTCGTGGGCGATTATGTTTTTTGTGCCGCGTGGGAAAACCTGTCTATCAGTGATTGGACAGAATACGATGCCGGTATATATGCTGCACCGGATCCTGCGGGATATCCTGATGTTTGCGGGAATCTATGGTTTCTTCACCCGCCGCAATTTATTGGCCATGCTCATCAGTGTGGAACTGATACTGAATTCGGTAGACATCAACTTCGCCGTATTCAACCGATACCTCTTTCCCGAAGAACTGGAAGGCTTTTTTTTCGCCCTGTTCGCTATCGGCGTGAGTGCGGCTGAAACAGCAGTAGCTATTGCTATCATTATCAATATCTACCGCAATGTACGCAATATCCAAGTGAAGAACTTAAATGAAATGAAAAACTAATTATGGAACATACAATACTAATCCTTATCCTACCTTTCCTCAGTTTCCTGATACTGGGGCTGGCAGGTATGCGTATGAAGAACGGATTGGCAGGGACCATCGGCACCGTTTCACTGGCAGGGGTGACGTTGCTTTCCTACCTCACTGCCTTCAATTATTTTGCAGGAGGGCGTACGGCAGAAGGCGTCTATCCTACTCTCACACCTTATAATTTTGAATGGTTACCTTTCACAACGAACCTGCATATTGACATGGGAATCATGCTTGACCCTATTTCAGTTATGATGCTAGTCGTTATTTCCACCGTCAGTCTGATGGTACATATCTATTCATTCGGATATATGAAAGGTGAAAAAGGCTTTCAACGTTACTACGCATTTCTTAGCCTGTTTACCATGTCCATGCTGGGGCTCGTAGTAGCAACTAATATTTTCCAGATGTATGTCTTTTGGGAACTGGTAGGTGTTTCTTCTTATCTACTTATCGGCTTTTATTACACCAAGAAAGAAGCGATTGCTGCCAGTAAAAAAGCATTTATTGTTACCCGTTTCGCTGATTTAGGCTTTCTGATCGGTATCTTGATTTACGGCTATTATGCCGAAACATTCTCGTTCACCCCCCAACTTCAGGTACTTGCAGTTGCCGGAAGTATGATACCATTGGCCTTGGGGCTAATGTTTATCGGTGGTGCCGGTAAAAGTGCGATGTTTCCATTGCACATCTGGTTACCGGATGCTATGGAAGGTCCTACTCCTGTCAGTGCATTAATCCATGCTGCTACCATGGTAGTAGCCGGTGTATATCTGGTAGCCCGTATGTTCCCGTTGTTTGTAGGATATGCGCCCGAAGTGCTGCACTGGATAGCTTATATCGGTGCGTTCACTGCATTCTACGCCGCTAGTGTGGCGTGTGCACAAAGCGATATCAAACGTGTGCTCGCCTTCTCCACTATATCTCAAATTGGATTTATGATTGTTGCATTAGGCGTTTGTACTTCCATGAACCCTCATGAAGGAGGACTAGGCTACATGGCATCCATGTTCCACCTGTTCACACATGCCATGTTCAAGGCATTGCTGTTCTTAGGAGCCGGATGTATCATTCATGCCGTACACAGTAACGAGATGAGCGCCATGGGAGGACTTCATAAATTCATGCCCGTCACCCACTGGACATTCCTGATTGCTTGTCTGGCTATCTCGGGTATTTGGCCATTCTCAGGTTTTTTCTCTAAAGACGAAATTCTGACTGCCTGCTTCCAATTCAGTCCTGTTATGGGATGGATAATGACAGGCATTGCCGCCATGACAGCATTTTATATGTTCCGCCTTTATTATTGTATTTTCTGGAATGGAGAATGGAAAGGACACTCCCACGAATCCGGACCTGATGCACATACTCCGCATGAGGCTCCACTTACCATGACATTCCCGCTGATGTTTTTAGCCGCTATCACCTGTATTGCCGGATTCATACCTTTCGGCAATCTGATCAGTAGTAACGGAGAAGCCTATACCATTCATCTGGATATGCAGATAGCTGCTACAAGTATCATTATTGCTATAGCATCCATCGCTTTAGCTACATGGATGTATGCAGGTAAGAGACAACCCGTAGCCAACTATCTGGCGCGCACATTCCCACGTTTGCACACAGCAGCTTACCACCGTTTCTATATGGATGAGATATGGTTGTTCGTAACCAAGAAAATCATCTTCCGGTGCATCAGTACTCCGATAGCCTGGTGGGACCGGCACGTTATCGATCAATTCTTTAACTTCACTGCGTGGAGTACTCATGCTACCGCCGATGAAATACGTGACATGCAAAGTGGAAACGTACAGCAGTACAGTATTTGGTTCCTTGCAGGTGCATTGATATTGACGCTGATACTATTAATTTAATGAATAATAAAAAATCCGCCGCATGGCCATTTTTTAATTTTTAATTTAAAAAGATGAACATACTAAGTTTTTTCATTATAGTTCCCTTGTTGATGCTCGCGAGCCTTTGGGCTTCGCGCAGCGTCAATCAAGTTCGCGGAGTGATGGTTGTCGGATCTTCCATATTATTGGCATTATCCGTTTACCTCACCATTGATTATATCGAACTACGCCAAGCCGGTGCTACAGGAGAGATGCTGTTCACAGCCAGCACAGTTTGGTATGCACCGCTCCATATATGCTACTCAGTAGGAGTAGACGGTATATCAGTAGCAATGTTGCTGCTTAGTTCCATTATTGTATTCACCGGTACTTTTGCATCGTGGAAGTTACAACCATTGACAAAAGAATATTTCATGTGGTTCACTCTATTGAGTGTAGGGGTATTCGGATTCTTCGTTTCAACAGACCTGTTCACCATGTTCATGTTTTATGAAGTAGCCTTAATTCCAATGTATCTGCTCATCGGTGTATGGGGAAGCGGACGTAAAGAATACGCCGCCATGAAACTTACATTAATGTTAATGGGTGGTTCTGCATTTCTACTGATCGGAATTCTCGGTATTTTTTATGGTGCAGGCGGTGAAACTATGAACTTGCTGGAAATCGCCAAACTGCATATACCTCATGAAATGCAACGCATCTTCTTCCCGCTTATCTTCTTGGGGTTCGGAGTCTTAGGAGCTTTGTTCCCTTTCCATACATGGAGTCCCGATGGTCATGCTTCTGCACCGACTGCTGTTTCTATGCTTCACGCTGGAGTATTGATGAAACTAGGAGGTTACGGATGCTTCCGTGTTGCTATGTACCTGATGCCTGAAGGTGCAGCCATGTGGGGAGATGTATTCCTGATATTGACCACTATTTCTGTAGTTTACGGTGCATTCAGTGCTGTGGTACAAACCGACTTAAAATATATCAATGCCTATTCCTCCGTATCCCACTGCGGATTAGTGCTCTTTGCCCTGCTGATGATGACACGCACCAGTTGTACGGGTGCTATTCTCCAAATGTTGAGTCACGGATTAATGACCGCTTTGTTCTTCGCCCTTATTGGTATGATATACGGACGTACCCACACTCGTGATGTCCGATTAATGGGAGGTTTGATGAAGATTATGCCTTTCCTGGCTGTAGGTTATGTTATTGCTGGTCTTGCTAATTTGGGACTTCCGGGACTAAGTGGTTTTGTTGCTGAAATGACGGTCTTTGTAGGTTCTTTCCAAAATGATGATACATTCCATCGCGTATGTACCCTAGTGGCAACAACAAGTATCGTCATTACCGCAGTCTATATCCTGCGTGTAGTAGGTAAAATTCTTTATGGTAAAGTTTTGAATCCCGAACATCTGAAACTCACAGACGCAACCTGGGATGAACGAGTAGCCGTTATCTGCCTCATCGCCTGTGTAGCAGGTTTAGGAATGGCTCCATTCTGGATAAGCGATCTGATCAGTAACAGTGTAGAACCAATCATAAGTCAATTATTAAATTAAAATTTGAGAATTAAAAATTAAAAAAATAGCAATGATGGACATAACTGCAATACTCCATATGCATGCCGAACTGAGTCTGACAGCCGTTTTTATTCTGATGTTTCTGTTAGATTTATTTTTACCGGCTCCACAACGTCACTGGTTACGCCCCATGGCATGTATCCTGCTGACCATTCAACTCTTAGCAAACCTATGGCCGGAAGAGGTGACTTTATTTGGCGGCATGTATCACTCAACCCCTATGGCGTCTGTTCTGAAAAGCATCCTGACCATAGGTACCATACTGGTGTTTCTGCAAGCAGACACTTGGCTAAAACGTGAAGACACCCGTCATAAACAAGGCGAATTCTACATCCTTACCCTCAGTACCTTGCTGGGTATGTATTTCATGGTAAGCGCAGGGCACTTCCTGCTATTCTTCCTTGGATTGGAATTGGCAACCGTTCCTATGGCTTGTCTCGTAGCTTTCGATAAATATAAAGGACATAGTGCCGAAGCCGGAGCTAAATTCATTCTTTCGGCTTTATTCTCCAGCGGTATTTTCCTCTATGGTATTTCTATGATTTATGGGACAGCAGGTACTTTATATTTTGAAGATATCCCTGCCGGATTGACAGGAACTCCATTACAAGTTCTTGCACTAGTATTTTTCTTCTCCGGATTGGCCTTCAAGTTAAGCTTGGTACCTTTTCATCTGTGGACAGCAGATACTTATCAAGGTGCACCGACTACAGTAAGCGCCTACCTATCCGTTATTTCAAAAGGTGCAGCTGCTTTTGCTTTAATGATTATTTTAATGAAAGTATTCGGACCAATGACTGAACAATGGAGTGAAATACTATGTATTATCATTGTAGCCACCATCACTATAGCCAATCTGTTCGCCATCCGCCAAAACAACCTGAAACGCTTTATGGCCTTCAGTAGTATTTCACAAGCCGGTTACATAATGTTGGCTGTACTGGCTGGAACTCCGCAGGGCATGGCATCCCTAGTATATTATATAGTAGTATACATTGCCGCCAATCTCGCCGTATTCGGTGTCATCAATACCATTGAGCAACATACCCACGGTAAAATAGAGCGCGAAGATTATAACGGACTTTATAAGACCAACCCTAAACTAACTATGGTCATGACACTTGCTCTTTTCTCATTGGCAGGTATCCCGCCATTTGCCGGATTCTTCAGTAAGTTCTTTGTATTCATGGCAGCATTCCATAGCGGATATTATCTTATTGTATTTATCGCATTGGTCAATACAATCATTTCATTGTATTATTACTTATTGATTGTAAAAGCCATGTTCATCACACCTAATGAAGACCCTATCGGCAATTTTCGTACAGCAACTCCGATGCGCATCAGTCTGTTGGTATGTGTAGCCGGCATATTCGTTTTAGGAATTATAAGTGGGGTATATCAACTATTAAGTGATACAGCAATACTATAAAAGTTCAGTTACAAAAAGAAGAATAATAACTGAAATGATTATTGTATTTCTATGATCAATATTCTTTTACTTTGGAAGCAGAATCAATCTGTTTTCAAAGTAAAAGAATACCTTAAAGTTTCTCTTCAACAAATTTATCATTATCTTCGTAGCAAATTATAAAAAAATAAGTACTATGAAGAAAGTCCTCTATATTACAATACTCGCTTGCTCTACTTTATGGGGATCTTGCACAGAGAAAAATAAACAATCCGCCAGAACAGATTCCTTTATAGAAAAAAATGTAGCATTTGCACGTGCACAAATCGGGAATGAAATACAAATTATAGAAAAATCAGAGAAATTTATAAACCCCGTTACATTGAAAACTGACAGTACCATTTATTATTGTGACTACGCCGACTGGCGAAGTGGTTTTTTCCCTGGGTCAGTGTGGTATCTATATGAGTTAAGTGGCGACACTACTCTCTTATCATTAGCTGATAAATACACTTCGGCCATAGAAGAAGCCAAAAAACTGACTTGGCACCATGATGTAGGTTTCATGATAAATTGTAGTTTCGGCAATGGATGGCGAACAACTAAAGTACCCAAATACAAAGAAGTCATGATAGAAGCTGCACGTTCATTAGCTACTCGTTTCCGTGAAAAGCCGGGAATTATCCAATCATGGGATGTGACCCGCGGCTGGCAATCGGAACGCGGTTGGGAATGTCCGGTCATAATAGATAATATGATGAATTTAGAGTTACTATTTGAAGCAACTAAATTATCTGGTGATTCCACCTTTTATCATATAGCAGTGAACCATGCAGACCGCACTTTGAAAGAGCATTTCCGTACAAACGGAAGTTGTTATCATGTAATAGATTATAGTTTGGCAGACGGCATGGTACGGCATAGACAAACAGCCCAAGGATATGCAGACGAATCGACTTGGAGTCGTGGACAAGCATGGGCGATTTATGGTTACACTGTGTGTTACCGGGAAACTCATGATAAAAAGTATCTGAATCAGGCATTGAAGACTTTCCAATTTATGAAAACACATCCCCGGCTTCCCAAAGACTTGATTCCTTATTGGGATATGGATGCTCCCAATATTCCCAATGAACCACGAGACGCTTCAAGTGCTTCTTGTATAGCTTCTGCACTTTATGAAATTAGTACAATGGATGTGCCTGATGCAAACAGTTATAAGAACTATGCAGACAGTATTATGGCCTCTCTAGCCTCACCAAACTATCTGGCATCTCTTGGAAAAAATGGTAACTTTTTATTAATGCATTCAGTGGGCAGTATTCCTCATGGCACAGAAATAGATGTACCTTTAAATTATGCAGACTATTATTTCCTGGAAGCATTGAAACGAAAGCGTGACATTGAAGAAGGCACACACTAAGTTATACAGACAAACACAGAAATATTTCCTCCCGTTCTTCGGGAGGAATGCCACAGCCGGTATCGGTTACTTCAATTCGTAACTTACTTTGTGCCTTATCCAACTTTATCTTAAGAGTTACAGATCCAGAATCTGTAAATTTATTAGTATTATCAAACAGGCTCTCTATCACTAGCGACAAATGCAATTCATTGGTGGAGATAAACATTTCCCCTTTTGGTAATTTCACCAATACAAGTACCATAAAAAGTCTAATTACTAAAAAACTCCTGTTCTTAGTTTCCAAACGGTAATTTTCATAGTTCAATTGATCTACTCCATACTTTACAGGTAGTTCACTAAATTATTTTTTCAGACTAGAAGAATTAATGGAATCCTGCGCTTGTATATCTTATAATATTCAGAAGACTATCTTTGGTAGTAGAAATACTACCTCCTATCACGACAAGAATTCCCCAACAGATATCAATATATACAAGTGATGTATTTCATAATATCAGATTATTAAGGTACGAATATACAAATAATATAAAAATGTAGCAGCAGTTATTCCTCTATTATTAGAATTTACACAATAATGGGCAATTAATCCACTTATTTTCTAATTATATGCTTTAATATTGCATCGTAGATATTTTTTGGTAACTATGAAATTATTAATTATTAAACATCAAAGATATGGTAAAAAAGTTAGTTAGTGTACTTTGTATATGTGCATATTTTGGACTTGCTCATGCACAAATACCACAAGAGATTTGGAAAGAAAGTGAGCAAATAGAAAAACAAATCAAAAAGACTTCTTTTCCCGATCGTGTGTACAACATTAAAGATTTCGGTGCCAAAGAAGGAAATAATGGTGAAATACTCTGCCATGAAGCAATCAATCTAGCTATCCTCACATGCAGCCAGACAGGTGGAGGAACTGTATTAGTTCCACCCGGAGAATTTCTAACAGGTCCTATCACACTGAAAAGTAATGTAAATCTGCATTTGGAAGAAGGTGCCTATCTAAAATTTTCTTCAGAGAAATATCTATATACTCCAACCGTACTCACTCGCTGGGAAGGAGTAGACTGTTACAATTTGCATCCATTAATTTATGCTTATGGTGAAAGCAACATAGGCATTACCGGTAAAGGTATTATAGACGGACAGGCCAGTAATGATAACTGGTGGAGTATGTGTGGTGCTCCACACTATGGCTGGAAGGAAGGTATGACAGCTCAAAAAAATGGCGGCAGAGACAAATTACTGATGTACGCCGAAACATTTGCCCCGATAGATAAGCGCCAAATGACTTTTGAAGACGGTTTACGTCCCCAACTTATCAATCTATATCGTTGCAACACTATTTTAATAGAAAATGTAACATTGAAAAATTCTCCGTTTTGGGTTATCCATCCTTTATTTTGTGAAAGTCTGACAGTGCGTGGGGTTAAAGTTTCCAGTCACGGTCCCAATAGCGATGGCTGCGATCCGGAATCAAGTAAGAACGTATTAATTGAAAACTGTATATTCGATACTGGAGACGACTGCATTGCCATTAAAAGCGGACGGAATGCCGACGGACGGAAATGGAATGTACCAAGTGAAAATATCATTGTACGCAATTGCGAAATGAAAGACGGACACGGTGGTGTAGTTATAGGCAGTGAGATTTCGGGAGGATATAAGAACCTGTTTGTTGAAAACTGCAAAATGGACAGCCCGAACCTAGAACGTGTCATCCGCATCAAAACCAACAACTGCCGTGGTGGTGTCATTGAAAATATTTATGTGCGTAATGTAGAAGTAGGTGAATGTCGCGAAGCCGTTTTGAAAATCAACCTGCAATATGAAAACCGTGAAAAATGTGACAGAAGTTTCCCACCTGTAGTACGCCATGTATATCTGGATAATGTTACCAGTGAAAAAAGTAAGTACGGAGTCTTGATTACCGGATATGATGACCGTGTTAATATTGAAGACATCCATGTAACAAACAGCCGTTTCAATAATGTAGAGAAAAAGGGAAATTTAATTACCGGAGCCAAAGATGTAGTGTTAAATGAAGTGTATATCAATGGAAATAAGGTGAAAAAATAAGATGCCCCCTATTATATCGGGTGAACAATGGGCTCACCCGATATAATGATAAAATATAACTTTACCATCATTTATCTTCATTGTCCAACCTGATTTTTTGCATATTCTGTAGAAGTCATTCCCCAATAAGATTTAAAACTTTTACTAAAATAATGAGGATCACTAAAACCTACCATATAAGCTATTTCCGACATTGTATATTGGTTTTCCTTAATCAGTTCAGCAGCTTTCCTCATACGCATTTCTTTTATATACATTATAGGAGCCATACCAGTTAAAGACTTCAGCTTATGAAAGAAATTGGTCCGACTCAGACTGAAATAACTGACCAATTGATCTACATTCAATTCCGGATTACTAAGTTGCTCTTCCATAATTCCAGCTAACTTATTAAGAAAAGCGGCATCTTTAGCCGACAATTGAACCGATTTATCTTTTTCTTTATTTTCACTCCCCTCTTCATACCCTACCTTACAATAATATGCTTGTAACATTTTACGCCGAGTTAGAATATTCTCTACTTTAGCTTGCAAATAATTAATACTAAATGGCTTCGTAATGTAATCATCAGCTCCTGTATGGATACCGGTCAGAATGCTATCCATATCCGTCTTAGCAGTCAATACTATGGCAGGAATATGCGAAGTTCGTTCATCGTTCCTTAGTTCCTGCAACATCTGTAGACCACTTTTTACAGGCATCATGATATCAGTAATTATTATATCAGGTAGATCAGAGAAAGCCTTTTTTAATCCAACCTCTCCATTATCAGCCTCAACAGACCGATATGCTTCCTGAAATATTTGTTTGATAAATACTCTTAATTCATAATTGTCTTCAACAATAAGCATGAGCGGCTTCTCCGCTTCATTCAATTCTTGTAGTTCGTTTTGAGAATTGAAATCTAAATTTGTATCTTCGTTCCAATCTGATAATATATATTCCGTGTCAGACGGATAATGTTTTTTACCTTTTAATAGCCTTACAGTAAATAGGCTCCCTTTTCCGAACTCACTTTCCACATTTATACTACCATAATGCATTTCCACAAGTTCTTTAGCTACTGAAAGTCCGATACCAGAACTTAAAGGAGCGTAAATGCTATCCGGAACCACATTCTCGTAACGATTGAAAATCACTTTCTGCTTTTCTCTCTTTATCCCTACTCCTTCATCTTGAACTTGAAGAAGGACTGCATTCCCATCATCTTTCATACTAACCCAAATGTTCTTGCCATCAGGAGTGTATTTGAAGGCATTAGACAGCAAATTAAAAATAATTTTCTCTAATTTATCCTTGTCCACCCAAAGATTTACTTTAGACAATTGAGTGTTAAAATTCAGACTAATATGCCGCTCTTGAGATAAAGCTGTAAAATAGTTGATTATCTCTTTCGTGAAACTGATAATATCCACATACTGAACTCTCAGTTTCATCTTGCTATTCTGGATTTTATTAAAATCCAAAATCTGCCCTACCAACCTCTGCATACGGTCACTATTCTTTTTAATAATCTTCAAAGTATCTCTCACCTTCCCAGAAAGGCTCTCGTCTCTGAGTATATATTCCAAAGGTCCGGTAATCAATGTTAATGGAGTTCTTAATTCGTGAGACACGTCAGTAAAGAAGCTAAGTTTTAATTGAGTAATCAATTCTTCATTTTTAGCCTTATTTTTTATCCGATAAAAAACGGTATATATATAAATGGCAACTGCAATAAATAATACAATCAAGAAGATATAGAGCATAGTAGCATAAGGTGTCTCAGAGAAAGTAGGAAGCACTTCAAAAGAAAGTGTTCGTTCATTTTCAACCCATACACCTTCATTATTGGTAGACTTTACACGAAATACATATTTTCCCGGAGGAAGATTAGTATAGTTGGCCTCATGCCCGTTATCCGTCAAACGAAAGTTTTTATCAAAACCGTCTAACTTGTAAGCATATTGAATATACTCCGTATTGGTCATGTCTAGAGCAGAAAATACCAGTCTGAGGGTATGATTATTAGGAGGTAACTGCATATCCCTGCTATCATCAGGATTAACAGACAAAATAGAAGGAGTTTTTCTGGGAGTCAGTTCCTGATTGTTTACCCAAATAGAAGAGAAAAATATTTGTGGTATAAAATCTGTTTTATGGATATTCTCAGGGGTAAAATAGAACAAACCTCGGTTAGTACCAAAAAAAATCTGCCTGCCATCTGTTGCCCCCACACCTTCACTGAAATGCATATTAAATGCGATATGCTCACTAGGATACTGAATCTGTTCGGCCGAAGCTACAAATTTCACTAATCCACCACCCGTCACCAACCATAAATTCCCTTGTTTATCCTCGTGCATAGAATAAATAATATCTGAAATAAGTCCATTTTTCTGTGTGAAGGATTTACATTGATAAGAATGGAGCCCCATGGGAGAAAGCTCATTTAACCCTCCGCCATAAGTAATGGCAAAAATTTTCCCATTATCCATACATTGAATCATTTGTACGTCATTATTACTAAGGCTATTCACATTCCCCTGCTCACGGCATATAGAATGAAAATCTATTTCTTCAGGACAATGAAAAGAAACCTTAAATTGTAAAATCCCTGCTGTTGTAGACACCCAGATACGCCCTTGATTATCTTCAGTAATATGTCTGACTTTATAAAAATGACTTATCGGATATCTCTTTAACAAATTGCGATGATTGATAAATCTTAAAGTACCATCAGGCATAGTTTCAATCAAATTCAATCCACCTCCGTAAGTAGCTACCCAAAGTCTCTGCTTACTATCCTGAAAAGTAAAGTAAATATTATCATTACTCAATGAATAGGGGTCATCAGCTTTATATTTAAAATGCTGTAATTCAAAATTGCCTTTTGAAGTTTCTGTTGCTTTTATCAATCCCTGGCCTTTAGTAGAAATCCAATAAACACCAGCCGAATCTTGCATGATGGCATATACTTTGCCCCATTTCATCCTTTTCAATAATCGAAGCCGGGCATCATATATAGAAACATTCATATCTCTGCTTCCCGTCCAAATACGTTGTTTTTTGTCTATATACAGTGCCCTGATCTCATTATCAGGTAACTCTACATCCTGAGGAGTAGGCGTATAGATATGAAATTTATCAGGGATAAAAGTGATACGCTTAAGTCGGTTGAGCTGGGTACTCATCCATAAATTTCCTTGTTTATCAACAAAAGCAGCAAAACAGCGGTCATTTGATTTCCACTTGACAGGCTGCTCCGTAGTATTAAAAGGTATTAACCGCCTATTTTGAGAATCAAAATAAGAAAATCCTCCTCCCTTAGGGTGTACCCATAAAATATCGTTCCGATCCTCAAAAGCAAAAAAATCACTTTCAGTATTTAGCGGTCTTCCCAGTTCGTCCTTTCCTTCAATAAAGCTTAAACGCTGTGTTTTCAGATCAAACAAAGTGACTCCCGGAACAGGATGTACAAGCCACAATAAATCTCCACAAGTAATTTTAGCAGACTCTATGGTTTTGTCTTTCAACAGAGAAAGAGAGTCAAGCATCACATGTCTTATCTCACCGAGAGAGTCATGAATAAAAAAGCCGTCTGAATCAGTAACATATATCAGTCCAGCCACAGAAGGCAAAATAGAAATCACAGAAGCCGATGTTGGCAATTGAGTATGAATAGAAAGTTCTCCAGTCAACAAGTATTTATAAACTTTACCTTGATGTGCACCTAAATATATATATTCTTCCAACTCTGTTGCAAAATAAAAAGGTATTTTCTCACTTTTTCGACAATCAGACAAAGAAATAATAGAAAGTTCTGAATCATATAGTCGATATACCCCCTCATCCGTAAGAAGCCATTCCCGTAATTTCGAATCCATAAATACAGACCGGATTTTACCAGTAGACAACGTATTTTCTCTTGATGAATAGAATTGAAATGTCATAGATAAATCTTCGGGAGCCGTAACGACCCGTACTGCACTCCCATCTTCACGTAATAACCATACTATTCCATTCGGAAGGACAGATATTGACCGAAAGCTATTGGCTGTTTTTTGAATGACAGGTTCAAAGACTTCCTTGTCAGGATTAAAACGATAACAAGTGGAATCATAACACAATACCCATATACATCCGAATTTATCCTCGACTATATCTAATAAACGATCATTGGTCAGTCCTCCCAAATCTTCCATATTCGATTTATAATTCTTAAAATTATAACCATCAAACCGATAAAGCCCATTCCAAGTAGCAAACCATAACAGACCTTTATGATCTTGGATAATATCGTTGACCAGCCCATCCTCCACTCCATTCTGACTGGAAAAGTACGTAACTGAATATTTTTGAGGTATAGCTCCTTTTACCGGCACATCGGCTGCAAAAAGGCATAGTATTACTACACAGAAAAAGGTAAGAATATCAACCCAG
>OMFK01000466.1_pt1 | contig 17865 bp, 34 predicted proteins | sample 1645651 | NCBI WGS metagenome assembly OMFK01 (sample SAMEA103958124, study PRJEB25191) | human gut metagenome | biome: human-associated habitat [ENVO:00009003]; feature: intestine environment [ENVO:2100002]; material: feces | place: Germany | collected 2013/2015
ACCGATCATGAGCCAGCCTAGCCCCATCATAGAGCCCATGTACAGCGGCATACTGTCTTATACACTCCTCATTATTGCTATTCTTTGAAATAGATAGCTCAAACCCCTTATCAGAGCTCTCCTGATACGCCGCCTCTACCATTTCATCAGTAATATAGTGGTATTTTTTCTCTACCTCAGCCATACGCCGCTCATAAAACTGAGTAACCACCTTACCCATCCGCTCATAAAATCTCATATCCTCCCCAGCGGTATCTAATATGAGCTTGAGCCGATCCTTATCCGCCTTAATTCTCTCTTGCTTTCCCTCAGTATTGAGGAATATCCAGCCATAATTACACTCTGTTACATTTCCTAAGCTAAAGACCTCCATAAAAGCACCTCCTGAGTAATCTAATCCGCTCCCCAGAGTATTTTTAGACAAAAAAAGCGGCTACCAGCCTTTTAAGCCAGTAGCCGCCTTATCATTTACAGATCCCACTTACCCTCTTTAGGCAATTTCTCTAGCACCTCATAGAAATTAGGGATCTCTCCGATCTTTTTACCCTTTTTGAGCTGAGTGAGTACTTCTATCTTTTCATCTAAGAGCTCCTCACTACTAAGATCAAAATACTTAAGCTCAGGGATACCATACACCGCCGCATAGAGATCCTCCACCTTAAGCATTTTCTCAATTTTCTCTTGCTCATTCACTGTTTATACACCTCCTACTAGCCCCAGCATCTCCACGATCACTACAGAGAGAGCCTCTGTAAGCTCAGGCTTATCCTCAGCCAGCATAGCCACCAAATCAGGGCGGAGCACACTCAGAGCCCCATAATTAGCCAGAGTTTCAGCCCTCCGATCCTCTGAGCTCCTGTAGTAGCTTGATCCATGACCGTACTTTACAACACCCTTATCTCTGAAAGTGCCTCCAGAGAGGGCATCATAAATATCCTCAAGGTTTCCGATACCGCCGCCCATGATATTCCTACAGAGATAATCTCTCTCCGCCTCAATAGCACTCTCCAGCTTAGATACCGCTTTCTTATACCCCTTATAATCAGAGCCAGCACCAAAAGCCCCATTAGGCAAGTACTTAGCCCTGAGATCCTCAATGCCATCCTGTAGCTTTTTCCTCATCTGAGTAGAAATACTCTCCAGCTCTTTATCATGCTCCTTAAAAAGCTCCCGCACTTTATCCCCAATAGTATCATCTGTAGAGCTAAAGGCTTTTACAAGGCTCTCACTGGTAGAGCTAACCCATTTACCCCGCTTGCCTCCAGCTCTATTACTCTCACCTAAAAGCATATCAAGCAAGTGCATCTCCTCATGTAGAGTAGTTTGTACTTGCCCTGCAAGATCATCCCCAGAGAGCTTAGGGATAGTGAGAGTTACATCTGAATATTTCCCATCACTGATCCTATACCGATAGCTCACAGCATGACTTTTACCATGAGAGATCTTAAAGGGGATACCCTCACTATCAAAATTATACGCTTTATCAAGGCTCTTGTAAAGGGCTAGTACCTCCTCATCTGCACCCTCCACACCGTTAATATAACTCATAAGGGCTTGAGTATTCTTAGCCTCAGCCTTAGTAGAGTAAAAAGGCTCTGGATAATCAGTGAGTACCATAGGATCTACTCTTGTTAAACTATCCTTATCCTTTTTATCCGCTGGAGTTAGATCAGCCTTAGCAGGAGGCTTAAGAGCATCAGGATCACCCTTATACACCAGCTTACCGCCGTTTTTCCAATCTCTAACCCATCCCTCTTTTAGAGTACCATCAGGATTTAGCTTATCAGCGTTTTCCTGTACCCACTTATCATAGCTTTCAGAGCCTCTAATAGAGCCTGTAAGCTCATTGAGCTCATTAGGCTTAAAGGTATCCTCAACTACAGGAATATAGATACATCTACAGTTAGGATGTCTAGGGAGAGTAGGCTCCTCACCCCTCTTATAATGCTTTCCGTTATCAACCCTACAGAGAGCACAGGTACGGCTATCCCCGCCATTTGCACAGCGGTACTCCAGCTCCTCTACCCCTGTATCCTGATATACTGCATCATGAGAAACATAAGTAACCCTCTTAGTTTCTGTTCTAGCTATCCTTTCAGCATTGTATCTAGCGGTATCTATGCCTTTATTGATCCTGTCCGTTATCTCAGGGATACCCTCACCTAAGATCATGCTCTGAGTAAGCCCTACTCTAAGGTTTTTCCCCAGCCGCTCTTTATCATTCCAGAGCCGATCACTAAACATAGCCCCGCTCCACGGATAATCAAGGGTTTTCCTTACCAGAGCTGGATTAAGCCTATTGAGGTTACACTTAACCTCTGTAAACTGCCCCAGAGTGTACATCTGCCTCAGGTATTGATCTGTGTAGATATGCCCTAAGCCCTCATAAAATACAGCACTCTCTTTTACCCCCAGCTTAGAGAGCTCCTGAGTAATTTGCTCAAAAAGTCCTCTACTCCGTGTAAGAGCACTCTGATTAGCGTAGCTCCATGTACCCCCAGCCTTTTGTACCTTTGCTATTGTTTCTTGCACATCGGCTAAAATGCTCTTTTGGCAATCTTTATAGATAGAGGCTAAAACCCTCTCCATCTTAGCCTCATCCTCAAAAGCCTTGAGCCCATTCCTAAGTACAGCTTGCTCTTTCTCTGCAATCAGTTTAGCCCTCCTCAGGCTATCCTCATGCAAGATCCTTTTTTGCTCCGCTGTAAGCTGACTATAGGGGATACCATACATCTTAGCTACCTCAGGATTTATATAACCTTTGTAAGCCATTGTATAACCCCCTTATCAGCTATTTTGAGCCCCATTCTCAGTAGTAGAGGTATTATCTACCCCAGCCTCATCACCGCCGCTCTGCAAGCCCTGAGAGCCTCCTACAGCCCTTCCAGCATTGAGATTAGGAAAAGGGGTACTCATATCCGCTTGAATATTCCCCATACTGTACGGATCAGAGCTAGCCTTAGCCGCCTGAGCCTCTGCCTCCAGTTTCTCCAGCACCTCTTTAGGATTATCAATAAAGGGGAGGAGAGCTAACAAGGTTTCCTTATCCACCTTGCCATCCAGCTTACAAACGGTATCCACCAGCTCAGTAATATTGTTAGGCACATTCCTAGTAAACTCTACTTTGAGGTTAAGTACATCAGGCTCTTTACCAGTAAGCACCCTCAGAGGAGCATACAACACCCTAAAGAGCTCCTTAATAGCTTTCTCCATCTTACGCTCTTTGATGATACACTTAGTTTCCAGCCCAAAGAGCTTAAAGCGGATAGCGATACCAGAGAGATTACCAGCAAAGCTCTCATCAGAGAGATCAGGCACTTGAGAGAATTTATAGATATTCCGCTCCAGCCTGTCAAGATGATTTTCTATAGCATCTGTCTGGATCTGCTTAGTAAGAAACTTTGCATCACCATTCTCCATAATCTCAAGGATACCCTCTACCTTGAGCTTTTCCAGAGCATCCTTACCCGCCACCATGTTTTTAAGCATGAGGTAAGCATTACGGAAAGCCTCAAACTCATTACTCATATCAGAGAGTACCTTATCATAGTCATTTACCAGAGTTTCAATCCTCTCCAGATCGCTCATCTGCTCCTCATTGTTATAGAGGGTAATAATAGGGATACGCCCATAGATATGAGGTACTCTTTTCTGGAAAGTATAACTAGCAATACTCCTAGCCCCTCTTGCCCCCGTGCTCTCCTCAGTGCTAGTAAAAATATCACACCCCGTAGCATCGTACACCTCAGCATAATGAGTAACTTTCTTAGTATCCTCTGTATCAATATCATACAGGCGGATTTTCCACTTAGCCTCATGAGTAGAGCTGTTTTTATAGACCACAATACAATCCTCAGGGCTTACTCTCATGAATTTAGTTTTACTCTCCTCATTCTGGTACACCAGCACATGAGAGAGCCCCTTAATCATAGCCTCTTTACCCCACTCAATAAAGAGATCATCCTTATCATTCTCAGTACAGATACTATCAAGCTCATCCTGTACCGCCGTATCCACAATATCCCCCAGATCCACACCTACATCTACAGGATCAACCTCTACAGGCTTTTTCTCCCCCTGAGGCTCTGTGTAATTAAGGATAATGGGATTACCCAAAAAGTAGCCCACTGTATTATCAATAATCTGACTGAAAAAGTCATTTGCAATACGGTTATTAGGCTTATTCTCATCCTTTTTAGGACGGCTTAAGATCTTATGCTTATTCTCATAGAGCCTCTGGTACTTCCTGTACTTAGGGGCTATCCTTTTACTGTGAGTGCTGATAAGCTCCCCCAGAAAACTAGGATCAATCCGCTGAGTGGTAGCCTCAGCATTAAACTCCTTATCAATCGGTTTTGTAATCATTCTACAGTTACCTCCATTTCAAAAATAAAAGAGCCCTCCTCAGGCTCCAGCCGTTATATTGTAAAATCCTTTCTACTCAAAACTCTGATCTCATTACCAGCATCCGCCACCGTCATAGCGTGATCCAGAGCATCAAAGAGATCATCATGATCCACCTCAGGAAAGAGTAGCAAGCACTCCTCCAGATCATCCATACCCTCTCTGAAAAATACCTTATGGTTTTCAAAGTTAGCGGATCGCCTCATAGCCCTAGTAACCTTATCCTTAGTAGTATTGATATTGATAACAGGGAGGAGGCTAAGCCGCCTCAGCTCTTGAGCAAGGGCTTTTTGATACTGATTAGTTTCTATACCCACTCTTTCTACCATAGGGAATTTATCCCGCCCATAGGAGATAGTAGTGGTAAGCTGAGCATTAAAGGTAAGCCGCTCTTTCACATAATCCAGTACATACACATTCCTATCCTCATCTACCCCTATTGCCATCAATACAAAGTAGTCATTTTTGCTATTTTCCTCCTCAGATATTGCTAAGTCTGCACCCATGTACAGCCTAACCTTTATCCAGTGATCCAGCCCCTCAGCATCTTTGATCCTGATCTTAGCTGTCTGAAAATCATAATCAATTTTATACTCCTCATAATAGCGGAAATACTGAGCCTTAAAGATCCGCCCTTTTGCAAGCTCAGTATCATTCTGGTACTGCATATTGAAAATGATCTTACCACTTTCAGCCCTAATCTCTCTAAGCCGCTCTATGCTAAACTTTGAGCCCCAGAGAGATACCTCTTTACCGCCTACTAGCTGGATAGCCCTCTGAGTATTTACCTCATAGTTACCGCTCTTGATAAGATCCTCATACAGATCCATAGGATTATATCTAGTACCTAGTATGTGAATATCACCATCAGGCTCCAGAGTAGGGAGGAGAGAGCTATAAAACCACTCTTTGAGGTTAGCCCTCTGCCGCTCTGTACGGGCATTTTCCAGCCCCACCAGATCATCACCTACTATTACATCAAAGTGCTTAGAGATAACCGCTCCAGAGGCTCCCAGAGCTGTAACAGTAGCCTCTTTCTTGATAATGGTACGCCTATTAACCGTAAACTCTCTATCATTCCACACATTACCCTTACCAGCTTTCCAATCCCCAAAGATACGGATCAAATCCTCATTTTGCTCAAAGTGAGTACGGATCTCCTTAAGGAAAGCCTCCGCCTGAGTTTGTGTTTTTGAGCCGATCATAATACGGATATTAGGCTCTCTGAGTATTCTGGTAATACAGTAATCCACATCACCCACCGTACTCTTACCAAAGCCTCTAGGGGCTAGATCAAGGCTACTCTTTGCCTGTGAGATATTCGCTATAATGCTCTTATGCAAGCCCTCTATACTCCGCTTAGTAATGTATCTGCATACCAGATAGTAAGCTACCTCAAAATCAGAGTTAAGGATTAGGTATTTTATTATGGCATCTGGATTATCCGCCTGAGTAATGGCATCCTCTACAAGCTCTACCTTTGAATAATCCACATCACTTAACCCCCTCTCTTTCAAAGTAAAAGAGAGGCTTTTTACCGCCTCTCTACATAGTTACTATATGATACAGCAAGATCCCAGATAAGATCAGGCAACAGAGCACCCCACAGCCCAGAGTACCCTTTTTCTCTTTTCCGCTCTCCTTATCGCACACCTTAGAGAGCCCCAGCATAGTACCAGAGCTAAAGAGTAGCCCTACTACCAGCACTATCCTCATCAGTATCACCCTCAGCACACCTTACACCTCCTCCAGAGCCTCAGCCTCTTTGAACGCCTCATAGATCTTAGGCATCTGTATAGCCATCCAATCTACCATCTCCTCATTTTTCGCCCATGCACCGCCGCTCAGGGAGTTTACATCCAGCCCACTCTCATATAAGAAAGCGTGTATAATCTCATGTCTGATAACCTTTTTCTGATAGGCTACCAGATCCCGCAAACTCTCCTTATCCTGAGTAAAGTTAAAAATGAGGAGCTCTTTTGTACTGGTATCACACCATCCATCAGCCTCTTTATCATAGCGGTAATCCTCATCCTCCACAATGAGGATCTTGTACTCTGTTCCCAGAATATGTACCACTTTACCGCTCTCTCTCTTACACTGAATAGAGCCAGTATCCTTAAGCTCAGAGATAGCTACAGTAAGCTCCACTTTGTTACTACAGAGCTTGAGCTTTACCATATCCATATCATCAATAGCCAGCACCTCACCTATAAGGCGGCTATCCTTTTTCAGAGCAACAATATCACCGATTTTCACAAGATCCACTCCTATCTATTCCTAAAATAGAGGAGAGCCCCTATCTTTCTGGAGCTCTCCTCATTATTTCCCGCCTTTATGCCTCCAGAGGCTCCAGATCATCAAAAACCACAGGGATCAGGCTCTTGATTTCCTTGAGGAGAGGTACAGCCACCTCTAACATCTGAGGATGAGGCTTACCAGTAGTACCGCAAGCCCTGAGCTTAAAGAAATGCCTCCACTCTCTGAGATTAGCGGTTACTACAATCTCTGTTTTAAGGCTATTCGGCAATACCGCCCTTGCCTCCTGAGGAGTAGCCCCATCTGCAAGCATCCTCAAATAGCTCTTTTCAGCCTCCTCACAGGAATGTACCCACGCCCCATAACGCTCACTCCAGTTATCCACTGAAACACTCACGCCATCTACCAGCAGATAGCAGGGCTCAATAACTGTAATTTCTCCGCCCTTTGAACCGTAGTTACAGTATCTTGTACTCTCCTGAGCAAAAGAGGCGATCCTATGCCTTACCAGCTCATGAGATACCCCACGATCACAGATAAACTTTACTGAAAAGCTGTAGTGCTCCAGCATAGCCTCATGACCGCTCTTTACCAGAGCCTTTACCATCTTTTCAGCACTACCCTCAGTGATTTTATCCTCACTCTTGTAGCACACCCTAGTCACTCTCTCAATTTTCTTGAGGATCTCAGATCCATTGAGCTCATCAAGGATCTCATATCCAGCCTTAATAATCTGCATTACTCATCTACCTCCATAATTTTCTTAATAGCCATCTGGATAATACCCTCCAGCGGCATCCCCTTAGGTACTTCTAGCTCAATCACGCCGCACCGCACACCCTCAGGCTCTTTCTTCTCAGATACAGGGTTAGTAGTGCATTTACAGTTAGGATGATAGGGAGCCTTACCAGCTATCTCAGCCTTGAGAGCCTCAATCTCAAAAGCCAGATACTCTCTAGCCTTTTCCAGATCCTCTACCGTGTTACCCTTTCTCCCAGCCCTAGCAATATACTTAAGAGCCGATCCCAGATTGAAATTGAGCCCCCAATCACGGATAACATCCTTAGGCTCATACTTTCTACCCTCTGTATAGTGCAAAGGGCTTTTTACTGCATTGTGTTCCATTTTGATCTTTCCTCCTGTTCTTTTTCTTGTACCTTGATAAACTCCTCATAGCTCATACACCTAACACTAGGATAGGCTCTCCTAAGCTGTCTAGCACAATTAGCCGCATACTCCTTATCAATATGAGTAACTGAGCCAATCAAGCCAGCACTGGTAAAGCCCACTACTACAACCTCATCACCCATAACCACCGCCCTCCTTTATCAAGATACTTAACCTAATCACTTCACGCCGTTTTTTTTTGATATGTAGCCGCCGTTTGTGCAAATTGCCTTTTTCTCCTGTATTGAGGTATGGGGATCAACGCTATCCCGCTATACAATCTGCACAAAAAGCCTACTTATCACTGAGGAGCTTAGCTATCTTATCAAGCCTATCCTTATCAGCCTGAGAGAGCTCTGTAGCCCCCACCAGCTCAGCTCTATCCACGCTTTCACCCATCAGCAAGAGATCCAGCTTAACTACTCTCTCAAAATCCTGTACATTCCTGATAGTGAGCTTACCCTCAGAGATCATCTTAGTAGCCTTAGCCATGAGGTTATTTATCATGATCCTGTACCGTGTTTTAACATCTGTAGTCTGAGCCAGAGCCACTTTACTAGCCTCTCCAGCCTTAGCATCCTCAATCTCACGCTGATAGCACCGATCTACCCAATTATAGGCTCTACTCCAGCCAGCTACAGTACGCTCAGTACGATCTACACGCTCTGCAACCGCCTTAAGGCTCCGCTTTTTCCCCATACCGTAATATATCTCAAAAGCCTCACGCTGGAGAGTGTTCTCCTTGTTCAAACTAGCCACTCCGCCGCCCTCCTTTCTCTGCTTTCTTTTTTCTGAGAAACTTGCTAACATTCCAGATACCACTACTCAAATTAAGGAAATAGGAAAAGCTCTCTTATGTTCATTCTCTCTCAATGTTTTACCCTTGCTATTTCAGTTATAGAGAGTTTCATAAGAGATTTTACTTTCTTTCTTTACTTTCTCTCTTTGAAGTTAGGTTATTATAAGAATTTTCTTTAGTTTATTATCTTAAATCCTCTCTCCGCCGCCGCCCCGTTTTTCCTTTTGATTTCAGTAGAGTTTTTCATGGAAATGAAAGAGGAGAGGCTTTTTACCGCCTCTCCCCATGAATGGAAATATAGTAGCGTTTATGGTATCGCTTTATATACTGAGTAAAACAAGCTAACCACTCCTCTTGTAAAGAAATAATAGCTAGCTTTTCAGCATTAGCTTTCTCATATCTCTTTACTATCCGCCTCATCCGCTTTACAGCCTTTTTTACCGCCCTGCGATCTATCACATAATTTCTACCCTCTACAAGATCCATTTTACAGCCCTCTTACTACATCTTTCCTATATACCCTGCTAAGCCTTTGATGATATTATCTTTCTCCTCCAGCTCACGCCTTAAAGAGCTCATTTCATGATGGATCTCCTTTTTACGCCGCTCCACCTCATCTCTGTACTTTTTCACAATCCGATCTCTATCATGCTGATCCAGATCAAGGCTCTCTAATTCCTCAAGCAGAGTTTTTTCTCTTACCCCACAATCATACATTTTACACATCTCCTTAATTCCTATTCTAAAACAATCTCCATAGTGAGCCTCTCCACAGCTACCTTAGGCTGAATAACTACATCATAATTCCCGCCTCCAGCCTCTTTTACTGTTACCTCATCAAGAGATAAACCATGAGCCTCAGCTATACACTGTCTTAACTCTTTCCTAAACCGTTTCTCCCGCTTTTTCCTAATCCGCCTCATAAGCCTCTTTTTAGTAGCCATACAATAAAGCCCTCCTCTGGAGTGAGCTCTACATACTCATTATAGCGGTTACTGAGGAGTACCAGCTCATCCTCTGTGATCCTTACACTGTTACTACCAAACCTCAGCATAGGTAAGGTAGTTTTCTCCTCTTTAGGGGCTTTATCTTTCTCCGCCTCAGGCTCCTCCTCTACAAAGAGATCCTTGAGATCCATCTCAGTAAAGCCCATCACCTCAAGGGGAAAATCAAGCTCTTTCAGCTCAAAGAGCTCCTCTTTAAGAGCAACCTCATCCCATGTACTCAGCTCACTCAGCTTATTATCTGCAATCCTGTAGGCTTTCACTTGCTCAGGGCTCATCCAGTCTACCACGATATAAGGCACTTTCTCCAGCCCTTTGAGGATCGCCGCCTCTCTCCGTGTATGCCCTGCTATGATTACAAGATCAGGATCTACAAGAATAGGGGAGGTAAACCCAAACTCCTCTATACTAGCAAGTACCTTTTTCACCGCATAATCATTTACTCTAGGGTTATTCTCATAGGGCTTAAGCTCCAGAGGATCTCCCCACTTAATCTCATGCTTATACTCCATCTCTTATCCCTCCATGAAATTTATAGTGTAAAAAGAGTGCAAATCCTTTCATCAGATAGGTTACAAACCTGTAGAAAATATGTATTTACCCCTCAGTGTTTCATACCCTGATAGCAAAATCCACTAAAACTCAAAATTACCATCCTCATCATACGCCCCAGCTACCTCTTTTAGCTTTCTCTTTTGAGCCCCATTTAGATTACTGATAGGGATCTCTATCTGAGATCGCCTATGCTCTTGCTCAGGAGTATCATAAGGATGAGATACTTTCTTTCTCTTATTTTTCCTACTGTCTGTGTAATAAGGATCATGCTCTCTAAGCCACTTATCCGCCTCATCCTCCTGCCTGTACTTTATCCCCATCAGCCTTACCCTCCAATACTTTGATTATCCTCTTGATCCCTGTACGGATATTCTTACTGATAACCGATTGATCCACACCCATCACATAAGCAATATCCTCCTGAGAATACCCCAGCACCAGAGCATAAGCTATACTCATAAACTGATAGTAAGAGAGATACCCCTCTTTGTACCCCTCATCAAATACGCTCCTATTATGACGATTAAACCGATCAGGATCTATCCCTGTAGCTCTTTTCAAATCCACCAGAACACAGGTAGCTACTGTATCTCCCTTTAGGCTCAGGCTTTCTAATCCTGACCAGTTTCGGAGGAGGCTTTTAATATTCTTAGGCTCTGAGTAACTCATCCTAAGTAATTCATCATTAACTATATCCCTTACTCTCACCTTTTCTACCTCTCTCCCATTTCCTGATATACCTTAAGTGAATACACCACACCTTACCAGCGTAGTAGCCTCCGATTTCCTCTATAAAAGCCCTGCTCCGCTCAATTCTGAGGATTTTACCATAGCTATACTCATGATCCAGAGGCTCCATCCACTTAACAAAATCACCAGCCTCAAACATTGAAAAATCCTCCATATAGGAAAGTAAAGGATCACTCTCCAGTACAATGATCCTTTACTTTCCTGCATATATCCTTTAATTTCCTAACTCCTGCCTGATTTCATCAGCCCTTTTAAGCACCTCTCTACTGTACTCTGTACTGTAGATACCCTCTTTCCAAAGGCTCCTAGCTCCGCTCTCTCCCATGTTGTAAGCCATAAGCACACAATTAGCACCGCTATTATCCAGATACTTTTTATTAAGATACTGGAGAAAATTAAGCCCTACTCTGATATTGCCATAAGGATTAAGTAGATCCTCTACACCCTCCTCAAGCATCCGATCTTTATGCCACCTTTCCCCAATCTGCATATAGCCCACGCTATTACCACCATCTCCAGAGGCATCCCACTTATAGCCGCTCTCCCTCTCTATGAGGGCTACCACCATGTAGTAATCAATATCCCTTTGCTCACATAAGCACCAGAGATAAACCTGTACAACCTCTGGAAAACATCCGCCCTCTCTAGCGTATTCCTCAGGGATCTCATAGAGCTTAAACCCGTTATCATATACCGATCCATCCCAATCGGTACTCATGGTATTGAACGGGTAAACATAGTTATCAGGATCTCCATAATATGTAGAGGTTTCCTCAGGCTCAGAAGAATAGCTCATACTACTAGCACTCAGATCCTCAGTACTAATAGCCTCTGTAGAGCTCTCTGTAGCCACTGGAGGTAAAGTAGGATCATCCACCTTACCGCAACCTCTAAAAATGCTCATGAGAGCCACTACCATTACCAGCACCAGTACTATAGCCCCTAATCTCTGAGCCATAGCAACCCTCCGCCGCATCTGTCTAGCTCTCTCTCTGCTAGCCCTGCTACTCATTTCCTAACCCCTCCTTAGCCCTGTAGAGCCCATCTACAGCACGGCTCATATTTTTCACCTGTTCAGAAAGTCTTTTAATAGTCCGATCCAGATCCTCAGGATCATTAGAATACCAATACCCATTATTAGAGCTACAGATAGGCTCTCCATTTTGCCTCAGTACGCTTACCAGATTTCTTACCTGTTTACTATGCAAATTGAAAAGCTCACACAGGCTCCTACCCTTGATAGCCTTGCTTTCTTTGTTGTGATACTCTTTCAAGTAATCAACAATATCAGCCTCAGTACTCATATCTCCGCCTCCTTAACTCAGATACATAACCTAATCACTTTGCAGGAGCTTTTTTAGAGAAAAAAAGGAGAGGTTTTACCCTCTCCCCTCAATGCGCTCTTTTGTCCTGTTAATCTTAAACTGCTTATAAGCAAACAGATCCTCCTCTGGTATCTTGAGCAAGTGCTTTATCTGCTCCAGCATAATCTCTACATCTGCAATCTCCTCAATCAGATTACCCAAAGCAATTAGCTTTTCATCCTCACCCTTTGCCGCCGCTCTCCTATACTTGCTTACCGCCTGTATCAGCTCTGCACACTCCTCTACAAGCTGATTACTCTGAGCCTCATACCCATAATGCTCAGCGTTTTTGATATTGAGATCTGAAATATTCATTTTTCCTCATACTCCTCACAATTATCAGTATAGGCAGTAGCACACCCATAAGCCTCACTATCAGGATTACCACACACAAACTCTCCATCTTGATAGCTGTTATAAGCACAATTCCCGCAACACTCACGCATTTTTTACAGCCTCCTCAGCCTTTTTCTTAAGCTCTTTATACTGATCCTCATAAGCCCACGCAACTAAAACAGGCTTAGCCCAATCCTTATCTCTCCCTACAGCAATCTCAGTAAAAATCCCTGTAATATTCAAATCCCCTAAATACCCCTGCTTATTTGCGTTATAATTATGGATCAATACCTTACCTGTCCTAGAGCTAATTACCTTGATAGTATCACGATAATCCAGCTCCCTAAGGGCTCTCAAAGTAAGAGTAAAGCCGCTTTTTGTAAACTCACTCACTGTAATACCTCCTGATTAACTTTCTAATCCCGTTACCTGTAAGCTGATCCAAATCATTCTCTACCAGCACCTCATCCAGCCCACCTAAAGCATCTATGAGAGCTCTGAGAGCCTCTCTAGCCTTATAAAGATCCTCCATCAGAGTATCCTCTACTATGTAATACTCTTTAGGCTCTCCAAAAGAGATAGCTACCGTATAATCCTCTTTTCTGGTACTGAGAGCCTGAGCCTTAGCCTTTTCCAGCCACTCCTTTTTTACGGAGATACTCTTACTAGGCTCCATCTTTGTCTTAGCCTCAATAAAGAGCTTTCCTGCAATCACATCCCCCTTAAGGAATGGGGTAGAGCCTGAGCCTACCACTTGCCGCCCTCCCATAGCCTTAGCTATTCGCTTTTCTTGCTCTGAGCTTTTCGCTCTGGTACTATTCCTCAATGCTTTTTACCTCCCTTGTAGGTTTCCGATCTCTCCAGCTTTACACCGCCCTCCTCCCAGAGGGTATCCTTTAACTCATCCAGAGTAACATAGCCCTGATTATAGGCATCCCAAAGATCAAGGCACTTATCTACAAACTCAGGTAGCCTCTTTTTAGCCGTTTTCACCCAATACTTATCATGTAACACCATGATAGGGATAGCCAGCATGAGGATAAAAGCTGTACCTACAGCCTCATCTACCGCTTTCTTTTTCATCTCATCTATCTGAGCCTGAGTAAGAGTATAGACTTTCTGAGCCTTACTCTTTTCACGCTCCAGCCGCCGCCTTTCCGCTCTACCCACGATACACCGCCCTCACTCTCCAGTACTTAAGAAACTCCTCAAGGTTACGATACTGGAGCTCCAGCCTCATAACCCTCACAACAAGCCGCCCTTTTTCACAGTAAGTAGAAATAGGGTACACCTTACCACTCCTGAGCTCACAGCCCAAAATCTCATCAGAGATACCCTTATACTCAGCCTTAATCACCAATATAGCCCCCTTTGCATCTGATACATAACCTAATCACTTTGCAGGAGCTTTTTTAGAGAAAAAAAGCGGAGGGGCTTTTACACCTCTCCGCTACTATGTAGAGCTACCGTTACACTTTCCAGCTCTTACCACAGTTATTACATACAGCGATCTTTTTCGTATGATTGACCGTTTTATACTTTTTCGGCTTAAAGATTGATACAATCAGCATAGGCAGGGTAAGGAAAAGCCAAAGAATAGGCTTAAGCCACCATCCCACACAAATCCAGTAAAGAGCTCCATGCTTTTTCTCTTTAAGCTCTTGCTCTGTTACCACCTGTACAGTTACATTCTCAGATCCACATTTAGGGCATTTCATAAACAAAACCTCCATTAAAATTATTTTTTATCTGCATACCTCTAAAAGCATTGTGCTCCACGCTACAGCATCATCCTCACCCCTGAGCTTATAAATACACTCCTGATAGGGGAGGAGAGCTAGATCCTGATTTCCCTCTGTAGTAAGCCCACGCCGCTCATACCGCCGCTCAATATTCTGCAAGTGATGTCTAAAACAATGCAGAAAATCCTTAAGATCAGGCTCAGTAAGATAGATCTCTCTTGTTTCTGGTACATAGTTACTATCCCTTACCCAGCAAGTGATTACAGGGATCTCTACCATGTACAGATCTGAGAGCTCTGTATCAAGGGCTCTGATAGCCTCCAGAGCCTCCAGCTTATCTACAGGTACTCCAGCCTTAAGGAGCTTTCTAACAGGCTCAACGGCTTTACAATCGCTCCAGTAGCTCTTATATAAAGATACTCTATCCTCAATCCACACCTCTATCCCTCCTTAGGTTTATACTCATCTGGTATCCTAACATCCTTGCACAGATGAGAAAACTCTTTAAGCCACCGCTTAGCTCCTTTTGCTGTAGTCTTGTTAAGAGGGCTCTCCTCACCCTCCTCAAAAAGATCCACCTCATGCAATACACTCCTCCACACAGCATCAAAACTATCTTGAGAGGAATAATCATCCATTCTATACTCATTTACTTTAAGCCCCTCCAACCGTATAAGAGCCTTTGCTAAATCTACAGTTACATCAAAATTATACCTTTCTCTGAGAGCCTGCATCCTCTCTACCTCCTTAATATAATCAGATTTTCTAGCTAAATAATCAGCCACATACTCTACAATACCTTGCTCACGATAATATTTAATAATTTCATCATATACCCAAAGTACCTCAGCATCACTAGCCTCACCATCTATAACAGCCATAAGTAAAAGATCATACACAAATTGCTTTACAACTTCTCCATACTTTTCAGCCGCTTTACAATAAGCATCAATATTCTCTACAGCCGTTTTATACAATCCATGCTCCACCGCTTTATAAGCCCTGCCATAAAATGAAGTAAGCTCTTGCTGTCTTTTACTCAAAATATACCCAGCTTTTTCCCCATCTTTTGTAAAATGTTCTAAAAGCTCCTCTAACTCTGAGTTTTTCATTTCCTCTAAAGGTTTTTTCTTTTTACCGAAAATCATATATAACACCCTCTCTCCTTAGTATGAGGATATTATATACCACTTATATAAACTTTTCAAGTATCTGGAGAGATTTTCTCACTCCCTCAATCATACCCTCTCTGTAGGCTATCTGAGCCTCACCCTCACTCTGTAGAGCTTTCTCATACTGGTACTCCAGCTCTGATAAGTGCTCTCTCAATGCCTCTACCGCTTTATCCATGCTCATTACCTCCCTATGAAGTTTTCAAAGAACAGTCTATATAAAAGAGGCGGCGGTTTCCCTCTGTGCCGACGGGCTCCCGTGACCGTCTTATAGACGGTTTCGATCTATGCCCTGTAGATCATCATCAGACGGGTTTTTACTTTTTATCGGTACTCATAGGGCAAGTAGTGAGTAAATAGTACCTCTTGCCCTTGAGCTCCTTAACTGCATCCTCAAGGCTCTCAGCCTTGATAGAGATCCTCTTACCCTCTACCTCAAAAACAAACTCTTTCAGCATCTCTCAGCCCTCCTAAAATTATTGAGCAAAAGCTCCATCTGATCCTCACTATCCAGCCTGTTAAACCTATCAAAGCAATCAGGGCAAAGAAAAGGCTTTTTACTATATTCCTCACCCATCTCCCTGAGCTCTCTAAGATCCTCAGCACTGTAAACATCCCCGCACATCTTACACTTGCACATAACCTCTACCTCCTCACACATGAGCTACCGCTTTATTACCGTTACCAGCATACCAGATACGGCATCCAAGCCCCTCACACAGGCTCTCTACCGCCCAGCTATCATCATCCAGCCAGAGAGTAACCTTGCCCTCTCTTAAGAGCCTGAGCACTAGCTGAGCCTGTCTGTATAGCCCTTTTCTAACAAGCTCTCTATGAGCATCCATGAGCTTATACCGCCTGATCTTCTTTTCTAACATAATCGTTACCTCCTAAGATTTTAGGCAGGGGGAGAAGTATCTCCCCAGCCTCTTACCGTATCTCATGTACCAGTACTCTTACATGGAGCCTCTGAATGTTATAGCCACCAGCTAAGATACTCTCTACCTTTGCAGTACCATTCTCACCTGTAACAAACCCGTTAAGAGCCTTGCCTCCGTAGTGGATATTAGCCCAATCAGTAACCTCACCAGTGATAGCCTTTACTCTGTTATAAAGATCCACTATAAAAATCTCCGCCTCTTTGAAATTAACCTTGTAAAACTCCTCCTCAGTCTTACTCAGCTCCATCTCCCTAGAGTACTTGTACATCTTCCTGTACTCCTCTCTGGAGAGCTTACCCGCCTTATACTTAGCCCTAATCTCTAACCAGCGGCTTTTACACTCCATATCGTACTCAGTCCATGCCTTAGCTAGATCCTCTCTTAACTGTCTGAATATCTCAGGCATTTCATGAGCTATCTTTTCCTCAAGCTCAACCTGTTTCTCCAGCTTAGCTCTCCAATTAGCGGCAATCTCCTTAGCCTCCTCCAGCTTTTCAGTAGCACTCTTAATATCATCCAGCTTATACTCATATTCGCATACCGCCCAATAAGCCTCCCAGCTCTCATTATCCCTCTTATTCTGGTAGAGGGATCTATCAGGCTCCCAGCCCCTATCCTTAATCTGCTGGAGCTTTTTCTCAGCCGCTTTCTTATGCCGCTCAATGGTAAGTTTCCTTTTCTCCACTGTAGCCTCAGCCTTTTCCAGCCGCTCTTTTAACTCTTGAGATTTCATAATCCTGTACCTCCTGTAAATTTAATAGAATAGGGGGAGGGGAAACTCCCCCTTTATTCATCTCTTAATACTTAGCTACCGCCGCTCTGCACTCCTTGAGGCTCCCCTGCTTAAGAGTACACCAGCCATTAGCATTACCGTTATCCAGCCTTACAAGCCCTAACAACTGATACTCCCCTGTAGGCACCCCCTTAGCAAGCCATACCTGCTCAATGTATCCGCCCCACATTCTTACCTTTTTGCTGACCTCTCTGATTTCACCTAACTTTAACATTATCATTTACCTCCGCTTTCAGTTTGTATCTCTTAATGCTCCTTTATTATATACCCCCTATATAAATTTGTCAAGGGGTTTTTCAAAAAAATTTTTATACCCCCTATATAATTTCCAAAAAAAAAAGAGGAGAGGGCTTTTACACCCTCCCGCTCTGCTACTTTGTAGCCTCATATACCTGAGCTTTCAGAGCCTCCAGCTCATCCAGATCATTATAGTAAAAATCCTGTACCCCTGAGTAGCCCTGTAGCTTTCTCTCTTTTCCCTGAGTATCTGTGATCTTATACCACGCTCCAGTCTGTACAATGATCCCCAGAATGAGCCCCAGATCCAGAGTATCCTTGATCTCATCTACACCCCGCTCA
>OMFK01000474.1_pt1 | contig 17582 bp, 16 predicted proteins | sample 1645651 | NCBI WGS metagenome assembly OMFK01 (sample SAMEA103958124, study PRJEB25191) | human gut metagenome | biome: human-associated habitat [ENVO:00009003]; feature: intestine environment [ENVO:2100002]; material: feces | place: Germany | collected 2013/2015
TTTGGTTCATAATAGTCCTGTATCAAACAGTTTTATGTGAAACAGTTCGACCTCCGAACATTCACAGCTCTGCCATATAACGAACAGAAGGATGATAACTATGTGTAAAGAAATCGAGCCTTGCTGCACTCCTGTCGCACCGCCGTGGGAGACTCCGCAGGTCATCCCGGCCCAGCTGCGCCGGGTGAACAACCTTATTTTCCGCAAGATAGGCCAGATCGCCCGCACCAATGGCGTGGAGGCCGTGACCCCCATGCACGGCTGGATCATGGAGTATCTTTACCGGCACTCCGAGACCCCAGTGTTCCAGCGGGACATCGAGCGGGAGTTTTCCATCACACGCTCGACCGTGACGAACATCCTGCAGCTGATGGAGCGCAAGGGCTACATCCAGCGGCTGAACGTGCCGCAGGACGCCCGGCTCAAGCAGCTGGTTTTGACCGAGGAGGGCATCCAACGGCACGAAAAGACCCTGCTTTCCTTCCACCAGACCGACGATTATGTGGCCGGACTGCTGACCGAGGAGGAGAACGCAGAGCTGCTGCGGCTGCTGAACAAGCTGCGGGAGGCGTTGAAATAACGACCTTTTCCGTCAAAGCGCCGAAAAAGGACTTGTTAAATTAGCAATTATGAACATTTTACGAAACGGCTTGACATTTAAATTGTTTTGTATAAAATTGTTCCGTACCAAACAATTTATCAAAGGAGGCTCAAAGTATGATAAAGAAGCTTGCTTCCCATCTGGGCGAATACAAACGCGCCGCTATCCTGACGCCGATGTTTTCCGCACTGGAAGCAGTCATGGACATCCTGCTGCCCACCATCATGGCGTTCATCATCGACCTTGGCATTGAAAAGGGCGATATGAACGCCATCATCCGCTACGGCCTGCTTACCTTTCTGGTGGCAGCCATTGCGCTGGTGCTGGGCGTGCTGGCGGGCAAGTATGCCGCCGAGGCATCCACCGGCTTTGCCGGAAATCTGCGCGATGCCATGTATGAAAATATCCAGCATTACTCTCTTTCCAACATCGACAAATTTTCCACGGCAGGTCTTGTCACCCGCATGACCACCGACGTGACCAACATCCAGAACGCTTACCAGATGATTTTACGTATGGCCATCCGTGCACCGTCCAGCATGGTCATTGCCATGATCATGGCGTTCACCATCAACGCCAAGCTGGCTTCCATCTATCTGGTGGCGGTCATCATTCTGGGCGGCTGCCTGGTGCTCATCATGTCCCGCGCCAGCAACTATTTCTCCGCCGCATTCAAAAAGTACGATGACCTGAACGAGAGCGTGCAGGAAAATGTTTCCGCCATCCGCGTGGTCAAAGCGTATGTGCGCGAAGATTACGAGAGTGAAAAGTTCAAAAAGGCATCCGGCAATGTGCAGGAGCTGCTGCTGCGTGCTGAAAAAGTTCTTTCCTTCAACTCTCCGCTGATGATGGCCACCGTTTACACCTGCATCCTGCTGATTTCCTGGCTGGGTGCCCGCATGATCGTGCTGTCCGGTGCTACCAGCTTTACCACCGGCGAGCTGATGAGCATGCTGACCTACTGCACCAACATCCTGACCAGCCTGATGATGCTGTCCATGGTGTTCATCATGATCTCCATGTCCGCCGCTTCCGCCAAGCGTGTGGCTGAAGTGCTGGAAGAAGAAAGCACCCTGTCCAACGGCGAAAACCCGGTTATGAAAGTCAAGAACGGCGCTGTCCGCTTTGATCATGTCTGCTTCCGCTATAAGGCCGATGGCCGCGATGTGCTGTCTGATATCAACCTGAACATCCGTTCCGGCGAGACCATCGGCATCATCGGCGGCACCGGCAGCGCAAAAACCAGCCTGGTGCAGCTGCTGCCCCGCCTGTATGATACCACCGCCGGTCATGTGTACGTTGGCGGCGTGGATGTACGCGATTACGACCTGGAGATCCTGCGCAACAGCGTTGCCATGGTGCTGCAGAAAAACGAACTGTTCAGCGGCACCATTGCCGAAAACCTGCGCTGGGGCAATAAGGATGCCACCGATGCCGAGATCGAGGAGGCATGCAAGCAGGCCTGCGCCGATGAATTTATTGAGCGCTTCCCCGATAAATACAACACCCACATTGACCAGGGCGGCACGAACGTTTCCGGCGGCCAGAAGCAGCGTCTTTGCATTGCCCGTGCTCTGCTGAAAAAGCCCCGCATCCTGATTCTGGACGACTCTACCTCCGCTGTGGATACCGGCACCGACGCCAAGATCCGCAAGAGCTTTGCCGAAAAGATTCCCGGCACCACGGTGTTCATCATTGCCCAGCGTATTTCCAGCGTGGAAAACGCCGACCATGTGATCGTGCTGGATAACGGCAGGATCAGTGGTTACGGTACCCCGGCCGAAATGCTGGCTACCAACCCCATCTATCAGGAAGTTTATAACAGCCAGACCAAAGGCTCCGGCGACTTTGACGAAAAGGGAGGCGATAACAATGGCTGAGCAGAAAGCAAAAGTGGTTAAGGTTGGCCGCGGTGGCCCCCGCGGCCCGCGCCCCAAAGTCCAGAACCCCGGCAAGATCTTCATGCGCATCCTGCGCTATGTGATGGAATGCTACCGCATTCAGGTCGTTGCGGTCGTCATCTGCATTTTTGTCAGCGTGTTTGCCAACGTGCAGGGCACTTTGTTCATGCAGACCTTGATCGATGGCTACATCCTGCCCCTGCTGAAAGAGCAGAGCAGTGATTTTTCCGGCCTGGCCTATGCCATCGCCCGCACGGCAGGCTTTTACGGCATCGGCATTGTTGCCGCCTTTGCCCAGGCCCGTATGATGGCTTACGTTACCCAGGGCACCCTGAAGCGCCTGCGCGATGAAATGTTTACCCATATGCAGACGCTGCCCATCAAATACTTTGACCGCAACGCCCACGGCGATATCATGTCGCTGTATACCAACGATATTGATACCCTGCGCCAGATGATCAGCCAGAGCATGCCGCAGCTGCTGAACAGCGCTATTACCGTTGTCAGCGTGCTGGTTTCCATGGTTGTACTCAGCGTGCCGCTGACGGTGCTCACCCTGGTCATGGTCGGGATTATGCTGCTGGTCACCAAGTATCTTACCACCAACTCTTCCAAGTACTTTGTTTCCCAGCAGCGTGATATTGGTGCGGTGAACGGCTACATTGAAGAGATGATGAACGGCCAGAAGGTCGTTAAGGTGTTCTGCCACGAGGAAGAAGCCATTGAGCAGTTTGATAAGCTCAATGACCAGCTGTTTGAAAGCGCGGATAAGGCCAACCGTTACTCCAACCTCGGCGGTCCGGCTAACACCCAGCTGGGCAACCTTTCCTATGTGTTCTGCGCCATGATCGGCGGTGCGCTGGCTCTGTCTGGCATGACAGGCCTGACCCTGGGCAAGCTGGCCAGCTTTTTGACCTTCAACCGCACCCTGAACATGCCCATCAGCCAGATCTCCATGCAGTTCAACGCCATCATCATGGCTCTGGCCGGCGGCCAGCGTATCTTTGACCTGCTGGACGAAAAGCCGGAAGTGGACGAGGGCAAGGTCATGCTGGTCAACGCCAAACGCCTGCCGGATGATTCTGTGACCGAAACCAAGGAGCGCACCAACCTGTGGGCCTGGAAGCGTGTGAACGCCGATGGCAGCGCAGACTACCGTGAACTGAAGGGAGATATCGTCTTTAAGGATGTAGACTTTGGCTATGATCCGGGCAAGATCGTCCTGCATGATATCAACCTGTATGGCCGTCCGGGCCAGAAGATCGCCTTCGTCGGTTCCACCGGCGCAGGCAAAACCACCATCACCAACCTCATCAACCGCTTCTATGATATCCAGAAGGGCACCATTGAGTATGACGGCATTGATGTGACCCATATTCATAAAGACGACCTGCGCGCATCCTTAGGCATTGTTCTGCAGGATACCCACCTGTTTACCGGTACGGTTATGGATAACATCCGCTATGGCCGCCTGGATGCAACGGACGAGGAATGCCGCGCCGCCGCCAAGCTGGCCAACGCCGATGAGTTCATCCGCCACCTGCCGGATGGCTATAACACCACGCTGACCGGCGACGGCACCAACCTGAGCCAGGGCCAGCGCCAGCTGCTTGCCATTGCCCGTGCCGCTGTTGCGGACCCGCCGGTACTGATCCTGGACGAAGCAACCTCCAGCATTGATACCCGCACCGAGCGCCTGGTGCAGCAGGGCATGGACGGCCTGATGTATGGCCGCACCACCTTTGTTATCGCCCACCGCCTTTCCACCGTGCGCAACTCGGACTGCATCATGGTGCTGGAACAGGGCCGCATTATTGAGCGCGGCACCCATGATGAGCTGATTGCCCAAAAGGGCCGTTACTACCGCCTGTACACCGGAAATTTTGCGGAAAACTCCTGAAATAGCCTTTCTGCCGGATAAGTGCGCAACAAAAGCGCAATCGGCATAAAAACGGAAAATCCCCATAAAAATACCGGGAAGGATTCCACCCTTCCCGGCGTTTTTGTGTAAAATGCCGTCACGCCGCACAAAACTTGACGATGTGGGAATAATTGGCTATAATAGAGGAGAACACAAGGAGGCTGAACCAACACAGCACTCCTTTTTATATAGATGACGCTTTGGAGGGGGGCTGCGCAGAACACTGCCAGCCGCAGGCGTACAAAACTGAACAACCAACACGATAAACTGAGAGGAGAGCTTATACATGGCTACCAAGAAAATTGCTCAGACCGTTATTACTGAGGATAAGTTTTATACCATCGCCGCTGCAAACGGCAAGGTTGTTGAAGTAAAGGATTACAACACCGAGAACGGCGCTCAGATCCAGCTGTGGGATAATGCCAACGCCGAATGGCAGCAGTGGAGCTTTGTGCGCGCCGGCGAGGGCGTGTACCGCATCAAGAACCGTTTCACCGGCAAGATGATGGACCTGGATTGCTCCGGCGTGACCGATGGCACCCATGTTCACCAGTGGGAAGGCGCTAACGCTTCCAGCCAGCTGTGGATCGTGGAGCCCGCCAATGATGGCCGCGTAAAGATCAAGTCCAACCTGGCCGGCAAGTGCCTGGACCTGGTCAACATGAACACCGAAAACGGTGCAGTCCTGCAGATCTGGGCCGATGTGAACGGCGATAACCAGTACTGGACCATCAACGAAGTGACCCGCAAGCCCAAGACCAGCGCCAAGGCTACCGCCGCTAAAGCAAAGGCTGAAGTGAAGGCTGCCGCTGAAAGCGCTGCCAAGACCGTTGACGCCGCTGCCAAGGCTGCTGCCGAAGTTGCTACCGAGGTTGTTGACGCCGTGAAGGCTTCTGCCGATAAGCCGGTTGCCGAAACCGCCGCTGAGGTTGTTAAGACCGCCAAGAAGGCCACCTGCAAGACCAGCACCAAAAAGGCTGCCGAGGCTGCTGTGACCACCGCAAAGAAGGCAGCCGAGGCTGCCACTGCCGTTGCTGCCGTGGCCACCGACGCTGTCAAGGAAGTTGCTGAAAAGCCCGCCGTTAAGGCCGCTGCCGATGAAGCTGTGAAGGCTGTAAAAGAAGTTGCCGAAAAGCCCGCTGTCAAGGCTGCTGTGGAAGCTGCCGACAAGGCCGTGAAGGAAGTTGCCGAGAAGCCTGCTGTCAAGGCTGCCGCCAAGGCCGCTGACGAAGCCGTTAAGACCGTTGTGGAAGCTGCAAAGCCGGTTGTTGAGGCTGCTAAGCCTGCTGTAAAGGGCAAAAACTCCCGCAAAAAACACAGCAGAAAGTAATTTATTTTAAAACGTCAGAATACCCCCTGATAAAAAATAAGTTCCGCCCGCAGCACCCCCCGCTGCCGGGCGGGACTTTTTTTGTGCAGGATCAATCCCAAAGAAAACTGCCCGTATCACTCCGGCCAAAAACCGGAAAGGATGCGGGCAGCTGTTTTATCAGAATAACGGAAATAAGAGAAAGCCAAATTTTACAGGAAGCTCTGGATCAAGGTTTTCAGGCCGATCAAAATCAGCACAAGGCCGCCAATGCGCTCCGAAACGGCGCGGTACTTATCGCCAAACGCGGCACCAACCTTAACGCCGATGGCAGACAGGGTAAAGGTGGTGCAGCCGATCAGCAGGGCAGCAACCACAATGTTGGCTTCCATTGCGGCAAAGCCAACGCCAACGGCAAAGGCGTCAATGGAGGTTGCAACGGCCAGCGGCAGCATGGCTTTGGCGGAAAAATCGTTGTCCACAGTTTCATCGCCGCCAAAGCTTTCCCGCACCATGTTTACGCCGATCACAGCCAGCAGGATAAAGGCAACCCAAGGGCCAACGCTGTTGAGCAGGTGCTCGAACCGGGAACCGAGAAAGTAGCCAAAGGACGGCATTATGGCCTGGAACGCGCCGAACCAGGCACCGCAGATCAGCGCGTGGGACAGCTGTACTTTGCGCACCGAAAGCCCCTTGCAGATGGAAACCGCAAACGCATCCATCGAAAGGCTGATGCCGATCATGATCAAGTCAAACAAACTCATACCCCAATACCTCCAAATCAAATCCAAGGGCAGAGCCGGGCAAACAAAAAAGACCTATCCGCCCAGCACCTGCACACAGCATGCAGGTGAACCCTGTGCGGATAAGTCTCGTCATTTCAAGTAGTGCCAGAGCCTTTGCTGTTAGCTCATTGTGTTGGCAAAACTGCACGGCTGCTCTTGCCCAGTGCCGCACCGACTACTCCCTTATTGCCTGAATAGTGTACCATGCGGAAAATTTGTTGTCAATGCGTTAGTTATTGCTAACCGTTAAATCCCGGTCATTTTCCGGGTTTTGCCACAAAAATGGGTGTGCTGCACCGCAAAATCAGCCCTGCTGCGCTCCAAAGAGCAATGCAGGCAGAAATAACCGGAATCTTTACCGCCCCCTTGCGCAATGGCGGCTGATAGGGTAAAATAAAAAGACGAAAAAACAAAGAAACAGGGGATATTATGCAATACAAAGTTCTGGCACTGGATCTGGATGGCACACTGACCAACAATGCCAAAGTCATTACCCCACGCACCAAAGCTGCCCTGCAGGCAGCGGCGGACCGCGGTGTGCGCATTGTGCTGGCCAGCGGCCGCCCCACCGTGGGCATTGAGCCGCTTGCCAAAGAGCTGGAGCTGGACCGCCGCGGCGGCTGCATCCTGAGCTATAACGGCGGTAAGATCATTGACTGCAAAACCGGCGAAACGCTGGTGCAGCATGAGTTCCCGCCGGAGCTGATTGACCCGGTGTGCACCTTTGCCCGCTACTGGAACGTGATGCCGCTGACCTATGATGCCAAAGGCATTGTGACCGAGGATGCCGCCAACCCCTATGTTGGCGAGGAAGCCCGCATCAACAAAATCCCGGCCCGCCAGGTGGAAAACCTGCCCGCCGAGATCCAGTGGCCCATCAACAAGCTGCTGCTGGTTGGCGACCCTGTGGATATGCCCCATGTGGAGGAGCTGATGCAGCAAAAGTTTGCGGGCAAGCTTTCCATTTACCGCTCGGCACCATTCTTTATTGAAACGATGCCCCTGGGGGTGGAAAAATCCGCCTCGCTGGCGCTGCTGCTGAAAAACATGGGCCTTGGCCCCGAAAACCTGATGGCCTGCGGCGATGGCTGGAACGACCTGCCCATGATCCGCTATGCGGGCATGGGCGTTGCCATGGGCAATGCTGTGCCGGAAGTAAAACAGGCAGCCAAATACGTCACCGCAGATAATGAGCATGACGGGGTAGGGCTGGCCGTTGAAAAATTCATCTTGGAGGACCCGCAGTGAACCTGATCGTTTTTGACTTGGAATGGAACATGGGCAATGCGCCCAAAACCTTTAATTATCATGGGGCGGAGCTGACCCTGCGGGGTGAGATCATCCAGATCGGTGCAGTGCGGGTGGACGAGAATGGCGATGTACTGGATACCTTTGAGATGACCCTGCGCCCCCGCATTTTCCGCAAGCTGCATTGGCGCATTGCGGAGGTGACTGGCCTGAGCCAGGGCGATCTGGAAGCCGGGGTGCCCATTGCCGAAGGCCTGCGGCGGTTCCAGGAATGGGCCGGCCCCGACGCCGAATTTGCCGAGTGGGGCCTGGACGATGTGCCGGTGCTGAAGCAGAACCTGTTCCTTTATAATATGGACGAAAGCTGGCCCACCCGCTGGTATGACCTGCAGCAGATATTTTTGAAAAATTTCCCCCGCGGGGAAGGCGAGGGCCTGACGCTGGAAAGCGTGGTGGACCGCCTTGGCATTGAGCATGACGGCGATTTCCACAATGCGCTGGACGATGCCCTGTACACCACAAAAATCTGCCGCCGCCTGCCGCTGGCCCAGGGCATTGCCGAATACCCGGACCCCGCCGCCCAGCTGACAGCCGCCCTGCTGAACAATACCGATACCGAAACGTACGATATCCAAACCTACTTTGACCGCCTGGACCACGATGCTTACAAAAATGACCCTGCGCTGTATCAGGTGAGCTGCCCGTTCTGCGGCAAGCCGCTGGTGCTGAACGATATCTGGCTCAAGCGCGGCAACACCGGTTATTATACCGAAGCCACCTGCCCGGACCACGGCCCGTGGTTCCTGCGCTTTAAGCTGAACCGCCGCGACGGCCTGCATTGGAACTTTGCCCGCTGCATTGAGACCGTGCGCCCTGAAAGCTATGCCCGCTATAAAAAACTGGAAAAATCCCAGCGCGAGCGCATCCGCATGAAAACGGAACGCGCTGGAAAGAAAACCCAGGAATAAAAATAAAACGCTCCCCGCCCTGTGCATAAGAGAACTGCATGGAGAGGGGAGCATTTTGTAATGAATAAAGAATAAATAATAAAGAAGAATGGTGGTGGGCGCTGCGCGCCTTTTTTGGATATTAGGCGCGATGCAGGATAAAGAGTGCGCTCCGGGTGGGGGCGCTTACTTACTTCATTTTGCCGATGTAGACGAGGTAGGAGTAGAGGTAGATCCAGACGGAGCCGCCAAAGACAACGGCCAGCAGCAGGATCATGGTGGCGGCATCGCCCAAAATGGTGGCCAGCAGTGAAATTACAATCAAAGCAGCACCCATAACAACAAACACAATGCCGCCCATGCGCTGGGTGCGGTTCCAGTTGTGTTCGTTGTTCAGCGCCCAGGGAGTTTTGCAGCCGAACATATAGTTCTGCTTGATGCGCGGCATATAGTTGCCCAAAAAGATGAACAGTACCCCGCAGCCGCCGCAGACCAGAATACCGACCAGGCTGCTGCCTTCCGGAATCAAGCCGAACACGCTCAGCTCCGAAAACCAGCTCATAGCTGACATAAATATTGTAAGGGCAGTGAGGGAGGCGTTCCAGACGCCCTTGAACTTTTCATAATTCTGGTGCTTGGGGTCAATGCGGGGCAGCACTGCCATCAAAATCAGCATCAGGGCGGGCAGGGCTGCCATAATCAGCACAGTGGATTTTGGCCCCCAGCCGTTGGCCTGGCCGTCCGCGCCCCAGTGGGTGGGCACAACATCCGGCAGGGAGCCATAAAAGCAGAGGTGCGCCGCAAAGTTGATGGCGCAAAAAATCAGCAGCCCCCAAAATAGTTTATTTCGTTTCATCATCAGGTCCACCTTTCACAAAGCCAAAATCGAAAAACCACTTAACAGCTTCCTGGAACACGGTCAGGTTCAGGCAGTACACAATGTTCTGGCCGCGGCGCTCATCCGTTACCAGCCCGGCATTTTTCAAAATGTTCAGGTGGTGGCTTACGGATGGCTTTGCCATATCAAAGTGCGCAGCAATATCACCGGCACTCATCTCGCCTTCGCTCAACAGTTCTAGAATGCGCCGCCGGGTGGGGTCCCCCAAAGCCTTAAACGCATCGCCTACCATAGGTCAGCTTTCCTCCTTATCTGATAGCGTCTGCTGTTCCGGTTCTTGCAATGCACAATACTGCTTTTTGGCGTAAGCCGCGCAGCCCAGGCAGAGCACCAGCAGCAGTGCTTCTACCAGCCAGGTACTGTGCAGCACGCCGCACTGGAATAAAGCGGCGGGAACATCGAACAGCGCATGCAGCGCCACCGCCAATCCCAGATACCCGGCCTTGCGCTGCCGGACAGCCCGGAATACAACCACCGAGAGGGAAATGTGCAGCGTCATGGCAATCGCGCGTTCAGCCAGCCCCAGCAGCAGGTTGGCGGCCCCAAAGCTGGCAACGGCGGCGATCTGTGCCTGTACCTGGTCCAGCTGCACGCCGGTCAGCCCATTGGTTATGGTTTCAATGCTGCCGCTGTTGACAAGCTGTGCAATCGCAATATTATTGATGGCGGTGAGCCCCAGAACCAGGATTGCCTCGATCCCGCCGTGGCCGATGCCATAGGTTACGGCGTCCCGCCGGTTGGTATAGCGCTTGAGCAGAAAGCGAAACGCAAGATAGCGCCCGACTTCCTCAAACACGCCCGCCAGCAGGCAGCCGATCAGGGTGTAAGCCCACGCATGGGTCAGCACATACTGCGAAACGCCGGTGCCGCCGCCAAAGAAAATAGCCTTGGGCACACCTTCCAGTACCTGGGCGAAAACAACGAAGGTCACCGCGCCGACAACAGCAGGAAACAGCTTTGCCCCCCGGCAGAATTTGAACTTCCATACCAAAAGAACCAGAACCGGCAGCCCGATACCGGCTGCGGCGGCCAAGGCGCTCCACAAAATGGTCTGCAAAGAAATCATCGTGCTCATACCATATATCCTTTCAGAAAAACACAAGAATTATATATTTAGATAAACGTCTAAATATTATGGCCCTAATATACCACCCGCACACGGCTTTGTCAAGCGGGCGCGGGTGGTACGGTTAAAATCAGGGGGTAGCCAAACAGCTTGGGCAGCTTAGGCAACGTTGTCGATCTGGTTCTGCATTACAATGTCATGCAGAATGTTGGTTTTCACGTAGTTTTCGCCGTAAGCGTTCACATAGCTGGTCATATCGGTGGAGCCAAAGTAGCGGGAGAACTCAGCGTTCAGAATGTCGGTATCGCATACAATGTTGTTCTTCTCCGCCAAAGCCTGCATGATCAGGATCTGCTTGATCATGTTCTGCTTGGAGCTTTCGCTGTTTTCCAGGTATTCATCCACACTGCTGTAACCGGCCTGGCTCAGCATGGTCTCCAGCGAAACGCCGCGCATCTGGGCGTACAGGTACGGCTGGTACAGCACGGTATTGGTGAAATACTGCTGCACATCTTCGGGCAGGGTATCGGTATTGACTTCGGCAGCATCGTACAGCTGGCCGTACAGCTCATTGGCTTCCTGATTGAACAGCAGGCTGTTGCTGACAAAAGTTTTCAGCTCAGCCACATTGTTCATGCCCATGGACTCGGCCAGGTTGCTGCTGACCCAATCATCAGTCAGGTCGGGGGTCACATCCTCGTTGATGTAGTTCAGCGTGGTGGCGAACACTGCGTCCTTGCCGGCCAGGTTGGTGGCCTGGTAGTCATCCGGGAAGGTGACATTCACATCAAAGGTTTCGCCGGGCATGTGGCCAACGATCTGATCCTCGAAGCCGTCAATAAAGGTGCCGCTGCCCAGGGTCAGATCATAATCGCTGCCGGTGCCGCCGTCAAAGGCAACGCCGTCAATGGAACCGGCAAAGTCAATGTTCACAGTGTCACCGTTTTCGGCGGCGCGGTTGGTGATCTCGTTGGTGGTCTTATAGTTGGAAAGAATGTTGTTGGAAATGTAATCGTCAATATCACTGTCGCTCACGGTGGTGGCATCGTCCGAAAGGGTAAAGCTCTCAGTATCCGGCAGCGTGACGTAATCCAGCGCGGTGATGCCTTTCAGGTAGCCGTTCTCGTCATAGGCATCACTGAAAGAAAAATCAGCCAGATAAGAATAATCATCGGCGGCGCTTTCTGCGGTAGCGTCGTCAGGAACAGTGCTTTCACTGGCAGCTTCGCTGGAAGCTGCGCTCTCGGCGGTTGCTTCGCTGGAGGATGCGCTGGAACTGCAGGCAGTCAGGCCAAAAACCATGCCGCATGCCAGCAGGCTGGCAGCAGCGCGGGTCAGGTTGGTGTTTTTCATGGGTTGTCTCCTGTCTTTTTTGAAAAATACATCGCGTACCGCAGCAGGGAAAAATACCCCCGTCAAAAGCGGATACTTTTTTATTATACAGCTTTTTTGCAAAAAGTACAGCCCTGCATTCACAAAAGGGAAGCGGGTGTGTTATAATACCCGTGGCAGAGCACCCAATGCTCTGCCATGGGCGGCAGACTTGCTGCCCGGATATCCTTATATAAGGAAAGGAACAGAACCCTATGGAAAAAGAAAAAATCGCGCGCATCAATGCGCTGGCTCATAAAGCAAAAACTTCTGGCCTGACGGAAGCCGAACTGGCGGAGCGTGACGCCCTGCGGCAGGAATACCTGGCCGATATCCGCGCATCCATGATTGACCAGCTGGAGCACACCACGGTGATTGAGCCGGACGGCACCCGCCGCAAGCTGCAGGTGCGCCACTGATCCCCTGTTCAAAGTGGCGGCCCGGCTGGCGCGGGGCTGTGTGGTTTGCACAAAATTGTGCCGGGGTATTGGAATTTGCAAGCGGGTTTGCTATAATATAGCTGGCGGCGAATCCCGGCTACAAGAAATCAGCCAGCCACCCGGCAGGCTGAACGGAAAAGGCTGTACATTTTGCCAAAGCGAGGTTATTTTTCATGCTTACTGCAATTACCGGTATCAACTGGGGCGACGAGGGCAAGGGTCGTATGGTGGACCTGCTCTGCCGCGATTATGACATCGTTGCCCGTTACCAGGGCGGCGACAACGCCGGCCACACCGTCAAAAACGAGCGCGGCAAGTTCGTACTGAACCTGGTGCCCTCCGGCATCCTGCACCCCAGCATTGTCTGTGTTATGGGCGGCGGTATGGTCATTGACCCGGAACATCTCGAAAAAGAGATCGCCGACCTGCGCGAACAGGGTGTTAAGATTACCCCGGACAACCTGAAAATTTCTGACCGTGCTACCATCACCATGCCGTTCCATGTGGAGCAGGATGGCCTGGAGGAGGCCCGCCTTGCCAAAACGGGCGCACAGTTTGGTTCCACCAAGCGCGGCATTGCTTACACCTATGGTGATAAGTACATGAAGAAAACCCTGCGCATGGGCGATTTGGTCCACATGGATGCCGGTGTGCGCAAGCGCCTGGAAACCCTGGTGGAATCCAAGAACCTGACCATGGTCAACATTTATAACCAGAAGCCTGTCAGCGTGGACGATATGTGGAACTGGTGCAAGCACTTCCAGGAAGTGTTCGGCGCTTACATCTGCGATGTCGGCCAGTACCTGGCAGATGCTGACGATGCCGGCAAGAAGATCATGTTTGAGGCCCAGCTGGGAGCCCTGCGTGATATCGACTACGGCATTTATCCCTACACCACTTCCTCCAACACCATCGGCGCTTATGCACCCATCGGCGCTGGCATCCCCGGCCGCAAGCTGAACAAGTCCATCGGTATCATGAAGGCTTATTCTTCCTGCGTGGGCGACGGTCCCTTTACCACCGAGCTGGCTATGACCGAGGAAGAAAAGCACCTGCTGCGTGAAGCCGGCCATGAATACGGCGCTGCCACCGGCCGCCCGCGCCGCGTTGGCCCGTTTGATGTGGTTGCTTCCCGTTACGGCGTTCAGTGCCAGGGCTGTGACGAGCTGGCCCTGACCCTGTTTGACGTTCTGGATTATATGGAAGAAGTTCCCGTTGTTGCCCAGTACAAGCTGGCTGATGGCACTGTGACCGACCGCTTCCCGACCGGCAAGACTTTGGACGATGCACAGCCGGTTGTCGTCAAGCTGCCGGGCTGGCACTGCGATATCACCTCCGTGCGCAAGTACGAGGACCTGCCGGAAGCTGCCCGCGGCTATGTGGAATATCTGGAAAAGGCCGTTGGCTGCAAGATCAAGTATATCTCCGTTGGCCCGGAGCGCGATGCCTGCATCATTCGTGACTGATCTGCATAAGATGGTCAGCAGGAACGCTGCTTGAACCTGAAATGATAAATGGCGGACCCCCATCGGTCCGCCATTTTTGTAAATTATCTGTCTGTGGGTTTTGTCGGATACAACGCCCCAGCAGGAAACTTCAATTCCGAATATCCATATCTGTAGGGGAAGGGAAGAGCAATTCTTGACAAAACTTCTGATCAGACTTTTTATCCGTGATCCGGCCAATATCCAGGACCGCACCGTGCGCACTGCTTACGGCAACCTGGCCTGCATGGTGGGGATTGTGTGCAATGTGCTGCTGTTTGCGGGCAAGTTTACGGTGGGCACCCTGTTTGGCAGTATGGCCATTGCGGCGGACGCATTGAACAACCTGTCCGATGCAAGCTCCAACGTGGTCAGCCTGGTGGGCTTCCGCCTGGGGTCAAAACCTGCCGATGATGAGCACCCTTACGGCCATGCACGGTACGAATACCTGGCGGGGCTGGCGGTTTCGGTCATGATACTGGTCATCGGCATTGAGCTGCTGAAAGAAAGCTTCCTCAAGGTGCTGCACCCCACGCCGGTCACCCTTAGCGCGCTGACCATAGCGGTGCTGGTGGTGTCCATCCTGGTCAAACTGTGGATGAGCAGCTTCAACCGCAGCGTTGGCAGCCGCATCAAGTCCGAAACGCTCATGGCCACTGCGGCGGATGCCCGCAACGATGTGGTTACCACTGCCGCGGTTCTGGCCGCTACCATTCTGGCTCACCTGACTGGCATTGACCGCATTGATGGCCTGATGGGTGTTGGCGTGGCGCTGTTTATCCTGTGGAGCGGCGTCGGCCTGGTGCGGGATACCATCAGCCCGCTGCTGGGCGCGGCCCCTGACCCGGAACTGATCGATTACATTGAGAAAAAAGCCCTGAGTTACCCCGGTGTGCTGGGCATCCATGATTTGATGGTGCATGATTACGGGCCCGGCAGCAAGCTGGTCAGCTTCCATATTGAGCTTTCCGCCGACAGTGATGTGATGAAAAGCCATGACCTGATCGACTCTATCGAGCGGGATTTTCAGGTGCATGACCATCTGCTGGTCACGATCCACTTTGACCCTGTTGTGACGGATGACCCGCATATCAACGAACTGCGGAAATTCTTGAAAAAACAGCTGGCCGAGATTGCACCGGAAGCGGATATCCATGACCTGCGCATTGTGCCCGGCCCCACCCATACCAATGTGATTTTTGATTGTGCCGTTCCCGCAGACTGGCTGGCCGCCAAGGACCACCGCGCCAACAAAATCCCGGCTGCTTTGCGCAAAGCGGTATCGGACCGCTGGCCGGACCATTTCTGCGTGATCCAGCTGGAACCGATTTATGCAAAACTGAAATAAAAACAAAATCAATACAGGAATACGAAACAGGAATACGAACAAAGGAGCAACTACCATGGATTACAATGCCGCTGCACTTGAAATGCACGCAAAATACCCCGGCAAGCTGACGGTCAACAGCCTGTTTGAAGTCAAGGACCGTGACGCCTTGTCCACTGCCTACACCCCCGGCGTTGCGGAGCCCTGCCGCCAGATCAAGGCAAACCCGGACGATGTGTATAAATACACCTTCAAGGGCCGCACCGTGGCAGTTGTCACAAACGGTACTGCTGTGCTGGGCCTGGGCAACATCGGCCCCGAAGCTGGTCTGCCGGTCATGGAAGGCAAGTGCGTTCTGTTTAAGGAGTTCGGCGGTGTCGATGCGTTCCCCATCTGCCTGAATGCTTCCACCCGCGAGGAAGTTATTGCCGCTGTCAAGGCCATCGCTCCGACTTTTGGCGGCATCAACCTGGAGGATATCCGCAGCCCGGAATGCTTTGATATTGAAGCGGAGTTGGAGCGCGACCTGGATATCCCTGTATTCCATGACGACCAGCACGGCACCGCGATTATCGTGCTGGCCGGCGTGCTCAACGCCCTCAAGGTTGTTGGCAAGCGGCTGGAAGATGTCAAGATCGTGCAGAACGGCCCCGGCGCTGCCGGTACGGCCATCATCAAGATGCTGCAGGTTGCCGGTGCCAAAAACATTGTTGCCGTGGATGAGCACGGTATCCTGTACCCCGGCCGCCCGGCGGGCCTTGCCGACCATAAGGAATGGCTGGCAACCGTGACCAACCCCGAACACCTGACCGGCACCTTGGCCGATGCCGTGCGCGGTGCAGATGTCTTTATCGGCACCTCCGTTGCCGGTGCGCTGACCACCGAGATGGCCGCCACCATGGCACCGGATGCCATTGTGTTCGCCATGGCCAACCCTAACCCGGAGATCATGCCCGATGCCGCCAAGGCAGCCGGTGTGCGGGTCATCGGCACCGGCCGCAGCGATTTCCCCAACCAGGTCAACAATGTTCTGGCGTTCCCCGGCATCTTCAAGGGCGCACTTTCCGTCCGCGCACGGGACATCAACCCCCAGATGAAGATGGCCGCCGCGAAGGCCATCGCCGGCCTGATCCCGGAGGACGATCTGAACGAGGAAAACATTCTGCCCAAGGCCTTTGACCCGCGTGTGGCACCGGCTGTGGCTGACGCTGTGGCGCAAGCTGCACGGGAAAGCGGCGTGGCGCGGGTATGAGCATCCGGGAAGTAAACGCCGTCGCCATTACCGATGCGGTGGAAGAACTGTGCATCCGCGCCAACACCCAGCTGCCGCCGGATGTGAAGCAGGCGCTGGATAACGCCCATGCCGCCGAACCCTGGCCGCTGGCCCGCCAGACGCTGGAACTGCTGCAGCAGAACCTTTGCGTTGCTGCAGAAAAAGACCTGCCGATCTGCCAGGATACCGGCATGGCCTGTGTGTTCATCGAGCTGGGCCAGGATGTGCATATCAACGGCAATCTGGACGAAGCTGTGAACGAGGGCGTGCGCCGCGGGTATGAGAAAGCCTACCTGCGCAAGTCCATCACCGCGGACCCCTTGCAGCGCGTGAACACGGGGGATAACACCCCGGCGTTTTTAACGGTACATCTTGTGCCGGGGGATGTCTGCAAAATTACCGTGGCCCCCAAGGGCGCAGGCAGCGAGAATATGAGCCGCCTGACCATGCTCAAACCTGCCGATGGCGTGCAGGGCGTAAAAGACTTTGTGATGGAAACCGTCAAGCAGGCGGGGGCCAACCCCTGCCCGCCCATTGTGCTGGGCATTGGCATTGGCGGCAGCTTTGATAAATGCGCAGCTCTGGCCAAAAAGGCACTGCTGCGCCCGCTGGACCAGCCCAACGCGGACCCCTATTATGCCGCGCTGGAAAAAGAGCTGTTGGATGCCATCAATGCAACCGGCTTTGGCCCGCAGGGCTTTGGCGGTGCAACCACCTGCCTGGGCGTCTGCATTGAACAGCTGCCCACCCATGTGGCCTGCCTGCCGGTGGCAGTCAACGTAAGCTGCCACGTTACCCGCCGCGCCAGCGCTGAGGTGTAAGGACTTTTTACGGGCATTGTTGTCCCTTCTTTGAAAAGAAGGAAGCAGAAACTTTGAGCAATATAGGAATAAACGGTGGAAAAGAACTGCGAAACAATGAAATATGGGCAACATCAACTGCGAAATGCGATGTGAGCTAAGGCAACACCGCACAATTCCCGCCTTACGGCTTAAGCACCGCTTCGGCGGC
>OMFK01000477.1_pt1 | contig 17558 bp, 16 predicted proteins | sample 1645651 | NCBI WGS metagenome assembly OMFK01 (sample SAMEA103958124, study PRJEB25191) | human gut metagenome | biome: human-associated habitat [ENVO:00009003]; feature: intestine environment [ENVO:2100002]; material: feces | place: Germany | collected 2013/2015
CTTTATTATGTATAATAATAAAGTTATGAGTAGTATTGAATTAAAGATTTTACACGTAGATAAAAATTGTGGGGCAAGATATGGATATCTTGTAACTCCTCACGGAACAGTAGAACTTCCAATGTTTATGCCTGTTGGAACCTTAGCTACTGTTAAAACTCTCAGCCCTGAAGAAATAAAAGATATGGGAGCTGGAGTTATTTTAGCAAACACATATCACTTATTTTTAAGACCTGGACCAGATATTGTTGCCAAAGCTGGAGGGGTTCAAAAATTTATGAATTACAATGGGCCTATGCTCACCGATAGTGGTGGGTTCCAAGTTTTCTCTTTATCAAAAAATAGAAAACTAACCGAAGAAGGTGTTGAATTCCGCTCCCATTTAGATGGAAGAAAAATTTTATTCACCCCTGAAAATGTTATTGAAACTGAAGAAAAAATCGGTGCCGATATCATTATGTCTTTGGATGAATGCGCTCCATATCCTTGTACAAAAGAATATATGCATAACTCAGTAGAAAGAACATTGCGTTGGGCAAAAAGAGGTCTTGATCATAAAACAAGAGATGATCAAGCTTTATTTGGAATTGTTCAAGGCGGGGACTTTGCTGATGAAAGAAAATATTGTGCTGAAAAATTAGTCGCAATGAATTTTGATGGTTATTCCATCGGTGGAACATCAATTGGAGAACCTAAAGATGTCGAATACCATATGGTTTCATTAACTGTTCCTTATCTTCCTTTCGACAAGCCACGTTACCTTATGGGAGTAGGAAGTTTAGATATGATCTTTGATGGGATTTCTAAAGGTGTAGATATGTTTGACTGTGTTTTACCGACAAGAATTGCTCGTCATGGCAGTCTTATGACATCTAATGGAAGAATCAATATTCTCAACGCTAAATATGCTGAAGATTTTACTCCATTAGATCCAAATTGCGATTGCTATTGTTGTAGAAATTATACTAAAGCATATTTACGTCATCTGATGAAATGTGATGAAACATTTGGCAAAAGACTTTGCTCTATTCATAATCTTCGTTTTTTAATAAAAAATATGGAAGAAGCGCGAGAAGCTATTAAAAACGATAAATTCTTAGAATTTTCTGAAAGAAAAATGGCTTTGTTCGGCTCCAAAAGAGGATTCTAAAATGAAAGAAAATAAATTTGATTACGATGTTTATAATATCGACGAATATGACTATTATTTGCCAGAAGATTTAATTGCTCAATTTCCTGCCGAAAAAAGAGATAATAGTCGCCTTTTAGTTATGAACAAAGATGAACATACCTTAGAAGATAAACATTTTTACGATATTTTAAATTATCTCAAAAAAGGAGATGTTCTTGTTAGAAATAATACCAAAGTCATTCCAGCAAGATTATTTGGTATAAAACGTGAAACAAAAGCTCATGTTGAAATTTTACTTCTTCATCCAATTGATGGTGATATCAATAACTATGAAGCCCTAGTAGGAAATGCTAAAGTTGTAAAAGAAGGCACAGTTATCGAAATCGGCGACAATGCTGAAATCGTTGCAACTTGTATCAAGGTTGAAGATGAAGGTCTAAGAATATTCCATCTTGAATATCAAGGTATTCTTTATGAAGTTCTTGATAAATTAGGAAAAATGCCTTTACCTCCTTATATTAAAAAGCAGATCACTGGAAACGATCGCTATCAAACAGTTTATGCCAAAGTTGAAGGTTCAGCAGCTGCTCCAACAGCTGGTTTCCATTTTACAGATGAACTTTTTGCCAAAATTAAAGAAATGGGAGTTGAAGTAGTCGACGTTACTCTACATGTTGGACTAGGAACTTTCCGACCTGTTAAGGTTCATAATCTAAAAGACCATGTTATGCATTCTGAAGAATATTTCATGGATCAAAAAGCTGCTGATTCTTTAAATTTAGCCAAAAAAGAAGGTAGAAGAATTATTGCTATTGGAACAACATCAACAAGAACATTAGAAACTGTCATGCATAAATATGGTGAATTTAAAGCCTGTCACGGAGATACAACTTTATTTATCTATCCGGGATTTGAATTCATGGCTATTGACGCTCTAATCACGAATTTTCATCTTCCTAAATCTACTCTTGTCATGCTTGTTTCCGCTCTTGCTGGAAGGGAACAAATTCTAAATGCATATAAGCATGCCGTCGAAGAAAAATATCGTTTCTTCTCGTTCGGTGATGCGATGTTTATTTATGGAAACTCCAAAAATTAATTATCATGAAGAATTAAAAAAATTTGTCAATTCTTTAGATTTTTCTCAAGGAAAACCAAAGTTATTTCTCCACGCTTGCTGTGGACCTTGTGCGACTTATCCTGTAACATTTTTAAATAATTTTTTTGATATTACTATCGGTTATTTCAATCCTAATATTGCTCCTTTTGAAGAATGGGATTTAAGACTAAAAGAATTGACAAGATTTATAAATGAATTCAACAAAGAAAATGGTTCCAATATTTCAATTGTTACTATGCCCTATGATCATCAAATTTATCTTGATGCAATAAAAGGACTAGAAAATGAACATGAAGGTGGAAAAAGATGTCTTGTCTGTCATGATTTAAGAATCAAATTAGCATATGAATATGCCTATAATAATAATTTTCCATATTATACAACCGTAATGACAGTCTCTAGCCATAAGCCTTCTTCTTATTTAAATAATCTCGGTTTAAGATTACAAAATGATTATCCAACTACTAAATTCTTAGTTGCTGATTTTAAAAAGGAAAATGGACAACTTCTAGGTATACAAATTGCCAAAAAGTATAATTTATATCGTCAAAATTATTGCGGATGTATTTTTGCTAAAAAAATGCAGGAAGAACTTAAAGCTATTAAAGAAAAAAAGTTAATTATAAATTAAAAAGCATAGTTGAATTTGTAACTATGCTTTTTTTCAAAATAAAAGGATGAATATTATATTCATCCCTTTTTAATACTGATTAAATTATTTATTCTGCTGGTGTAGGAGCAACGTATGTAGCAGTTACAATAGGAGTATATTCATCGTTTTCATCGATATTAGCAATAGCATTAGCAATAGCTAAAGATGTACGAACTGCTGTTTGTGTAGCTCCTGCCATGATGACAAAGGCTTCATCATTTTTGTATTCATCAGAAACTGATAAGGTAACATTTGATTGATCAGCATCTGTATATGTAGCAGAGACATTAGCCTTAATGGTGTTATAAAGTTCATAAACATCTTTACCGACATATTCAGCTAATTGTGCATCGATGACTCTAGCATATTCTTCATTTCTAGCTGTGCCATCCCAACTTCCTTCGATGACTGTTGGAGTGACTTCAACAATGTTTTCAGATGCAATAACATCTGTATCACGTTCAACTTTTGTGATCTTATTATTACTTACATCGTATGTGACCTTAATAGCTGAACCATAATGGTTTCCCCAAGCAGTATAAGAATATTCACCAGCAACTGTATTTGTAACAGGTGTATATTCAGCTGTTGTGATAGGAGTAAGATTATCAGTACTATCGATATTAGCAATAGCATTAGCGATAGCTAAAGATGTACGAACTGCTGTTTGTGTAGCACCTGCCATAATGACAAAAGCTGCATCATTTTTATAAGAATCTGTAACTGATAAGGTAACATTTGAATGATTAGTATCAGTATATGCTGCAGATACATTAGCTTTAATTGTGTTGTAGAGTTCATTAACATCTTTACCAACATATTCAGCTAATTGATCATTGATAACTCTAGTATATTCTTCGTTTCTAGCTGCACCATCCCAAACGCCTTCGACGACTGTTGGAGTAACTTCGACAAAGTTTTTAGCTGTGATAACTTCTGTATCACGTTCAACTTTAGTAATTTTGTTGGTCTTTGTATCAAATGTGACCTTTAAAGCTGCACCATAAGTGTGACCCCAAGCGCTATAAGAATATTCGCCACTTACAGTTTTTGTAGTTTCGCCGCCATTGCAACTAGCAAGAACTAATGCACTGGAAGCTAAGACTAATGTAGATAAAATTTTAGATTTTTTCATTTAGTATTTTCCCCCGAGTATTAGTTTAGCATTATACAAATTTTTATACAACTGTAAGCGCTTTGATTTTTAAAAATATATTCGATATTTGCGCATTATTGTATTCAAAATCAATTTTTGTGCACATTTTGTCCAAAAAAATCAGCGTATGTCGTTCTATCAAAATACTTTTGATTTGCTGGTGATGGAGAAGAAAGATAATGTACCTCAATATCTGGATAATATTTTTTAAAAAGATTAAAAGCAGTCTTTCCAGTACAGGCAATTTTTATATTTTTATAAAAAAACATTTCTAAATTATTTACTTCAATATCCTTAATATTGCTATCTAATGATCCTTCTCTTGTGCACGATTTAATTACATCAAAAAGGGAGATATTATGTCTTGATAAAAATTCTTTTTTCTGTATTATTGTTTCTGGATATTTATCATTAAATATTTCCGATAAAATTCTATAAAATCTATTTTGAGAATGCATATAATAAAATCCATATTCTAGACTTTTAACAGATGGAAAAGAACCTAAGATCAAATACTTAGTATCTTTTGAAATAAATGGATCAAGACCTTTTAAGACCTGCTTCATATAATGCGATAGCAACCGCGGTAGGTAAATTTAAAGAGTCTACTTCTCCTGGCTGTTCAATTTTAATGGCATTTTCATTTAAAAATGAACGATCTAATCCTCTGGCTTCATTTCCAAATACCAATGCATATTTACTTTCTTTTAGTTCTAAACTTTTTAAACCACGATTTGTTTGTAACATAAAAGGATAAAATTTGCGAGGATAAGCTTTTAAATACTCTTCGAATGATGAAAATGTTTGCTGCCTAACAAAAAATGCCGAGCCCATTGAAGAACGAATGACCTTTGGATTATATCTATCTGCAGCTGGTGTAATTATTGCTAAATCTTTAAAAGAAAAAGCAGCCATAGATCTCATAATATTTCCTAAATTTCCTTGATCAGAAGGATTGACTAAAACTACATGGGGGTTATTTTCATCAAGCTTTTCCTGATATTTTTTAAAAATAACCGCAACATGATCATTATCTTTCTCGGCTATTTTTCTAAATTCTTTTTCATTAGTCAAAAATGGTATATCTTCTAGCATACTTTTTAATTTAAAATACCCATCCGAAGATAAAGCTTCTTCAGCTATTAACACTTTTTGAATCGCTTCTTTATGATATTTTACAAGTTCAAAGCTTGGATAAAATCCTAATGTATACGAATAATCATAATCTTTTTTGTATGGTTTAATCATATTTTTTATTTTTTTGTATAAGAAATTTTAATTTGACCACACTTGTTCTTGAGGTGATAAAAATGAAAAATCCATTTAAAAATATTAGTCCTGAAGTTAAAGGTGCTCTTCTTGTTTCTTCTTTGTCTTTACTCTTATTTTCTTCATTAGCTGGCTTTGGTATTCTTGTCAGCCGTTCTAATCAAGATGAACCTGTCGCTATATCTCCTTCATCTTCAATCTCCATAGATAATAGTTCTAGTTCTTCATCTTCTACTATAAGTCAAATAGAAAAAGAAGTCTTCAAAATTGAAAAACCATTTAAAGAAGATTGTTCATACTTGCATTATTTTTTCGATATCAGCTATGACATCGATGATCCCAAGCTTTCTAAAGCTTTACTAGAATATGAAGGATGTACTCATCAATCACGTGGAGTTGATTTCATCTTTGGACAGGATGAAGAATTTATGGTCTATAATTCTTATCCAGGAATTGTAAAAGCTATTGTAAGAAATGATAGAGTCTTTGGAAATATAATCAAAATTGAAAGCAATGATGGATTAACTTTTATCTATGCAGGAATCAAAGATATTGAAGTAAAAGTCAATCAAGAAGTTAAAAGCATGGAAACAATTGGAACTAGCGGTCCCACATCTTTTTCAGAGAAATATAACAATTCCCTTCATTTTGAAATAATGAAAGATGGAAAATATATCAATCCAGAAAAAGCTTTCGGCAAACAATCTGAAGAATTATAAAACGTAATATTTCTTGTATAAAATTTCTTAAATTTCTCCTTTTCTATATTTATTATACAACATAGTAATCTCCCTAACCAATAAGTGAAATTGCTATAGGTCAACAAAAAATTGCAGAAATAATCCAAAATGGACTATATTTCTGCAACTTTTTAAATGTCATATATTTTTTCGAATTCTTGGTTATTATAAGTAATCTTTAAATCTTCTACTAAATATGTAAGATAGCGATATTTATAATCACCATTTTCATCAAATTCATCTAGTCTTTCTACTGTATATGCTTCTGTTTTTCTACTTTCAAGCATTCCTAAGGTATCACAGACAATTTTCGATGAATAAAGTCCTGTTATCTTTGTATCATCATCTTTATCAAATATAGCTAAACGATCTGTCTGGTAAACCATTTTTCCATCTTCAGTCATAGAGAATAAACTTTGATATTTTCTATTTTGATAAAGTGTATCGGCATAATACATTCCACCTATATATAAATCAGTTCCGACGATTTCAGAATAGAAAAATGAATTGATAGAAACATTCATAGAATCTAGACTAATATACTTTTCTTTTTCTTCATCGTTGATTCGCGTTTTATAAATATATGGATAACCATCATGTTTTTCGGCGTAGCGAACACACTTTCTTGTATTTACTTTTTCGATAACATTTCCGGTAGCATCAGGATAGCTTGTAACAAAATTTCCCGAATAGCTAGAATTAAGATAAGCGTAATAATTAGTATTATCTTCTTTATCTAAATAATAGAATGTATAACAGTTTCCAAGAACTTCATCAAGCTTATTGCCTTTATCATCTGTAGCATAATAAGTGGCATTATATTCAAGTTTAGCGTTATCAATGTTATTATAAGCATTTCCAAATCTAACTTTATTAAAATAATCAACCATCCAACTAGGCATATTAGAAGAGCAAGATGTCAATAAAATAAGAGGTAATAAAAGCAAATATTTTTTCATTATCAAGCGTAAGTATAATCAGCTATGACTTCTACAGTTTTATCTTTATCATTAGTAACTGTATTCAATGATTTAATGCTCTCTTTCACTAATAATCCCTGATTATTGTAATAATAATCAAAAACAAATCTACATGTAACTTTTATTGGTGTTCTTGCATCGACATTTGAAATTTGCAAATCTTTTTTATGCAATCCCAATGTGTAAAAGTGCAAAAGATTATCAGAAGTAATTTCAACATAAAAACGTGGATCAGGATCAATTGTACTGGTCATAAATGTTGTAAATGTTTGAAAAACTTCTTCAATTTTATCTTCGCTAGTAGCATCAATTTGAAGTGGTACTGATCTATTATAAAATAAGGCTTTAGTAGTAGAAGTTAATGCTTGATCAGTTTTAACTGAAACTGAAGGATTGCAATCATAAGAGACTACATGTCCTTTTCCTTCAACACTATATTTAGTATAGGTATGAGGTATTATATTTTGACAATACTCCAAATACTTTGCTTTTTCATCATCGACATTATAATAGGAATTACAGGAAGTAAGAAGAAGTAAAGGCGTAAGAAGAAATAATAGTTTCTTTTTCATATACTACCTCCTTAATAAAGTCTAATATTCATCGATGGTTCAGTAATTGTACTACGAGTAATATCAGGTTTTATATGTATAACGCTTCCTTCTTCAAGTACTTTATCTGTCTTAATATAAACATTTTGTAATTCACCATTATAGTCAGAATAAGAACATTTTAAATATTTAGCGCTACCGAAATCTAATTGACCTATAACCTTAACTTCAATTCCTTCTTCAGCAATTTCATATGCATCATGTGGGATTTGGAAAACGAAAGAGCGACTGAAAACCGATGTTCCTAAACCTTGAACTAACTTATTAGAAATTGTATCGTTAGATTCAATAAAGAATTTATTGATATTAAAGAAGAATAATAAGTCAGCTAAACGTCCAGCATTCTTTTCTTCTTTGGCAATTTCAGCAAACTTGCGTCGATATTTTTTTTCAATGGATTTGACTGGGTCTTTATAGAATTCAATTTGTTCTTTAGCGCTTTTAACAGCATTTTTACTCTCAAGAATTTGTCTATTAAGACGATTTTTAACTTGTGAAGTAGCAGTTTCATAATCGACTGAAGCACTATTTAAAGCATTATTTAAATCGCGTTCTTTTTGTGCTGGCAAAGTTTCTTTGAAAATACGATGTTCTTCTTTACGACGTCTTAAAGTTAATTTATCTTTATTATTCTTCATAATTTCCGAATATGTCTTATTTTCATTTGCTACTCTTTCAGCATATTCTTTTTTATTATTAGCTTTAATTTCTTTTTGCTTTTCTTTATATTTTTGTTTAAGTGTGCTTAATTCTGCTTTAGCATTTGACTTAACATCAGCAATTTGTGGTGCTAAAGATTGTTGTAATGTTGCTAAATTATCAACAGCTTCTTTATATTTTTGAGCTACAACATCTTCAGTATATTGAGCTAATTCTTGCTTCTTTTCAAGCTCTAAAACACTCTTCTTTTCTTGAATTTTAGCTTGAATTTCAACCAGTCTTTGATCGTGTTCAGCTTTGAAAGAAGGTTGTGGATTATTTGCCATCAAAGTCTTATAATTGAAGAATTTTCCAACAAAAGTATCTGTATCACCTAATGGTTTCAAAACATTTACTTCATATCCATCGACTAATTCATTAATATTTAACATTGTGAAATCGATATTAAATTTAACCTTAGATCCAATTTCATAATAATCATCAACAATTGCAAAGAATGTTCTATCAAAAGCATGCAAATAACATAATTTAGTGTCACCTATAGTCTCAATATTAGTAACTTCAGCTTCAAGAGCACCATTTTCATCAATTTTTATAGCTCTGGTTGATAAAGTTAAAATAGCTTCTTTACTATCATTAACTTCAATTGTACTTGGCAATTGTATTTCATATCCTAAGAACTTCAAAACATGATCATTAATCTCACAATCGAAGGCGTTTTCATATGGAACTCTTGGAAGAATACTTTCTTCTGTATCAATATCGAAGAAATGTGCTTTGGACATATCTAATTTTGCGTTGATAATTTGACCAATTTGAATATTACCTATATCATTTACTCTCATGATAATACGAGTAGATGTTTCAGCAAATCCATCACCATCCATATTAATATCACCATAAACTAAAGATTCAGCTCCAAGTTCCTCAAAGTGTGAAACTTTAACTTTAACAGTATTTTCAACATCATCATCTTTTGCAACAGATATATTTTCACAGCGAATACCAATATAAACTTTATGTTTTCCATCTAGATATGATGGACGAACTTTAAGCATATCAGAATATGGAACATTAATTTCAGCATTCGACCATGAGAATTTAATATTAACTTTATCTTTTACACGGAGAAGAGTTCCTTGGAAGAAATTCATCTGCGGTGTACCGATAAATCCAGCAACAAATTTATTACATGGATAATTGTATAAATTTTTTGGAGTATCAATTTGTTGAACTTTTCCTAATTTCATAACAACTACTCTTGTACCCAAAGTCATAGCTTCAGTTTGGTCATGAGTAACATAGATGAAAGTGGTTTTCAATTGTTGATGAAGTTTAGCAATTTCACTGCGCATTTGCGTACGAAGTTTAGCATCCAAGTTTGATAAAGGTTCATCGAGCAACATTACTTTTGGATCACGTAAAATAGCTCTACCTAAAGCAACACGTTGACGTTGACCACCACTCATCGCTTTCGGCTTTCTATCTAAGTAATCTTTTAAGCCTAAGATTTCAGCTGCCCATAAAACTTTTTGATGAATAATTTCATTTTTAACATGACGAATTTTTAAACCAAATGCCATATTTTCATATATTGTCATATGTGGATATAATGCATAGTTTTGGAAAACCATAGCAATATCTCTATCTTTAGGTTCAACATTATTAACTATTCTATTATCAATATATAATTCACCAGTTGTGATATCTTCAAGACCGGCAATCATTCTTAAAGTTGTGGATTTACCGCAGCCAGAAGGTCCGACAAAAACGATAAATTCGCCATCTTTAATATCCATAGTGAAATCACTAACAGCTTTTGTACCATTAGGATAAACTTTATAAATGTGTTCTAGTTTTACACTGGCCATATTATGCCTCCTAATTTCTATTTAAATATCGCAATTCCATATCCAGGAATAGTATAAGTATTATCTTTTTTAATTATATCGTCTGTCGCTTGGAGATAACAAACCAATTCTTTATCTGTTTGATAGTCCGTTGTATTAGTCTTAGAAAAATTAAATACAATTTCTATCGTTTCATCTTTATATTTTTTTTCAATCATTACCTGTCTATCACGTTTACTAGCTTCGTATGTTGTACCTATTTCACCTCTAGCAATAGATGGAAATTGATTTCGAACATTTGTTGCTCTTTTATAATAATTTATTAGGCTTGTAGGATCTTTAAGTTGATCTTCTACAGGATCGAAATTATATATTCCAGTTCCATTATAAGGGTTATTTGTTTCCCCTTCATCGCTTTTTGACCAATCCATATGAGTTCTGGCATTGGCATCATTATTTGAAACTGTTCCTCCCATACCTATTTCATCTCCGTAATATGTAAATGTATTACCATTGAGCATCGATAATAATCCATATTGGAATTTACAATAGGCAAGATCAGAAACACCGAGTCGACTCATATCATGATTATCCAAAAAAGGAGCAGGAATATGTCCATTGCTATATTCAATCATCGTCTTAAGATTTCGAACATAAGATCCTTTATCAGCACCATCAAGTCCCATTGAAGAACGAATAAATCCATTTCCTTGGGAAGCGCCAAAATAGAAATAAGAATCAACTTCGCTTTGATAATAGGAAGCAATTGTGGAATTAGAATCCCAACATTCACCAACTATATAAGCTTTTGGATCATTTCTTAAAGCTATTTGTTTAATTCTTGAAAGAGCGGTAACATTTTTATTTGTTTCATTTAGATAGTAGTATTTAACAGCATCAAGTCTAAAACCATCAACACCTTTTTGTTGCCAGAAAGTCATAATGTTATCGAATTCCTGCCAGACATTTTCATTATCGAAATTAAATTCTGGCATATCCGAATCAAAATTGGCTTCATAATAGAAATTGCAATTTGGTACTTTATAATAAGTTTTCCGAGATTGTTTTGCCTGATCTTCTGTATCATAGAAAACATAGAAATCTTGATATTTTTTCTCTTCATCATTTAACGAAGAAAAATTAATTTTCTTTTTATGAGCTTCAACAGCTTTTTGGAAATAACTAGCATTTTTTGAAGAGTGGTTTATAGCCAAATCAAGAATAACTTTTATCCCAAGAGCATGAGCTTTCAAAATAAGTTTATCGAAATCTTCCAATGTTCCAAAGCTTGCATCTATTTCATAATAGCTAGAAGCATTATATTTATGAAGACTAGATGAAGTAAATATTGGAGTTAACCAAATTCCAGTATAGCCCAAGTCTCTTATATATTCCAATTTTGAAGTTATACCATTTAGATCCCCAATTTTATCTCCATTTGAATCGCAATATGAATAGACAAATATTTCGTAATAATTTCGATAATTATCATCAGGAATATTATCTTCATGGAAATATGGAGTTGAAGAAGAACCAGATGAATTATTTTTTCCACACGAAGCTATTGTTGAAAAAAGAACAATAGGTAATAGAATTAACGAAGCTAATTTCTTTTTCATGATTAACCTTTAACAGCACCACCAGTAACACCTTCAACATAGTAACGTTGTAATACGAAGAAGATGACGATGATAGGAAGAGAAGTAACAACAGCACCAGCGCAGAAATAATTCAAGTACTCAGTGAAGTTACGTTTATTTAAAATTTCATATAAACCGACAGCAACTGTAAACATCTTCGGATTACCAGCAGCAAGATAACTAGCTGTCATATAATCACCCCAAGGAGCTGTAAATGCCATTAAAACTGTATAAACAATAATCGGCTTTGAAAGTGGCATTATAACACGGAAGAATATAGTGTTTTTATTTGCCCCATCGATCATTGCTGCTTCATCAAGTGAATAGGATACTGTATCAAAGAAACCTTTAGAAATATAATATCCCATACCTGCACCAGCAGTATAAAGAATAATCAGTGAGAAAATTGATGTGCTTAAGTTAAGAAGCTTTAAAATATAATATGTAGCTATTATTCCTAAAAAACCTGGGAACATGCCGATGATAAGTATCATTTTCATCAATGGCTTTTTCATATTAAAACGAATTCTTGAAAGAGCGTAAGATGTCATCAATGTAATAAGTGTCTGAGTTACAGAAGTAATAAGGGCAATTAATAAAGTTGTAAAAAACCATCCGAAAAAATTGTAATCCTTGTCGTTAAATAATCTTATATAATTATCGAATGTATATTCGATTGGAAAGAAATATTTTTGATTGTATCCTTTGCCAAAAGATTGAGCTAACAAGTAAATAAAAGGAATCATCCAAATAATGGAAATTATTACTAATATTGCATAAGAGAAGAATTTTTTCGATCCTCTTTTTATTTTTGCACGCAAATATGCATTATCTTCATTAAACATTATTTAAAATCCCCCTCATTTTTAACAGCGCTACTGCGTCCATAGAAAATTAATGATAATACTGAGACAAGAATGAAGATTAAAATTCCTAATACGGCAGCAACACCATAATATTTATTGGTATTTGTTAAAGAAAGCTTATAAATCCAGGTGATGAGTAAGTCAGTTTGACCGACACCATTTAAAGCATCAGGTGGGGTTTGAGATCCGAAACTGAATAATGGGCCACCGCCAGAAAGTAAATAAATAACATTGAAGTTATTGATGTTTCCAACAAATTGAGAGATTAAATATGGTCCAGTAACAAATAACATATATGGCATTGTTATTTTCATAAATGTTCTCATTTTACCTGCACCATCAATACGTGCTGATTCATATAAATCTTCTGGAATATTCATTAAAATACCAGAAGTGATGAGCATTGTATAAGGAATACCTACCCATGTATTGATAACAATAATTACAACTTTAGTTAATGTTCCACTTTCTAACCATCTAATCGGTTGAATGCCAAACCATTTTCCAAGTAAAGCATTGACAACACCCATGTTGGTAGAAAGCATACGATTGATTAAAAGTAAGGAAACAAATTGTGGAACTGCAATTGTAGTAATTAAAATTGTTCTCCATAATTTTTTTAATTTAACTGTTTTACTATTAATTAATAATGCAACTGCCATTCCTAAGAAATAGTTGATGAATGTTGCAAAGAAAGCCCAAACAAGTGTCCATAAAACAACTTGTAAGAAAGTTTTCATAAATATTGAACTTCCTACGCTTCCACCCATTCCTAAGACTGTTTCAAAGTTTTTCATTCCAACCCAGTCGATAAGTGTAACTGGAGAAAGATGGTTAGAATCATAGTTTGTAAATGCGATTAATATTGAAACAATAAGTGGGATAATAGTAAAACAAACAATTCCTGCTAAAGGTAATGTTAATAAAGTTTTGTGATAACTCTTTTCAAAAACATTATTTATTGTGGTTTTATCACTGGCATAGATACCTACATTTTGTCTCAGTTGTAAAGTCAACGAATCTTTCAATTGACTATACCAAGTAACAGCAAATAATCCAATGATAATAATAGTTAAAACAGAATATAGCAAAATATTAAATGAGTTATCAGTTCCTGATATATATGAATATGTTCCAAGGTTTCCACCAGCATGTTGAACACCAGCAATTTGACCAAACGAACCTAAATTAGCAAGTTGATTGCCGCCAAACATAACCATATATACGATAAAAATTACTTCAAAAGCCAAATAAAAGCAGCCACGAATAATTTGTCTTCTAGTTAAATGTCCTAATCCCATGATTAGAAAAGATAATCTAGTAATCAAATCTCCTTGAACTATACATTTCCCTATAGTTTTAAAAGGTATTATAGCTTTTTTTCTAAAGACATTGAAATTATGAACAATGTTGTTTCCAAGTTTTTGAAACGCTTTTGGAATTCCAGTAAAAAAGCTAGCAAAACGTATAGCCATTCTTTTTGGTTTTGAATAGGATAAATATTCTATAGTAGTCATTTTTTAATCCTTCCAATAAAAGCCAAGAGGGGCGCACAAAAATGCGTCCCTCAAAAATTGATAAAGTAATAGTTAATTAGATAGTTTCAAGTAATGTATTGACAGAAGCCATATATTCAGCAATGTTATCTTCTGTGACAGTACCAGCTTCGATATCTGTAATAAATGTATTTGTGCAGCTCCAAACTGTTCCAGGTGTAGCACCTTGTGGGTGAGCATAAGCAGATTGAGCAGATAAAGCAGCAGCAACAGGTGAAGCAGCAACTTTATCAAGAGCTTTGACAGCTGTACTTGTAGGAACAATTGATAATGTATCATAACGGCTTTCTTGGACAGCATCGCTGACTAAATATTTAGCAACCATGTGTGATAATTCAACATGAGCTTCATTGCCACGAAGTGGGTTAACACCATAGAGTTTATAGCCTAAGAAAGAACTTAATGTCTTTGTTTCGCCATCAATTGTAACTGTAGGCATCTTAGCACAGCCAAAGTTATCGCCTAAAGCAGCTTGATATCCACTAGCATTCCAACCACCATCAACACAAGCAACTAAGCCGTTTTCAGCTGTAGGAGCAGCTTGTGAATCTTGCCAGTTAGCATCTCTCATAATCTTTAAGATAGCTTTAGCAGCTTTGATACCTTTTTCAGAATCAAAGTCGCCATCAATCTTTGTTAAAGTACCTTCATCACTTAATGTAATTTGATAATCAGCACCCCATGTAAATAAAGCACCAACGTTATAGAAAGCGGTCTTGAATGGATAAGCAACTTTTCTGCCTAATTCGCCAGCCTTAGCTAATAAACCTTCGATTGATTCGATATCAGCAGCTTCAAGAGCACTCTTATCATAGTATAAGAAATAACCATTATCACCAGCATATGGATAAGCTTTAAGTTCGCCACCTAATGTAGCAGCTGATAAAACTGTTTCGCCCATTTGATCTAACAATTCATCAGCATATGTTTGAGGAACTGTAGCCATAGCACCAGCTTTATTTAAATCGAGAATCTTATCAGATGCATATGCATAAACATCTGGACCTTGAGACCAGTCAGTAACGCTGGAATCAACTTTATCTTCACCAATTTGGAGATATTCAAATGCAACATTAGCAAAAGCTGTATTAGAAGCTTTGAGTTCAGCTAATTTGTTCAAAACAAATTCTTGATGTTCAGCTGGACCACTGACTCTAATTGTATCAGTAGCACCTACTGTAGAAGTAGTTGATGGAGTTGCAGTGGAAGAAGTTGAAGGGGTTGGAGTAGAAGATGAAGAAGTATTATTGTTACAAGAAGCAAGTCCTAAAAGAGTAAGTCCTGTAACAGCGAGTGTTAAAAGAGTTTTTTTCATTTTTACCATCCTTTCCTATTTAGGTTTAACGAAAATCTTTTACAATATTCAGATTTTTACGGAAATCAACCGGCATTATAATCAATGGACTTTTGGTGAAAATAGGTCATTGATTTGATAGCCCTTACATTTTAATACTAAAAGACACTATTGTCAATAAAAATGAGACTTATTTGAGATATTTTCACATTTTTTACATTAAAATTATTGAAATATTAAACATCGTATCAATTTTTTTAAATAAATAAAAAAACAAAAAATAAAAAAACAAAACAAAAATGATTTAATAAAGCATTTTTTGAATAATTTTAACATTATACGACAAAATTCAACTTTAATGTTCATTGCCCAAAAATACTATTTTTTCTTTATCAACATTTAATTTTTAATTAAAATATAAAATTGCAACAATTGATTAAACAAAAAAACAATCAATTCATTATCATAATTTTATATGCATAACTAATCTATTAAGATGAAAAATTTTTAATTTAGATTTATCTGAATATAAAAACTCTATATTTAATATTTCTTTACCCGTGACTAATACATTATATAAATTAACCATGGCTGCTTTTTGAATTGGTGATAGGCAATTTATTTTATCTAATATACATTCATACTTTTTTCACTTAAAAGCATTTCAATTTCAACTACTTTATAAAATTCAATTTGCTGTTTTTTTTATTGATTGATGAGTAGTTTTAAATAAATTAATTGCCCTTTATTCATTTTCGGTCAGCATATAATTTGCTTTTATTATCGTTAAATAATTATATGTCTCTGGATGAATATTTTTTTCGAGCATCTCATCAATCGATTTTTAAAATCCTTCATAGTTAAGGTCTTTATTAATTAAATTTAAGGTCTTCCTTAAAGAATTTAACAATTGATTTAAAACTATTAAAACAATAATAACAATCAGAATAATTAATAAACTCCATGCTAAATTTATATTGAAATGATTTAAAGTAACATCTAGAGCAATAACTACTAATATAAATGCTGCAAAAAACGCATAATTTGCAATTAATATTTTCTTATCAAAAATACCTTTTGGAAAAGTTTTATTATTAATAAATTTCGGATTATCGGCTGTATTTGAAATAAATACAGGCAGTTGTTGCCGGTTTGCCGAGATTATTTGGGCGGACAAAGAATATAGTTATTGACAGATGAAAAATAATTTAATATGTTTGCGGCATTAAGTTAGGACGCATTAAGCGGATTGTTTCAGTCTGTCCGCGCGCGTGTGTTCTGCCTTTTCTCTGCCCTGAAAAGCAGAGATATGTTTTAAATTTTTTTAATGGATAGGATCCATGGCAAAAATCAGTCCGATACAGTTTTTTAGACAAGTAAAGCAAGAAGTTAAAAAAGTTACCTGGCCGACCCGCAAGGAAGTTGTCCGTACGTCGATTATGGTGATTGTGCTGGTCGCGATTGCCGCAACTTTTTTCTTCTTTGTTGATCAAATTTTTGGTTGGGTCGTTAAGTTAATTTTTGGTCTGGGAGCTTAGTCAGATGTCTGCACGTTGGTATGTTCTTCATGTTTACTCCGGTTCGGAGAAAAAGGTAGCCGAATCGATTAAAGAGCAGGCTGTTTTGAAAAAAATGGAAGATAAAATTCTTGATGTCATCGTTCCGACCGAAGATGTCGTTGAAGTTCGCAAAGGTTCCAAGGTCAATACCGAGCGCAAGTTCTTCCCCGGTTATATTCTGATTAAAATGGAAATGACCGATGAAAGCTGGCATGTGGTTAAAAATACGCCGCGGGTAACCGGTTTTCTGGGCAAAAAGCCGCAGCCGATCAGCGAAGCCGAAGCCAACCGTATTATGACACAGATGGAAGAGGGGGTTCAGCGTCCGCAGACTCTGGTGGCTTACGAAGTCGGCGAGCAGGTTCGCGTTAACGACGGTCCGTTTGCTTCCTTTATCGGTTTGGTCGAAGAAGTTGATACCGAGAAGAGCCGTCTGAAGGTTTCGGTTTCCATTTTCGGCCGCAGTACGCCGG
>OMFK01000485.1_pt1 | contig 17200 bp, 20 predicted proteins | sample 1645651 | NCBI WGS metagenome assembly OMFK01 (sample SAMEA103958124, study PRJEB25191) | human gut metagenome | biome: human-associated habitat [ENVO:00009003]; feature: intestine environment [ENVO:2100002]; material: feces | place: Germany | collected 2013/2015
GCAGCTTGAACAATTCTTATTAAGATTATTTGTCTAACTTTTTGGGGTCACTTCATGGGCGCTGCGGATTTCATTATTGTCGCGCTATTGCGGTCAGAAAACGTACAGCAGGATGCACACCAGGACGATGCATAGACCCAGGCAGGACATTAGCAGGGCATAGGACAGGCTGCCCTCCATCCGGCGCAGGGTATCCAGAACGGTGCCCAGCCGGTCGGCGGCCTCCTGCTCCGTGCGCTTGCCGCCATGGGTCATGGCGTGGATCACGGCGCTGAGGGGGGATTTCCGGCGGCGGGGACGAGAGTCCCGCAGGAAGGTCCGCCGGGCCAGCAGCACCAGGAAGTCCAGCGCGTCGCACACGGCCCGCAGCACCACGTTCAGCAGCCGGTACAGCCCCCGGATAGTCGGGCGGTACACCCGGTCCTCCAGGCTCAGCCAGCGGGGCCAGCGCTCCAGGTACACCACCTGGCCCTCCCGGCGGTCCATAAGCACCAGGCGGATGAACAGGAAGTACACCGCCATGCCGATGGTCAGGGAGATGGCCACGCCCTTGAGATTTTCCCAGGCCAGATAATGGACGGCGTGGCCGAAGGGATGTCCGCCCACAAAGGGCAGGGCCAGGGCGGCGGCAGGCTCCGCCAGTACATGGGGCAGCAGTCCCAGCACCGGCAGCGGCAGGGCCGCCAGGATCAGTGCCGCCGCGGTGGCGGGGGTGCCCCAGGTCCTGCCGGTGGAGGCGGCGGGCTTCTGCCAGAACAGCGCCGCGTAGATTTTCGTCAGATACGCCGCCGTCAGGCCGCCGGAGAACAGGAACAGCCATTCCACCGCCGTGACGCCCAGACTGCCGCTTTCGGCGGCCAGCTCCACCAGGGATTCGTGGACCAGGGTCTTGCTGATATACCCCAGGAAGCCCGGGATACCCGCCAGGGAGCAGGCCCCGCACAGAAACAGGATATGCAGCAGGGGCTTGCCCCGGCCGAAGCCCCGGATTTGGTTCAGGTCCAGGGCGTGGGTGTTGCAGTATACCACGCCGGCCAGCAGAAACAGGGTCAGCTTCACCAGGGAGTGGTTCATCATATACAGCACCGTGCCGTGGGCGGCCAGGGCGTTGTGCTGCCCCAGCAGGGACAGGGCCGCCGTGCCCACCAGGATGAACCCGATCTGGGACAGGGAGGAGCAGGCCAGGATATACTTGAGGTTGTTGGAGAACACGGCGATGGCCGCGCCCAGCACCATGGTCACCGCGCCCAGCGCCAGCAGCAGGATGCCCCACCGGTGCTCGCCGGGGAGAAGGTCCGCCGTGATGATCAGGGCGCCGAAGATGCCCGCCTTGGTGAGGACGCCGGACAGCAGGGCGCTGGCCGGGGCCGGAGCTACCGGGTGGGCCTTGGGCAGCCAGATGTGCAGCGGGAACACGCCCGCCTTGGCCGCAAAGCCGAAGAAGATGCACAGCGCCGCCGCCCACAGCTGGGAGCGGTCCGCCACCCCGGCGCAGAGGCCGGGCAGGTCGGCAATGACCAGGGTGCCGGTAAGGCGGTACAGCAGGAACAGGCCCATCAGGGTCACAAGGCCGCCCAGCACCGCGATGGTCAGATAGGTCTTTCCCGCGTCCAGGGCGTCGGGGGACTCCTCCTGCACCACCCAGGCATAGGAGCTGAGGCTCATCAGCTCGAAGAACAGGAAGGTGGTGTACAGGTCCGCCGACAGGAACACGCCCATGGTGAAGCTCAGGCACAGCAGGAAGAAGAAGTGGTAGCGCCGCAGGTGGTGATGGCCCCGGAAATACTGGGGCGTCAGCAGAGCGGACACGAACCACATGAAGCTGACCACCAGCCCATAGATGCACCGGAAGCCGTCCAGGGTGAAGCGGATGCCGCACAGGGGGATATCCAGGGATTCGCCGGACCGGGTGCACACCGCCAGCGCCATCACAAGAAGCGTCAGCCCCGTGACGGCGCAGGACCAGCGGCCCAGCCCGGATTCGCTTTCGCTGCGGGTCAGCAGCAGGGGAAGGGCCCCCGCCAGGGGCAGCAGGATCAGAAGAAGCAGCATCACAGGCCCACCGCCTTCCCGATCACGTCCAGTAGCCACTGAGGGAACAGGCCCATCACCAGGCAGGCCGCCGCCAGGATGGCGGTGGGGACGGTCATCATCCAGCCCGCCTCATGGGCGGAGCCCTCCGGAATGGCCGGGGCCTCCGTCCGGGGGAACCAGGCCTTCAGCACCACCTGGAACATATATACCGCCGTCAGCAGGGCCGACACCAGCAGAGCTGCGAAGCCCACCAGCGGCAGCCAACCGCCGATATCCACCGCCGCCCGGGCGATGTACCACTTGCTGACAAAGCCGTTGAAGGGGGGGATGCCCGTCAGGGCGCAGGCCGCCGCCGTGAAGCAGGCGAAGGTCACCGGCATATACCGGCCCAGGCCCTCCAGCTGGGGCACATACTCCCGGTGGGCGTAGTGCAGCACCGCACCGGCGGTGAAGAAGGCCATGATCTTCACCACCGAGTGGACGATCAGGTGCAGGAACGAGGCGGCCAGGGCCTGGGTGGTCATCAGGGCGGCGGCGAACAGGATATACGACAGGTTCGACACCGTGGAATAGGCCAGCCGCAGCTTGAAGTGCCGCTGCTTCAGGGACATACAGGAGCCGTATACAATGGTGATGATGGGCAGCAGCAGCGCCAGCTGCTGGGCCCAGGTACCGGCCAGCACCTCCGTGCCGAAGCTGTAATAGATCAGGCGGATGCAGGCGAAGGCGCCGGCCTTTACCACGGCCACCGCGTGCAGCAGGGCCGTGACGGGGGTGGGGGCCACCGCCGCCGAGGGGAGCCAGCCGTGCAGCGGCCAGATGGCGGCCTTGACGCCGAAGCCCACAAAGGACAGGGCAAACACTGCCAGCAGCATGGAGATGTCGCCGTCGTAGCCCGCCAGATGGCCGCCCAGGGTGAAGTCCACTGCATCATGGATGGCCAGGAACACCAGGCCGATAAACGCCAGGGCCGCGCCGGAGATGGAGTAGACCAGGTACTTGATGCCGGCCTTTTTGGCGGCCCTGGTCATGGGCTGCATCACCAGGGGCAGCGTGGCCAGGGTCAGCAGCTCATAGAACAGGTACATGGTCATCATATTGGCGGAGAAGGCGATACCCAGGGTCACGCCGAAGGAGGCGGTGAAGAAGGCCCAGAACATATGCAGATGCTTCTCGTGGCGCATATAGTCGAAGCCATAGAGCATGGTGAAGGGCCAGAGGGTGGCCGACAGTCCGGCAAACAGCCGGGCCGCGCCGTCCATGCGGAAGGCGATGGTCAGCCGGGTGGAAAAATGCAGCAGGGTGAAGGCGCCGTCATCACACAGGAGGATGGCCAGCCAGGCCAGGGCGGTGGTGCCCAGGATCAGGACGCTGTATACCAGGCGGCGCTGCCCCTCGCTGCGGATGGGCAGGAAGTAGGACAGCAGACCCAGCACCAGCGGCAGGAACACCGGCAGCAGGAGAAGGATTCCGTTCATATGGCACACCTCCTTACAGAATGGACCCGGTGATGTGCTCCATCACGGGGACAGTGATGCCGGACAGCAGGCCCAGGATCAGGCTGGCTGCGGCGAACAGTGCCAGGGACAGCACCAGCAGCAGCGGCTCCCGGACCCGGCTCTGGGCCGGGAAATCCTGCCCCGGAAAGAAGGCGCGGCACAGCGGCGGAAACAGATAGGCCGCCGTCAAGAGCGCCGAGATCAGCAGCACCGCCGGGATGATATAGCACAGGGGGGCGGACATGCCATCCAGGGCGCCCAGAGCCAGATACCATTTGCTGAAGAAGCCGCCGAAGGGCGGAATACCCACCAGGGACAGGGACAGGGCGGCGAAGCAGCCCATGGTCACGGGGATCCGGCGGCCCAGACCCGGGAAGCCGTCGATGGTTTCCGTTCCCGTCAGGAAAATGATGGACCCAGCGGACTGGAACACGCCGATCTTGGCCAGCGCGTGGAACAGCAGCTGCAAAAGGCCACCCAGCAGGCCCACCGGAGTCATGAGGAATACGCCCAGTAGCACGTAGGAAATCTGGGAAATGCTGGAATAGGCCAGACGCTTTTTCAGGCCGTTTTCCGTGCAGCCCATAAACGAGCCCATGAAAATGGTCACCAGGGTCAGAACGATGCACACGGTCTGGACCCAGGTGCCCCGCAGGGCCTCCGCGCCCACGGTGAAGTAAATGACCCGGATGGCGGCGATGGCCCCCACCTTGGCGATGATGCCGGAGAGCAGAGCATGGGCCGGAGCCGGGGCCACGGGATGGGCCGAGGGCAGCCAGTTGTGCAGGGGGTACAGACCCGCCTTGGCGCCGAAGCCCAGCAGCATCAGAAATGACGCAGCCAGCAGGGTAGGAGAGAGAGTCTGGAAATATCCGCCACGGACGAAGGCCAGGGAGGATTGCTGGGCCAGCAGCACCACGCCGAACAGGGCGATGAAGCCGCCGCAGACGGAGTAGTACAGGTATTTTACCGCGCCCAGCAGGGCCTTGGGACGCTGGGTGTGCAGCACCAGGGGGAACGACAGCAGGGTGGTTAGCTCATAAAACAGGTATAGAGTCACAAGGTCTGCCGCCAGGGCGGCGCCCAGCACCGCCGCCTCCGTCAGCATCAGGAACGCATAGAAACGGGGATGGTGCCCCTCGTGGGTCATGTAGACGGCAGCGTAGGGGATGGTCAGCAGCCAGCACACGGCGGTCAGCAGGCAGAAGAACCGGCCCAGGCCGTCCAGCCGCAGGGAAAACGTCAGGTCGGCGGTCATGTGCCACACCGGTGTGGCCGTGTCGCCCAGGGTGCAGGCAGCAATCAGCACCGCAAGCAGCAGGGCCTGGCCCACGGTTAGGATCACCGTGCGGGCCCGGTCGTTCCGGATCAGGCTCAGGGCTGCCAGCGCCAGAGGCAGCAGGAGGATGAGATACAACATATTTGATTCCTCCCTTTCTCACTGGCAGAACAGGTCCATGCCCTGGCGGAACAGATCCATGAGCCCATAGGAGCGCAGGCCAACAGCGATGTTCAGGGCCGCAAACACCAGGCCCGGCACGGCGGCCCATTTCAGGCGGCGGTCCCGCTTTTCTTCGGCCTCCGGCACCCAGAGTAGCAGCGTGGTATACAGGAAATACAGCACGTTCAGCAGGGTGGACAGGGCCAGTGCCAGCAGCACCGCCCAGGTCCGCCAGCCCATATGGAAGGCCGCGGCGGCAAAGTACAGCTTGGGGATGAAGCCGGCGAAAATGGGAATGCCCACCATGGACAGGGCCCCCACGGTGAACACGCACCCGGCGGCGGGGCTTCGGTGGGCGGCGCCCCGGAGGCTGTTGAAGTCCTGATGCCCGCCGGAGACGGCCATCAGGTCCGCGCCGGACAGGAACAGCATGGGCTTGGTCAGGGCATGGGATACGATCTGGAACAGCACCGCCCCCAGGGCGGCCTCCGTTCCCATGCCCAGGCCCATGTAGATATAGCCGATCTGGGCGGCGGAGGAGAAGGCGATCATGGTGGTTAGCCGCCGGGCGAAAATGGCGGAGACGGAGCCTGCGATCATGCCGCCGATGCCGAACAGCAGCAGCACCGTCTGGATGCCGGAGGCGGCGAACACGTCAATGCCGATGACCTGGTAGATGACCTTGATGAGAAACACGATATACCCCTTGGACACCACGCCGGACAGGATGCCCGAGGAGGCCGGGGTGGCCTGGCCGTAGGTATCCGGCATCCACAGGTGGAAGGGGAACAGGCCGCTCTTGATGGCCAGTCCCGCGGTCATCAGGCCCAGGGACATGGTCACGGAGAACCGGTGCCCGCCGGAGGCCCACAGGTCCGCGATGGCGGTGTGCAGCTGGGGGAACAGCAGGTGGCCGGTGACGGAATAGGTGAAGATGACGCCCATGAGGAACAAACCCGAGCCCATCAGGGCGAAGATCATGTACCGGGCGGAGGCGATCAGTGCCCGGCCGCCCCGGCGCACCGACAGCAGGGCGCAGGAGGCGATGGTCAGCACCTCGATGAACACGTAGCCGGTGAAGATATCGTTGGTGTAGCACAGGGCCACCAGCGCCACATGGGCCAGGTCCACCATGACCCAATAGAGCTTCTGCTTGTCGGCGGGGACGTCCTGCAGGATGCGGCGCATACCGCCCAGCACACTCAGCAGCATGACCCCGGCAAACAGCATGGCCAGGAAGGACTCCAGAATACCCGCCGTCAGCTCGTTGCCCCAGGGGGCGGGGTAGTGGCCCATCATGTAATAGTAGCGGACGTGGTGCACCGCGCAGTATACCAGCACAGAGCCCTGGAGCACGATGCCGGATGAGAGCAGGAAGATGCTCAGCCGCCGGGCCCACCGGGCGTTGGCGGCAAAGGACACCACGGCGCAAACCAGGGACAGGATGATGGAGAAGAAGGGGAAATTCTGCACAAAGCTCATTGCTCGCCGTCCTCCTTCTGCCGCTTTTTATGGGACATCATCATATAGAGCTTGTCCATGTCCAGGGTGCGGTAGGTCTGGTAGATGCGGACGGTCAGCGACAGCATCACCGCCGACACGCTGACGGACACCACGATCCCCGTCAGCACAAGCCCGGCGGGAATGGGGTTGATGTAGTGCTCCATGGAGGTGACGCCGTCGGTGATGATGGGGACGGTGCGGCCGGTGATATAGCCCCGGTCCGCCAGCAGCAGGAACACGCCGGAGTCCATAATGTCCAGGCCGATGACCTTTTTCAGCAGGTTCCGGTCGAACAGCAGCATGCAGAAGCCGATGACGAACACCAGAATGGCCACCACCAGCTCATAGTTGGAAGCGAGGGCCTTCAGCATCACAGCTCCCCCCTTCTGAAATACATATAGAAGCTATACATGGTGCAGCACACCACGAAGCCCACGGCCACGTTCAGCGGTAGGATCAGCCCGGCGGACAGGATGCGCCCGGGGGTGCCGGGGGAGATGATGGAGTGCAGGTGGTTGGCGCCGGTATAGAAGGAGTAGCTCTTGGCCAGGCAGTAAAAGCCCAGGGAGCACAGAACCACCGTCTGCAGCCGCCGGGGCCGCAGCACGGCGGAGGCCGCACCGTCGCCCCACACCATGGCAAACAGCATCAGTCCGGCCGCCAGAATGGAGCCGCCGGAGAAGCCGCCGCCGGGAGACAGGTGGCCGTTGAGCAGGATGTAAATGCCGAACACCAGGATCACCGGGATCAGGAACTTACACATGGGGGCCACAATGGGGTCCGAGGCATAGTCCACCACATCGGGCTGCCGGAGCCAGCGCTTTTTGCCGGAACGGTTCAGCAGAATGGTCACGGCACACATGGCGGTGAACAGCACAAAGGACTCGCCCAGGGTATCGAAGGCGCGGTAGTCCAGGATCATGCCGGCCACGGTGTTTACCGCGCCGGTCTCCTCCGTGCCCTGCTCCACATAGCGCCGGGCCACCTCGTTGACGGTGGGGGCGGTGTCGGAGCCGTAGGGGGGCAGGTCTGCCGCCGTCAGCAGCATCAGGACCGCCAGCACCCCGCACAGAAGCCCCGCCAGAACATTATACAGCCGCAGGGAGCGGTGGATGCCCAGGTTGAACACGCCCATATCCCGCCGGGGGGCGGGGCGGCGGTCGTCGTCCTCCGCCGGGCGCTGGGGGGCTTCCTTCTGCAGCTGCTCGGACAGGTCCAGCCCGCCGGAAAGCCACAGCTGCACCAGAGAGGGTTCAGAGGGTCTCATCGTGGGGTTCCTCCTCTCTGCGGGCCTCGTGCTCCGCGTCCTTGTCGATCAGGTCAATGCGCCGCAGGGTCAGGAAGAACAGGATGCCTGTGATCCCCGCGCCCACGGCGGCCTCGGTGATGGCCAGGTCCGGGGATTCCAGCAGCAGCCACACCACGGACATGATAATGGAATAGGCCATATAGATGATAACGGCCCGCATGGGCTTTCGCACCAGCGCCGTGGCCACGGCGCAGATCACCAGTCCTGCCAGCAGGAGAATGCGGAAGGTCGTGCTCATGCTCTGTCCTCCTGTTCTCCGGCGGGCAGCTCCAGATGCTGCTCCAGATTCTGGTTCACCTGATACTCAAACTGCGCCAGCATATGGCCCGACAGGGGGGAGGTGCACCATTGCAGCACCACCACCAGCAGCAGCTTCCACAGCACCGGCCGCAGGCCCACGGCGATCATCACGCCCAGCACCAGCAGCGCCAGGCCCAGGGTGTCGGCAATGGCGGAGGCGTGGAGCCGGTTCAGGGCAAAGTCGAAGCGGAACAGGCCCACGATGGCGGTCAGCAGGGCGAAGCACCCGCCCAGCACGCACAGAGCCGCCAGGCCGAAGCGGATCCATTCACCGGTCATGGCTGTCGTCCTCCTTTTCCTCCCGTCTGCGGCGGTACAGATTGATATAAATGCGGCACAGCAGCATCACCGCGATAAACGACAGCACCACGTACACGATGGCCACGTCCGCCAGATAATCCTCCCCCAGCAGATAGGTGAGGATGGCGATGATGATGGCCACCAGCGTGCCGATGAGGTTGATGCCGATGATGCGGTCCACCGTCAGCCGGGCCCGGATGATATACACCATCACCGCCAGAAGGCCCAGTCCCAGCAGCACCAGAGCGCCCCAGAACAGATCGTGATAGCACTGTTGGATCAGTTCCATTCCGGGCCCTCCATTTTCCGCAGGAGTCGGGTCAGGCTCCAGTCCGGGATGCTGTCGGCGCCCGGCTTATCCAGGCACAGCACCAGATAGTCCTGGCCCTCCTGGCGCACCGTCACGGTGCCGGGGGTCAGGGTGATGGAGTTGGACAGCAGCATCCGGGAGATGGGCTTGTCCAGCGGGGCATGGACCCGGACGATGGCGGGACGGTAATCCGGATGCCGGGTCCAGATCACCTTCATCACCGAAAGGTTTGCCAGGACGATCTCCCACACCAGCCGGACGCCGTATACCACATATCCGCCCAGCCGCTTGAGCAATCGCCGCTCCGCCTGGGGCCGGCAGCCCAGGGCCGCCACGCAGAATGCGTAGACCGCCGCCGTGACCACCACGCCGAACAGGCAGATCTCCAGTGTGACGTTTCCGTTCAGAATCAGCCACAGCAGGAACAAAAAGATACACATGACCATGGGGGTTCCTCATTCCTCTCTCACACACATAGCGTGAATGTTAAGATTTTTTCGCATAGGACGCAAAAATCTTCATACAAAATTTATTCTACCATGTATACAGAAATAAAGTCAATAAAAACCGGGAATTTGCCGGGAAAAGATGAAAAAAGCCGTCAATTGGCGTGCATAATTTCCCAAACGTGTTCCGCGCCGCAGCGTCTGCCCGGTCAGTTTTTTTCAATCCGCGAAATGTGACAATTGCAACAGACAAATACCGGATTCCGGCGTATACTGCCGGATGTACCATAGAATAAGGAGGAATCATTTCATGATTCGCAGGATCATTCACATAGACCAGGACAAGTGCAACGGCTGCGGGGCCTGCGCTAAGGCGTGCCACGAGGGTGCCATCGACATGGTGGACGGCAAGGCTAAGCTCATGCGGGAGCACTACTGCGACGGGCTGGGGGACTGCCTGCCCACCTGCCCCACCGGGGCCATCACCTTTGTGGAGCGGGAGGCGGCGGCCTATGACGAGCAGGCCGTCATGGAAAATAAGCAGCGGAAAATGCGGAAAGAGGGCATGACCCTGCCCTGTGGATGCCCCGGCAGCCAGTCCCGGAATATTCAGCGTCCGGAGGCGCCCGCCGTGGAAACGCCGCAAGCCCAGCAGACGAGCCGCCTTTCCCAGTGGCCGGTGCAGATCAAGCTGGTCCCCACCCGCGCCCCGTATTTCGAGGGGGCGGAGCTGCTGATCGCGGCGGACTGCACGGCCTTCACCTATGCCGACTTCCACAGCCGGTTCCTGGCGGGCCGGGTGTGCCTCATCGGCTGCCCCAAGCTGGACGGCGTGGACTACACCGAGAAGCTGGCGGAGATCCTCCGTAGCAACAACATCCGCTCCGTGACGGTGCTGCGGATGGAGGTGCCCTGTTGCGGCGGGCTGGAGATGGCCGCCCGGCGGGCCCTGGAGCAGTGCGGCCGGGACCTGCCCTGGCAGGTGTGCACCGTCCACATCGACGGCACGGTGACGAAAAACTGAAAAGCCGCAACAAGTGCGTCCCGGACATCCGGGGCGCACTTTGCACGTCAGGCCCCGCCCCGGCATAGACTGCCCTGTGAGGAGGTATATGCATGGACCATGAACTTTTGCTGGCCCGCTCCATCACACAGGCCCAGCACATGGTGCGCTCCCTTGGCGGCTGCGGCATCCGGAGCGCGCTGATGCGCGCCCCTGTGGGACTGACGGACCGGGGCTGCGCCTATGCGGTGCGGCTGCGGCCCGGGACGCTGGAGGCGGCTCTGACCTGTTTGCAGGCGGCGGGGATCAAGCCCCTGGCCGTTTATCATCATACCCGGGAGGGCTATCGGGAGGCGGCGCAATGATCTATTTCGACGCCGGGGCCACCACCCTGGAAAAACCCGCCGCCGTGGGCCGGGCCATGGCCCGGGCGGCACACACCATGAGCTCCCCGGGCCGGGGGAGCTATCCGGCTTCCCGCCTGGCCGGGGAGACGGCCTATCTGTGCCGCCAAGAGGCGGCGGAGCTGCTGGGGGTTCCCCAGCCGGAAAACGTCGTCATCACCGGAAGCGCCACCCATGGCCTGAACCTGGCCATCCGGTCTTTGCTGGGTCCCGGGGACCGGGTGGTGATCTCCGGATATGAGCACAACGCCGTGACCCGGCCCCTGCACGCCATCCCGGGGCTTTCCGTGACGGTGATCGATACGCCGCCCTTCCGGCCGGACCTGGCGGCGGAGGAATTTCGCCGGGCCATCCGGCAGAAGCGGCCCCGGGCCGTGATCTGCACCCACGTTTCCAACGTCTTCGGGGCGGTGCTGCCGGTGGAGGACATCGCCCGATGCTGCCGGGAGACGGATACGCCCCTGATCGTGGACGCCTCCCAGTCGGCGGGGGTGCTGCCGGTGGACCTGGCCGGGTGGGGGGCGGCCTTTGTGGCCCTGCCCGGTCACAAGGGTCTGTACGGCCCCCAGGGCACGGGACTGCTGCTGTGCGGGGCGGAGGGGAAGCCCCTGCTCTACGGCGGCACCGGCAGTATGTCCCGCCTGCAGGATATGCCCCCGGACCTGCCGGACCGGCTGGAGCCCGGGACCCACAATATGCCGGGTATCGCGGGACTGCTGGAGGGCATCCGGTTCGTCCGGCGGCAGGGGGTGGAGAGCATCGCCGCCCGGGAGCGGCAGGTGGCCCTGCGGGCCGCCCGGGGTCTGGAGAGTCTGCCGGGGGTCCGGGTGCTCCGGGACGGGGACTTCCGGAACCAGACCGGCGTGGTGTCCTTCGTGACGGAGGGCCGGGACTGCGAGGCGGTGGGGGAGGCCCTGGCCCGGCGGGGCATCGCCCTGCGGGCGGGGCTTCACTGCGCGCCCCTGGCCCATCGCACGGCGGGGACCCTGGACACCGGCACCCTGCGGCTCAGTGCGTCCTTTTTCAATACGCCGGACCAGGCGGACCGCCTGGTGTGGGCCGTGTCCCGGGTGCTTCGTGAAAATGTAGAGCTTTGACAGACGTTTTTGTTGCATTTTCCCAATAAATTTTATATAATGTAAAATACGTATTGGTATGTGCAAGGAAGGGACGCCTGAAATGGAAGCAATTGTATCTGTATTGGAGCGAGCCGGGCGGTATCTGTCGCTGATCCGGCCCATGGACGTGCTGGACGTGGCCATTATCGCCTATCTGGTGTATAAGATCCTCTGTCTGGTGCGCAGCACCCGGGCGGAGAATATCCTCAAGGGCGTGGCGATCTTTCTGGTGGCCCTGTGGCTGTCGTCCCCGGCGGCCCTGAATCTGCGGGGCGTGAACTATATCCTCAGCCACATGGTGGAGTGGGGCGTTCTGGCCCTGATCATCCTGTTCCAGCCGGAGATCCGGCAGCTGCTGGAAAAGGTGGGCAGCCGGAACATCCGCCTGCTGCGCATTTTCCAGCCGGAGCAGCAGTCCACCGAGCTGGAGCGGGCCATTGACCAGACCGTGGTGGCCTGCACCGACATGGCCAAGACCCGCACGGGTGTGCTGATCGTGTTCGAGCGGAAGCTGCTGCTGGACGATATCGTCCGCAGCGGCACCACTCTGGACGCGGCGGTATCCAGCGAGCTGCTGAAGAACATCTTTTTCGTGAAGGCCCCCATGCACGACGGCGCCGTTATCATCCGGCAGGGCCGGATCCTGGGCGCCGGGTGCATGCTGCCGCTGTCCAAGAATGTGAATCTCAGCCGGGACCTGGGTATGCGCCACCGGGCGGGCATTGGCATGAGCGAAAATTCCGACGCGGTGGTGGTCATCGTGTCGGAGGAGACGGGCTCCATCTCCGTGGCCATCGGCGGCATGCTGAAGCGGCACCTGATGCCGGAGACGCTCCGGCAGCTGCTGCGCAACGAGCTGATGCCCCAGCCGGAGGAGGAGCCGGACAAGCCCCGCCTGTCCCTGCGGGAGCTGCTGCACGCCCATAGAAAGGGGGAGCAGAATGGAAACCAAGACTAACACCAACCAGAATCCCGACAAGAGCCGCAAGGTCATCCGCATCGTCATCTCCATCCTGGTGGCCATCGCCCTGTGGGTCTATGTAGACCGGGGGCTTTCCGTGGAGGTGACCATGAAGGTCAACAACGTCCCCGTGGAGTTTTCCGGCGAGGACACCAGCCTGGCCGAAAAGAACCTGATGCTGCTGTCGGGCTATGACACCACCATCGACCTGGTGCTCAAGGGTCCCCGCAGCGAGCTGTTCAAGCTGGACAAGAGCAAGGTCCGCATCGTGGCGGACACCAGCACCATTCAGGAGACCGGGCAGCAGACCCTGTCGTACCAGGTGTACTTCCAGGACGACATCCAGCGCAGCAAAATTTCCGTGGATCACGCCAGCGCCTACAGCGTCACCGTTACCGTGGGCGAGATGGACAGCAAGACCGTGCCCATCCGCTGCGACATCGTGGGCAGCACCGCCAAGGGCTTCACCGCCGGGGAGCTGACCCTGGATCCGGCGGAGCTGAACCTGCGGGGCCAGCGGGACGATCTGCTGAACATCGCCTATGCCAAGGTGACCCTGGATATCTCCGGGGCGGACCGCACCGTGGTCCAGGCCCTGGAGTGGGAGCTGTATGACTATAACGACATCAAGATCGACAACCCCGCCGTCCGCTCCAAGGTGAAAACCGTGCAGGCTACCCTGCCGGTAAAGACTTCCAAGGAGGTGGATCTGGTGGTCAACTTCGTCCCCGCCGCCGGGTCCACTCTGGACACGATACAATATACCGTGTCCCCGGACAAGGTTACCCTGGTGGGCGAGAAGGACGTGCTGGACACCATCGACGCCATCGTGCTGGACACCCTGTACCTGCAGGACCTCCAGCCCTCCCAGAGCCTGACCTACAGCGTCACCGCCCCGGAGGGTACCACCCTGGCGGAGAACGTGGGCCCGGTCACCGTGACCATCGTGGTCACAGGCGTCACGGAGCGCAATGTCACCGTGACGGCCTTCAACTGCGAAAACGTGCCGGAGGGCTTCTCCGCCGTGCCGGTAACCGAGAGCCTGAACATCCTCCTGCGGGGCCTGGAGAGCGAGATGGCCCAGATCACCGCAGAGGACCTGCGCATTACCGTGGACCTCGGCGGTATCACGGAGCCGGGGGTCCACACGGTGCCGGTGACGGTGCAGGTGGCCAACTTCGCCAACGTGGGCGTCAAGGGCTCGTATCAGATCGTGGTGGACGTGGAGCGTCTGCCGTAACAGAGATTTTTCCCCCAAGCGAAAGGACTGAGCAAAATGACACAAGTGGCAACTGTTGAAAAAATCCTTCGGGACGGATATGTGCAGATTTCCGTGCCCCGCAAGTCCGCCTGCGGACACGACTGCGAGGAGTGCGCCGGATGCGGCATGACCGGGGCCTCCGTCTATGCCGAGGCCCGGGACCCCGTGGGGGTCCGCCCCGGAGACAAGGTGGTGGTGGAAAGCTCCACCCGGGCTATCCTGGCGGTGACCTGGCTGGTGTATATGCTGCCGGTGGTGTTTTTCCTGCTGGGCTACTTCCTGTCGGCGGGGCTGACGGAGGGCTGGCGCTATGCCGTGGCCATTGCGGCGGCGGCGGTGTCGTTTATCCCCATCAAGCTGTATGACGGCTATGCCCGGAAGCGGGACACCCTGACCTATACCATCGTCCGGGAGTTCTGATGTTCGGCTATGTGCGGCCGTCGGACGGCCACCTGACGGCGGAGGACAAGCAGCGGTTCCAGGCCGCCTACTGCGGCCTGTGCCGCAGCCTGGGCCGGAGATACGGCCTGGCAGCCCGGATGATCCTGAACTATGACCTGGCCTTTCTGGCCATGTTGCTGTCCCGGGAGCCGGAGTGCCCCACGGCGCACTGCCGGTGCCCGGCCCACCCCATCCGGGGCTGCGACGCCCTGGAGCCTCAGCCCGCCTTCGACGCGGCGGCGGACCTGAGCGTGATCCTCACCTGGTGGCAGCTGACCGACGGCGTGGCGGACCACGGCTTTTTCCGGAGCCTGCCGTACCGCGCGGCGCTGCTGGCCCTGGGCCGGGCGTATCGGAAGGCCCGGGCCAGGCGGCCCGGCTTCGATGAGCGGACCCGGGCCCACCTGGAGGAGCTGGCCCGGCTGGAAGGGGAGAGGTGCCCCTCCATGGACCGGGCGGCGGACGCCTTCGCGGCGCTGCTGGCCGGTGCGGCGGAGGAGGAGCCGGACCCGGTGCGGCGGCGGGTGCTACGGCAGCTGCTGTACCACCTGGGTCGCTGGATCTATCTGGTGGACGCGGCGGACGATTTGAAAAAAGACGTGAAATCCGGCAGCTATAACCCCCTGGTGTACCGATTTCACGCCGAAGGCGGCACGCTGACAGCGGAGGACCGGGCGGCCCTGGCCGCCACCCTGGACAGCTCCGTCCGGGCTATGGCCGCAGCCTTTGAGCTGGCGGATTTCGGCCCCTGGCGGGCTATTATCGAGAGTGTTGTATACGAGGGCCTGTACGCGGTGGGCGCGGCGGTGCTGAACGGCACTTTCCGCAAAGGACGCAGAAGAAAACAACGAAAGGCAGGCGCCTGATATGCGCGATCCCTATCAGGTGCTGGGCATCCCCAGCACCGCCACAGACGAAGAAGTGAAGAAAGCCTACCGGAACCTGGCCCGGAAATACCACCCCGACAACTACCACGACAATCCCTTAGAGGACCTGGCCCAGGAGCGGATGAAGGAGATCAACGAGGCCTACGAGACCATCCGCAATCAGCGCAAGGCCGCCCAGTCCGGCGGCCAGAGTAGCTGCGGCTCCGGTTACAATCCCGGCTACGGCGCGGGGTACAATACCGGCTACAACACCGGCTACAGCGGCGCTTACGGCGCTGCGTGGCAGCGGATCCGCCTGGCTATCTCTCAGGGAAACCTGAACCTGGCGGAGGAGCTGCTCAACGCCCAGACGGATCACAACGGGGAGTGGAACTTCCTGAAGGGGGCCGTGTGCTATAAGCGTGGCTGGATGGACGAGGCCCGGCGCTATTACGAGACGGCGGTGCAGATGGACCCGGGCAACGCGGAATATCAGCGGGCCCTGGATATGATAAACGGAAACGGCGCGGCGTACCGCCCCAACGGGTACGGGCATGTGTCCACCGGCAGCTGCGCCGGAGACAACTGCACCAGCCTCTGCGCCGCCTGCGCCTGCATGAACTGCCTGTTTGGCGGCGGCGGATACTATTTCTGCTGCTGAGGGACGATAGATAGGAGGAGTTTACATTGGTCAAAAGCATGACCGGCTACGGCCGGGCCAGAGAGACCCTGCACCAGCGGGACATCACCGTGGAGGTGCGTTCGGTGAACAACCGCTTTCTGGACTGCACGGTGAAAATGCCCCGTGCTTACGTATTTGCCGAGGACGCCATCAAGGCCCGGGTCCAGCGGACCATATCCCGGGGCAAGGTGGACGTGTTCGTCACCATCGACGCCAGCGCTGCGGACGTGTCCGTGGTGACGGTGAACCAGCCCCTGGCCCGGGGCTATTACCAGGCCCTGACCCAGCTGAGGGATATGTTCTCCCTGGAGGGGGAGATCACGCCCATGGCCCTGGCCAAGCTGCCGGATGTGCTGACGGTGTCCAAGGCCGAGGAGGACCTGGAAACCGTGGCCGCCGATATCTGCCGGGTGCTGGACCAGGCCCTGGCCGCCTATAACGATATGCGGGCCGTGGAGGGCCGCCGCCTGGCGGAGGACATCGCGGGCCGCCTGGTGACCATCGAGACCGCCGTGGGACGGGTGGAGCGGCAGTCGCCCCAGACCGTGTCCGCCTATCGGGAGCGGCTGGAGAAGAAAATGCGGGAGGTGCTGGCCTCCACCACCATCGACGAGGGGCGCATCCTCACCGAGGCCGCCATCTTCGCCGACAAGGTGGCCGTGGACGAGGAGACCGTCCGCCTGCGCAGCCATGTGGCCCAGCTGCGGACCATGCTGCAGGCCCAGCGGCCCACCGGCAAGGACATGGACTTCCTGATGCAGGAGTTCAACCGCGAGTGCAATACCATCGGCTCCAAGTGCAACGACCTGGCAGTGACCCAGGACGTGGTGGCCATGAAGGCCGAGGTGGAGAAGATCCGCGAACAGGTCCAGAACATCGAGTAAGGGAGGGACCGCTGTGCAGCTGGTGAATATCGGCTTCGGCAATCTGGTGTCCGTGGGACGCCTGATCGCCGTGGTGAGCCCGGATTCCGCCCCCATCAAGCGGCTGATCCAGGAGTCCCGGGACCGGGGCATGCTCATTGACGCCACCTACGGCCGCAAGACCGCGTCCATTTTCATCATGGACAGCGATCACGTGATTTTATCGGCGCTGCCGCCGGAGCGGTTCAGCCCGAAGGAGCAAGAGGGAGAGGGATCATGAGAGGAAAAACGTTTATTATTTCCGGCCCATCCGGCGTAGGCAAGAGCACGGTGCTCAGCGCTCTGCTGGAGAAGCGGAAGAACCTGTATTTTTCAGTATCCGCCACCACCAGAGACCCCCGGCCCGGTGAGCTGGACGGCATCCATTATCATTTTATGGATGCGGAGTCCTTCCGCAAG
>OMFK01000537.1_pt1 | contig 16073 bp, 20 predicted proteins | sample 1645651 | NCBI WGS metagenome assembly OMFK01 (sample SAMEA103958124, study PRJEB25191) | human gut metagenome | biome: human-associated habitat [ENVO:00009003]; feature: intestine environment [ENVO:2100002]; material: feces | place: Germany | collected 2013/2015
CGACGAAAACCGGTGATGCAGAAACATTCTCGCTGACCTCACCGTGGACGATTGCAGAAAACGGCAAGCTGCCGCTCTCCTATGATGCCGTTGTCAGCGCCGTATCGCAGCCGGTAACGGCACAGGATGTTTTAAGCATCGTGTTCGTTTTGGAATGGGGAGGTGAATAATTTATGATGAAAATTTTGAAGCGCGGAAAGCTGCTCGTTTTCTGCGCACTGCTCTGTCTGCTGTTTGCGACGGTTGTGTCGGCGGCCGGCAGCGGCGATGTGGCATCCGCTGTTGAAAGCACCTGGACCACAGCGTCCACACAGATCAAAACTGTTGTGGATAACGTGGTTTTTCCCGTGATTGACATGGTTTTAGCCATTGCTTTCTTCGTAAAACTCGGTACCGCATACTTTGACTACCGAAAGAGTGGGCAGTTTGAATGGACTGCCCCAGCCATCCTCTTTGCCTGTCTCGTGTTCACACTGACCGCGCCGACCTACATCTGGGGCATCGTCGGGCTGTGATCAATTCAGAAAGAAAAGGCAGGTGACGCGGCTTGTTTATCTGGGATTTCGTCGCATCGACGATCTTGGAACAGATCATGGATTGGGTCTACAAGCAGATCATCGGCTTCCTTGCGAACTTCTTTGCAGAGATGGGCAACATGGGAGCCGAAATGTTTGAAATGAGCTGGGTGCAGAGCATCGTCCTGTTCTTTAGCTATCTGGCATGGATTTTATATGCAGTAGGCTTCGTTGTTGCCTGTGCGGAATGCGGGCTGGAATATTCGTCTGGTCGGGCTGACATCAAGGGAACCGCCATGAATCTCATCAAGGGATTCATGGCGGTCAGTTTGTTTTCTGTGGTACCGGTGAAACTCTATGAGCTTTGCGTATCCTTGCAGGCGAATTTCGGATATGCCATCAGCGGCGCGGGCGCGAGCTTCGGCACGGTTGCCGGAAATATCATCGACGAGCTGACCGTTGAAAACTTCGTAGATTTTGCTACGACACACGTCGGCGGCTTCGGTTCGGTTACCAGCCCGATCATGGTGCTGTTCTGCATCATCCTCATGGCGTATGCGGTCATCAAGGTTTTCTTTGCAAATCTGAAGCGCGGCGGCATTCTGCTCATCCAGATTGCAGTTGGCAGTCTGTATATGTTCAGCGTCCCGCGCGGATATCTGGACGGATTCTACCAGTGGTGCAAGCAGGTCGTGGGGCTGTGCCTCACGGCTTTTTTGCAGGCTACGATCCTGATTGCAGGACTGTCGCTGTTCAATGAACACGCGCTGCTCGGCTTGGGGCTGATGCTCTCCGCCGGAGAGATCCCGCGCATTGCGGGCGCGTTCGGTCTGGACACATCAACCAGAGCGAATCTGTCCAGCGCAGTTTATACCGCGCAGACAGCGATCAACATCACAAAAACCGTCGCAAAGGCGGCTGCGGCATGATGGAGGTGAAGATATGGATACGAGCTTTTTAGATGAAGATCTGGAGATGATCGAGGTGCTGGATCATCCGGCACTTTTCACAGACAGCAGAATCCCGCGCGCGGCTGTGCCAAAGGGACTTTATGCGTATGACCTCTATGAAAGCTGCGACACGGGCAATTTCTGCTACATTGCGCCGCTCGTAGTGGTCAACTACGGCGGTACGGTACTCACAAAGGAACCCATTGACTTCGGCGGCGCAGACAGGATCGATCTGACGGAAGATACCTCACCCAACTTCCTCGGCGGAGCTATGCGGGTGCATGACTTCATGGCGGCGTCTCTGGACGAGCTGCGGCAGTACAGCGAGGAGCCGCAGCTCGGAGGAATGTAATGCCGGAGCTGACAATGGGCAGCCTGTTCGATGGCATCGGCGGCTTTCCGCTGGCTGCGGTGCGAAACGGGATCACACCCGTGTGGGCTTCGGAGATCGAGCCGTTCCCCATCGAAGTCACGAAAACGCACTTCCCCGACATGGTTCATGTCGGAGATATTACAAAGCTCAACGGCGCGGAGCTGCCGCCCGTGGACATCATCTGCGGGGGCAGCCCGTGCCAGGACTGCTCGGTTGCGTCCGGGACACGCGCTGGATTGCAGGGCGCGCGTTCCGGACTGTTTTTTGAACAAATACGGATTACAAAGGAGCTGAGAGATGCAGACATACTTCGAGGGCGATCAGGTCAGTCTGTTCGACCAAGATACTTCTGCTGGGAAAACGTCATGGGCGTATTCAGCTCAGGCACGCCGCACGGGGAGGATTTCCGGATTGTCCTGGAGTCAATTGCTCGATTACATTGCCCCACCGTATCAATTCCTCGACCTTACCCCTGGGGCTGGAAACCTGCTGGGGCAATTCGAATGGGAGATGCGTTCAGCCTTGCATGGAGGGGCTTTTTTGCGGAATACTGGACCCTCGCCCAGAGACGCCACAGAATCCTGCTTGTCGCAGATCTTGGAGGATCATCCGCCGAAAAAATATTATTTGACTACTGCGGCTTGTCTGGGGATCTTGCGTCGGGCGAAGGAACGTGGCAAGCCGTTGCCGAAAGCGTTAGACACTGCTTTACGGATACAAGCTGGCTTGATTGGCTCGACGAACGGCAGAGGGAAAAAGAATCTAAGTGACGAGCCCGTTGCCTTTGCACAAAACCAGCGTGATGAGGTGCGCGATTTGCACAACATTGCCGGTGCGCTCGGTGCGCAACCGGGGATGAAGCAGCAAACGTTCATTGCTTCCTTTTCCGCAGGCGCCGGTGCGACTGCTGGAACAATTGGTTACGCCGAAGAAGTAGCTCCGACACTCAAAGGCAGTCCCAGCGGCAACTGTATGCCGTCCGTCATGTGCCTGCACGATCAGGGCGGGCAACGGATGGACGTGTGCGAGAATATGACCGGCACACTTCGCGCCAACGAAAAGGGACATCAACCCTTGGTATATGAGAATCATGGTGTTGATGCCCGTATCCGGGAGTCCGGCGAAGTCAGTCCAACGGTCACAGCACGCTATGGTACAGGCGGCGGCAATACACCGCTGGTGCAGGAGCCAAACGAGGTCTACTGCATCGTCGGCAATATCATTGACCGCCAGCCGGAAAACGGCGGCAACGGCTGTGGATATCAGGAAAATCTTGCATACACGATTACAACTGTAGACCGCCACGCGGTCTATGCACGGCAGCGTGTGGACGAATTCCGCAATGACGATATCGCCAGCACGCAGAGTGCACGGCAGGCCAAGGATGCGACGGATCTGGTCGTAGAACCGGATCGGCAGTATGCGCAGCTCATTCGAAGACTTACTCCAGGGGAATGCGAACTTCTCCAAGGGTTCCCACCGGGGTGGACAGATATCCCGTCCGCGGCGGACTCTGCCAGATACCGTGCTCTCGGCAACAGCATTCCTGTGCCGTGCGTGGAATTCATTATGAAAAGCCTGCAAGCAGTTGCCGCAATGGAGGCTGATGTCATGCAGAGCCAAGTACAAGGAGAGCATCATGCAGAAGAATGAATTTGAAGTCATGGTCAAGGAGTTGCTGCCGGACGTGACAGCGCAGGCCATGGAGAAGTGGACGCAGTATGCACAGGAGTTGGAGCAGGACGGCACAGAAAAGCAAAGCGACCTTTATGATGCCGCCTATGTGGAACTGCGTCTCGTCAAGGAGCATCAGGGTGAGACGGCCGCAGCGAGCCTGTTCAACTACGGGGAGCAGTTCGTGTTCAATTATTTTGAACTGCGCGGTACGGCGGCGAAGCTCACCGAGGGTTGGACGCTGGAGCAGATCCGCGACTATACCATTGAAAACGGATGCGACCCCACCGACGAGGAATACCGGGAATCCGCACAGGCGCTGCAGGCGTTCCGCAGCCAGCAGGCGCATACATTTTCCGGCAAGATGTGCTTGTAATATGCTTCGTTTTGCGGCGATTCTTTGTTGCTTATTGTGAATAGCTTTGTTCCGGCGCTTACAGTATGCTTGCTTTGCAAATCAAAAAGGAAAGGACGAAGCCCAATGGCAGATAAAAAGAACTTGTGCGCTATGATTCCGGCAGATCTCCACGCGCGTGTGCGGCTAGAGCAGGAGCAATCCGGCAAGACACTCAGCGAATTCGTAGAACAGCTTATCACAGATTATTACAAAATGAAAGAAGGAACAAAAATGACAGGCGATATGAGAACAATGGCGATTCAGCTCCCGGAAGAACTCTTCGAGCGGTTGAAGGCGTACCTCAAGAAAAACAATCTCAAGCAGAAGCAGTTCATCATCGGACTGATCGAGGACGCGCTGGAGCAGGATGAAGAAGACACTGCCGAGCAGCCGGAGACAGAAGAACCCGACGAACCGGACATGGATGCCGAAGAAGAATAACGGTGCAGCCGGAAGCCGCAGGGATCACCTGCGGCTTCCGCTTTTGCATTTACAGGCGCGCTGTGGTATAGTTGAAATTGCAGATGGGAGGTGCGGCGCATGAATGAAAAAGAGCTGATCGGCAAGATCCACAGCTCCATGTACCATCAGCTTCAGGTGCGCGGATATGCCGCGCCGGTGGATGTGCTCATCGACACCGGCATCCTGCCGAAGCAGAAATATGAGGACTGGCGGTTTGGCCGTGTGCGGTATCTGGAAGCTGTCTGCAATGCCAACCTAAAACGGCTGTCCTTCGTGCTGCACCAGATGCGCGTGTATGCGCAGGCACATGGTTTGAAGCCGTCCTTCTGCTATTACAAACGCTGGGGTGTCCGCAAGAAAAACGGGACCGGTCACAAGCCGGTCATTCCGCTGCAATTCAGTAAAAGCGGCAGCCCGGAGATCGAGCGGAGCTATGCCACCCATTTCGTCGATCTGGCGCATGTGCAGGAGCTAAACGCGGTGCAGCCGCAAACAGAAGAATAACCACCCAGTGCCGCCGCAGGATGTTCTGCGGCGGCGCTTTTTCGTTCATGGAGGTGATCGTATTTACATTTACCCCGATAACCTGAATGCCAAAGCCACGCTCTGGCTCTGGCAGCTACGGGACTTGGCCGTCATCGGCATTGGACTGCTCATTGCAGTTCTTGCGCTGACGCAGCTTGGATTGTTTTTGCCCATGGTGCTGGTGGCGGCGTATGCGTTTTTGTCCATCCATCTGGACGGGCTCAGTGTGCTGGATTTTCTCTCGTTCGTCGTGAGCTTTTACATCACGGAACAACAAATCTTTGAATGGGAGGACCCAACATGAAAAAGCAGAAGAAAGATAAGCGGCGGCAGTCCACCCAGCAGCTCATGGGAATCAAGAAGATCACGGACTACTGCATTTCCACCGATACAGGCGATCTTGTATTCTACATTGTCCGCCCATCCAACCTCGGTGTTCTGCCTGCGAACGCGATCTATGCCAGAATCGAGGCCCTGAAAAATGTACTGAGTACACAGGCAAACATCGAGCTGCTGGCGCTCAATTCCAGAGAATCTTTTACGCAGAACCGTGCGTTCTACCATGACCGGCTCCAGCAGGAAACGAATCCGGAGATCCGGCGCCTGTTGGAACAGGACCGACAGCATCTGGACGAGATGCAGGTGGAAATGAAGCTGGCGCGAGAGTTCTATCTGGTTGTGCGGCTAAAGAATGAAAAACGCGAAACCGTCTATTCGCTTCTCTCCACCATCGAGGAATCCCTGCACAAGAGCGGCCTGCCTGTCCGCAGAGCAGGGCGCGAGGATCTCAAGCGCATTCTTGCGCTCTATTTTGAAGAAAACACGACCTCGGAGCGGATGGAGGACTACGACGGTCAGCGGTTTCTGGAGGGATGAACATGGCGCTTTTTAAGAAAAAACAGCGCGCCGATCCGGAAGCGGAAAAACTGAAATCGTTTCTGGATATGATCGCGCCATCGCTGGTCAAATTTGAATTTGACCGCTATTTCTGCGGCAACAGCATCCGGTGCGTCTGGGCACTGCGGGAATATCCGACCGCTACGGACGATCAAGCCATCCTGCGCCACTTGGGTGAGATGCACGGCGTGACGCTGCACGTTTATACGCGCATTGTTACGCCGCTGGAGGAAAGCCGGATCGTCCACAACGCCGAGATCCGCAACCGCATGAAGCGGAACAGCACGCAGAACATCCAGCAGGCGGTCGAGGCCGAGAGTAATTTGCAGGATGTCAAAACGCTCGTCGGCTCCATGCACCGCAACAAGGAATCCCTGATGCACTGCGCGGTCTATATGGAGCTGATCGCATCGGATCAGACGGAATTCGAAATCTTGCAGAATCAGGTCACGGTGGAGCTGACGCGGGCAAAGCTCAATGTGGACAAGCTGAAGCTGCGCCAGCAGCAGGGCTTCTGCTGCGTCAGTCCCTGCGGCTATAATGCGTTCGGAACGGAGTATGAACGGGTGCTGCCTGCCGGTTCTGTGGCAAATCTGTTTCCGTTCAACTACTCCGGCAAGACAGACCGAAAAGGCTTTTACATCGGCAAGGATAAATGCGGCAGCAACATCGTGGTCGATTTCGACCAGCGCGACGAAGATAAAACTTCTGCCAATATCCTCATTCTCGGCAATACCGGACAGGGCAAGAGCTTCTTGATGAAGTTATTGCTTCTGAACTTCCTGGAAGCGGGAAAGTCGATCATTACGCTGGACGTGGAGCATGAGCAGTGGGAGATGTGTCGCGCAGTCGGCGGGTGTTTTGCGGACATCATCGAGGGAACGTATAAGATCAATCTGCTGGAACCGCGCTGCTGGGATACCGACGCAGACCCGTATGATGTGGACGCGCCGAGCGCCTTCCGCCAGTCCACGCGGCTGGCACAGCATATTTCGTTTTTGAAAGACGTTCTGCGCTGCTACAAAGATTTTACGACGGCGCAGATCGACACCATCGAGATCCTCTTGATGCGCCTTTATACCGAATGGGGCATTACGGAGGAAACAGATTTCAGCCAGATGCGGTCGGAGGATTATCCGATCCTGTCCGAACTCTACGACTACATCGAAATCGAATATCTGAATTTTGACGAGCAGAAGCCGCAGCTCTACACAAAGGAGATGCTCCAGCAGGTACTGCTGGGTCTGTACTCCATGTGCAAGGGGGCTGACGCCAAGTTCTTCAATGGTCACAGCAATCTGACCTCGACCAGATTCCTCGTATTTGGCGTAAAAGGGCTGAACGAGGTCGCAGCCAATGTCCGCAGCACGATCCTGCTGAATCTGCTGTCCTACATGACGGACAAGCTGCTGATCGAGGGCAACACGGTCGCGGCGCTGGACGAGCTGTATATCTGGATGGGCAATCCCGTGGCGGTCGAGTACATCCGCAATGCGCTCAAGCGCGTGCGAAAGAAGAACTCCGCCATGCTCATGGCGTCGCAGAACGTGGAGGATTTTGACCGCCCCGGTGTGCGCGAAATGACAAAGCCGCTGTTCTCAATTCCTCCGCACCAGTTCCTGTTCAACTGCGGCACGGTCAACAAAAAGGAGTTCATGGATCTGCTCCAGCTGGAGGAAAGCGAGTTCAACATTATTCAGGCCCCGCACAAGGGCGAGTGTCTCTACAAATGCGGCAACGAGCGCTATGACCTGCTCGTCACAGCACCGGCCTACAAGGAAAAGCTGTTCGGAAAGGCAGGCGGAAAATAACAGATGAAAAGGAGAATGTATGAAGCAAATTGAATTTGAACGTTGGGAACCGGATGCAGAGAATCCCTGCAAGCTGAAATATGCCGGTCAGCGCACAGCGGAAGATGTTTTTCACGAGCTGGAAGCTCGGTTGGACAGCATCGGCTATCTACCAGACGAGTATCTTCTTCTGGACAATCGTTGGCAAAACGGACGCGAGATGCCCAGAGACGCTGGCTTTTTCTGTCGGACAGACTACGGCGGAAGCGAAGGCATCTATCTGGATATGTTTCTGGAATGGTACGAGGACAGTCAGCGCAGGACAGAGCATTTCATGACTGGCAAAACGCTGGGCGAAAGCGGCGCGGATATGGATCGGATGTCCCTCATTTCCTCTGCGATCACGAAAGCGTTCCGCGGTGACAACAGCGTCCACGCGCGGTACATGATGGCCGGCGAGGATCCAGCGTCAGCAGAAACGATGTCCCTGAACCTGTCTCCGGACGAACAGCGACTGGTCACACAGGCGTTGGCGGAGCAGCGTATCCGGCTGGGATCGCAGGCAGAGGGCGAAGAAAAGCTCCTGCGCCGTATGACCGGAAGCGTCACGGAGTACATGGACGCGGCTGGGCTGGCGGACCGACTGGACGAACATGACCGGGATCTTCTGGCGCAGCACGATGGAGAGCGGGAAACTGCGCCGGTCATGGGCGGGATGCAGCTATGAGCATGAGCGCGATAGCCGCGCGTGTTGCCGCCGCACTGCTGACCAGCGAAAAGGGGCGCAAAGGCGTCGGCTTTCTGCTCATCGCCATCTTTGCGCCGGTCATCCTGATCGCCGCGATCCTCTGCTCCGCGACATCCGGTGGGGCCGACCACAACAATCTGGCGGTCGAAGCGTCGTTCTATGGAGTCAACTTTACGGATTCCGTGCCTGCTGAGTTTCAAACGCACATCACGGATATGCAGAGCGCGTTTTCCTTTCTGGATTCGGCGGTGGCGGAAGCCAACGCGACTATGACCGACGGCAATCGTCTTGACCCGATACAGGTCAAGGCGATTTTTTATGCGCTCTGTTTTGGTGAGGCCGCACCGAGCCAGCGCGCGGCAGACCGGTTTGTGGGCTGCTTTTTCATCACAGAGCAGAGAACCAGAATCGTAGTCACAGTGTTGGAGGACGGCAGCACGGTCGAGACTGAGGAAGTCTACACAGCGACCGTGCCGCTCTCGCTGGCGGCAGCGTATGAAAACCTTGCGGCAAAGCTCGGCAGAACCGTCACTGACGAGGACAAGGAAAACGCCGCGCACATCTATACGATGATTGCGGGCAACGCCAACGGCAGCGACGGGACCGGCGCGTCGGGCAGCACAATTCAGATCGACTACGGCAGCGGAATCGGCAGCACGGAACTGGACACGTCCGGCTTCACGAACCCGGCCGGCAAGAACGCTGCGGACTTGGTTCAATATGCAATTCATGCTTATGAAGAACACTGGGGCTATGTGTGGGGAACGTTCGGTCATGTGCTGACCGAGAGTCTCTTTGAAGCAAAGCTGGCGCAGTATCCGGATGCTCTTGCTGGCAATGCGGATTTCATCCGCCAGACGTGGGTCGGCGGCAGAACAACAGACTGCGTCGGACTGATCAAAGGCTACGGCTGGCTGGATGCGGAGACAGAGGAAATCGTGTACAACACCAATGGTATGCCGGATATCTCAGCAAACGAGATGTACCATTCCGCGACCGTCTCCGGCACGATTGACACGATTCCGGAAACGCCGGGGCTGGCGGTCTGGCACGACGGGCATATCGGTGTCTATATCGGCAATGGTGAGGTGGTCGAAGCGATGGGCACGCGGTATGGTGTCGTCAAAACCAAGCTCGAAGGTGCACGTTGGACGCACTGGCTGAAAATTCCCTATATCAGCTATGACTGAGGAAAGGACAAACATGAACGTCTTAATGGTGGAGCCGGGAAAAGCTCCGTATGAAACGCAGATCGGGGATGATCTGCAAAGTATGCAGGCTCTCGTCGGCGGATATATTCAAGCCGTGTATCCCTACGAGGAACCGGTGGCATTGATTTGCTGCGAGTCTGGAAAGCTGGATGGTCTGACGCTCAACCGTGTGCTGCGCGATGCGGACGGTGATATTTATGACATTGTCGCGGGGAGATTTTTTATCGTCGGACTCGGCGAATCGGATTTCACCGACTTGCCGCACGAACTTGCCGAGCAATTCGCGGAGCGTTTTCGGCAACCGGAAATGTTCATGCGTGTAGATGGTAAAATCGTGGCCGCGCCGATGCCGGACGAACAGGCGCAGGGCGGAATGTCATACTGACAGCACAATTGAAAACTGCCCAACAGCATGGTAAGATAGGGACAGAGGTGAGTGTATGGAAAACCGTCAATTTGAAGCTATGCTTGCCGTCGCACAGGAGCGGCTGGCACAGCACGCACCGGAAGATATTGCGGAAAAGGCTGGCGCGCAGTATGCAGACGGTTCGCTTTCGTTAAAAACACTTGGGCAGACCGTGACCGTCCGGCTGTCGGACTGCACGATTCAGCCGCCGCTTTCCAAGTGGCACGCGCTGACATTGCTGCACTATCTGGACCTGGCAGACGGTGCGCCGCTGACCGGTCGGACGATCACATTTTCTCAATACAAGGACGGGCTGGTGCGCGGCGGCGGTCTTGACCGTAACGCGGAGCTGATCGTCCGGCGCGACCTCGGCATCCTGCCGCCGGAGGAACTGGAGCGGCGATGCAGATCACTCGGCGCGGAGCTCCTGCCGTCCAACGCGGATTTCTGCGCGCGGTTCGATTTCGCGCCGCGCTATCCCGTATGGTTGAAGGTCTGGTTTGCGGACGAGGAATTTCCAGCGTCCGGACGGCTGCTGCTGGATGAGAGCGCGCCGCATTACCTGACGATCGAGGATGCGGTCACAGTCGGTTCGCTGATCCTCGACCAGCTCACCGGCGCACAGCATTGGACAGTATAAAACAAATACGCACAGCAGGCACATGGTAAAAACCGTGTGCCTGCTTTTTGTAGAATGGAGAAGTTTATGAAACAGGCAACAATTCAAATCACATTTGAAGAAGAAAAGCTCCGTGCCCTCCGGCGATACATTGCCAAGCGCGATTCGACGCTGGAAGCGGAGCTGCAAAAGGCAGCGCAGCGGCTCTACGAGAAGGTCGTCCCTGCCGCTGTGCAGGAGTACATCAGCGACTGTGCACAGGAAGAATTTGTGCGCAGACCGCAAAAGAAATCGGAGGCGCAGGAATGAGCACGGCGGGCTTTCACATCACGGAGGACTGCGCGGAAGTCTATCTGCAAAACGAATCCGGCACAGAGTTCTTGCAGCTTGCCAGACGGCTCCATGATTATCTCCAACAGGGACAGCGCTTGCCTGCGCGGAGCTTCTTTGAAGCAACGGACGGCTGCAAGGAAATCAGCCGAGAGGCTTTCGATACACTGGCGAAGCGCCGAATGGAGAACACCGGCGAAATCAGCGGACTGTTTGAGCTGGACTTCGATGCGCGGACGTTTTCTGCGCTCAACATCATGGACGGCTGGAAGGTCTACGCGATGCAGGATGTGGCGGATGCAGCAGAGCAGGCATATCAGGAGGCTGAGATTTCCGAGAATGACCGCTGGCGCATCTTCCTCGACCGGCTGGATGGACAGGAACTGACCACGCAAAGCAGACTCACCGCGCGGAATTTTTATTTCGAGGATAGCATCGAGGCGATGGATGACCGAATACTGAATTTTTACGTCGTTCCGTGTTTCAACGTCGACGAAGTGTTCGGTACGTTCGTAGAAACCGATGAAAACGACCATGCGCTGAATATCTATGCCAACTACGATATGCAGCGCCAGCAGGTCTGCGATGAGCTGGAGATCACGCTCTATGGCAGCGGAATCGATGATCAATCTCTTACCTATCACCTGAATGCGGCAGAGAAAGAGGTGCTGCGTGAAAAGATGGACGCCTACTGTATGCAGCGGGAGCACAAACCGCTGAATCAGCTCTGTCAAGAGATTTTGCAGGAGCAGGATGCGCCTACGCAGGAGATGCACCTGTGACCGGCAGCGCGTTCCGCGCCGTCGCGCCCGTGTCAGCGGTTTGTGCGGCTTTCCGGACACAGCCGAGCGCGTACCCGCCGGAAGCCACAAAACCGGACGTTGCGCCGGTGTGCGGGAGTGCTGCAAACACGAAAAAGGAGATCAAAATGTCTACGGAATTTTACTGTGAAGAATTTCCGACAGAGCAAAACGGAAAACCGGTGCAGACGCTCAAAGATCTGCTGGAAGCCTGCCCGGAAGATCGTTTTCATTTCATGACACCGTTTGGCTACGTTGACCTGAACGCCCAGGACGCCGAGCGGCTCCGGCAGGGCGCGGCGGCGCAGGCACATACCGGCGAAAGCGGATGGGAGATACCTATTCCGGCAGAAAAGCTGCTGCAGCAGGAGCTTGTCACTGCGCGGAAAACCGAGAATGGTCAATGGTACGCAATTACCACAGATCCGCAGCCGAAAATGTCGGAATCGGAGCAGATGCAGGAGATGCAGCTGTGACCGGCAGCGCGTTCCACGCCGTCGCGCCCGTGTCGGCGCTTTGTGCGGCTTTCGCGGCACAGCCGAGCGCGTACCCACCGGAAGCCTGAAAACCGGACACTGCGCCGACGTGTGGGAGTGTCCGGCAGAGCTACAGCACAGAAGCCGGAGCGCCTGCGGGCGGCTTTCGGCGGAGGGAGAAGCCGCGAGCGGCGAAGCAGGAGAAAGCCAAGGGGTCGTGCGCGCACCTTGGCAGACACATCTGCCCGCAGTGCGGGCAGTTTGGGACTTTCGGACAGGGGTTGTTGAGAGGGCAAAAACAGCCCTGTTGGGGTCGGAAGCGCAGATAGTCCCGCTGTTTCAAGGAAAACAGCGGGGTTGCGCACAAAATTGGAGGAAAATTGGCATGGCAAACAAGAAAATCAAATTCCCGCTCTGGCTCATGCCGGACACCAAAGCGACGGTCGAATGTCTCTACCGGCAGGACGGATGTAACAGCCAGAGCGAGTTCATCGAAAAAGCGATTCTGTTCTACTGTGGCTATCTGCAAAGCGAGTATGCTGGGGACTTCCTGCCGAAGATCCTTGGTGAAACGCTGGAGGCCATCCTCAGTATGTTCGGTGATCGTATCGGCAAGCTGCTTCTGAAGCAGGCTGTCGAGCAAAACGTCTGCAATCATATTCTCGCGTCAGATACGGATATTGACGCGCAGACGTACCAGCAGATGCGCGGAAAAAGCTATCAGGAGGTGCTGCGGACAAACGGTCAGATCTCGTTTCCGGAGGTACTGCGGCAGAAAAGCCGGTGGTAACGGATGGCGCGGTTGATTCAAAAAACCGGCTTCATCAGCCGTAAAAGCGCAGGCGGATACATGAAGTATATCGCCACGCGCGAGGGCGTCGAAGTCTTGACCGGCAAGGGACCAGCAACCGAAAAGCAGAAAGAGATGGTTTCTAAATTGCTCAAGGACTTCCCAGATGTGCGGGATTCCTTCGAGTATGAGGACTACAAGCAAGCGCCGACGCTGCACACTGCGTCGGCGCTCATTTCTGCGGCTTTGGATTCACATATGCAGAATCTTCAATCCGAAAACGGCTATCTGCGCTATATTGCAACGCGCCCCGGCGCGGAAAAGCATGGCGCGCACGGCCTGTTCGGGCGGCAGGAAAATACGAATCTGACTGCGGCTATGCACGACTTGACCGCGCACAACGGCAACGTCTGGACGATCATCTATTCCCTGCATCGTGAGGACGCGGAGCGTTTGGGATATAACAATGCCGCAGCATGGCGGAAGCTGCTGGTCAGCCAGCAGAACAAATTTGCCGAAGCCTTTCATGTCCCAGTGTCGGCACTGCACTGGTACGCAGCTTACCACGATGCGGATACGCACCCGCATATTCACATGATGATCTGGACAGATCAGGAGACGGTTTTGAAACGGGATGCTGTTGTGAAATTGCGCTCTGCAATGACCAACAGCATCTTTCAAGCGGAGCTGGAAAATCTCTATATTCGAAAAGATGCAGCTTACGAGGACGTGACAGAAGCGGCGCGGGCAGTCATGCACGATTTGGTTGACTGCATGGAATCCGTCTCCGAACCGCCCGCATCTATCCAAGGAAAGCTGTTGGAGCTTGCGCTGGAGCTGCGCACAGTCAGCGGCAAAAAGCAATATGGCTATCTCAAAAAACCGCTTAGGGATATGGTAGATTCCATCGTGGATGAGCTCGAAAAGCTGCCGGAGGTGGCGGCGTATTATTCCGTCTGGAACGGCCTGCGTGACACGCTGGAGGGCTACTATAAAAATTGGCCCCGTCAGCACAATCCGCTCTCCCAGCAAAAAGAATTTCGCGCCATCAAGAATGCCATCATTCAGGAAGCAGACCGCCTGCGGCAGCAGATGGAGCAGGAATCTTCGCAAGAGGAAGAACCGTCTCCGGAAGAAACTTCTACAGACGCTTCTACAAATTCAACGCTTGCAAGCGAGAGTGCTTCGTCCACAACTTCTTATTCTGTGCGGCTTCCGTCCGAATATCTTCTGAATTCAACCATCCGCCTGTTTCGCCAGATGGGACAAATCTTCCGCGACAATGCCGCGCCGCCCAGCAATCCCATGGGTATCCGCATAGACTCCAAGCGCCGCAAAAAGCTCATGCAAAAACGGCTGGTGATGGGTCATAAGCAGGATGACCATGAACAAAATTATGGTCAAACATTACAGTAACAGGAGGTGCATTTTGGCACAATACATAGAATTTACTCCAGAACAGAAAGAACGCGCCGCGTCCGTTGACCTTGAAGAATTTCTTCTCCGGCAAGGCGAAAAGCTCATCAAATCCGGACGGGAGAAGCGGCTGGCGAGCGACCACAGCGTCACGGTAAACGGCTGTGAGTGGTTTGACCATGCGTCCAACGAGGGAGGCCGCGCGGTCAGCTTCGTGCAGAAATTCTACAGCAAAAACTATGCCGAAGCCATGACCATGCTGCTGGGCGGCAACACAGAACCGGCTTATCCGCAGGCGAAAAAGCAGGAGACCGCGCCGCAGAAGCCCTTCGCACCGCCCGTTCCGAACGCGAATATGCACCGCGTGTTTGCGTACTTACTCAAAACGCGCGGGCTGGATGCCGACGTAGTTTCGTATTTCGCCCGCAGAAAACTGCTCTATGAGGACGCGGCGCATCACAACGCTGTGTTCATTGGCACAGATGAAGGAAACTGTCCGCGCCATGCCCATCTGCGCAGCACGAACAGCTTCGGCAAGGCATTTCGCCTGAACGTCGAGTCCAGCGATCCGCGTTATAGTTTTCATTACAACGGCACGGACGGGAGCCTTTATGTTTTTGAAGCGCCCATTGATATGCTTTCGTATATCTCCATGAACCCACGGCAGTGGCAGAAACATAGCTATGTTGCCTGCTGCGGCACGTCCCCACTCCCGGTGATGCAAATGCTGAAACCCGATACGCAGATGGTCTATCTTTGCCTTGATAACGACGATGCTGGGCACAAAGCCAGCGAACGAATGGCAGAACAATTACGCGAACGCGGCGTTATGACAGAGCGGCTTGTTCCGGAACTGAAAGACTGGAACGACGATCTTCTCCATGCCCAGAAGGAGGAATTAGCTCCATGCCTGAGTCTATGACCCCCTTGGTAGCTGTTGGCGTAATAGGCGCGTTATTCATTCTTCTGCTTTCACTTCTAACAAACAACTACTCCCTGAACAACATCAAATCCAAAACCGTTGGCGACGGTCAGTACGGCACAGCGCGCTGGGCGACGGATCAGGAGATCCGAAAAGCCTACGTCACGGTTCCCTTTGACGTTGCATCATGGCGCGCTGGAAAGAAGCGCCCGACTGTGCAGGGCCTGGTTCTCGGCAGTGTGCAGCGCGGCAAACGGCTGAATGCTCTGGTGGATTGCGACGATGTGCATTGTCTCATGATCGGCGCATCCGGCGTCGGCAAGACTGCATTTTTTCTATATCCCAACATCGAATTTGCCTGCGCCTGCGGCATGAGCTTTTTAATTTTGGACACCAAGGGTGACCTCGCGCGCAACTGCGGAAGGATCGCGCAGAAATACTATGGCTACAACGTTTCCGTCATCGATCTTCGCAATCCGATTCGTTCGGATGGCAACAACCTGATGACGTTGGTCAACCGCTATATGGACGTGGCGCGTGAGCATCCGGACAACCTGAAGGCGCGGGCAAATGCGGAAAAGTACGCAAAGGTGTTAGCTAAAACCATCATCAATCCGAGCGGCGATGAGCAGGATCGCGGGCAGAATTCGTACTTCTATGACGCAGCAGAGGGCGTGCTGGCAACCGTGATCATGACGCTGTCAGAGTTTATTCCAACGGACAGCGCGGGGCATGACAAGCGGCACATCATGTCTGTGTTCAAGCTGGTGAA
>OMFK01000548.1_pt1 | contig 15738 bp, 14 predicted proteins | sample 1645651 | NCBI WGS metagenome assembly OMFK01 (sample SAMEA103958124, study PRJEB25191) | human gut metagenome | biome: human-associated habitat [ENVO:00009003]; feature: intestine environment [ENVO:2100002]; material: feces | place: Germany | collected 2013/2015
ATCCCTTTGCGTGCCGGTGTCAAGGTAGCTACAGCGTCAGCCCGGCGCCCGGCCCCAGGGGAAGCCCCAGCCGGTGGAGCCGGAGGAAACCAAGCCCGACACCTCTCAGCAAGCCACCTGCACCATCTCTATCTCCTGCGCCACCATCCTGAACAATATGGACAAGTGCGAGGAGGCCAAGCGGGCGCTGATCCCCGCCGACGGCACCATTCTGGCGGCTTCCACGGTGACGTTCTCCCCGGGGGAGAGCGTGTTCGACGTGCTGCAGCGGGTGTGCAAGGAAAGGAAGATCCCCATGGAGTTCAGCTGGACGCCCATCTACAACTCCGCCTATATCGAGGGAATCTATAACCTGTATGAGTTCGACGTGGGCGACGGCTCCGGCTGGATGTACAAGGTCAACGACTGGTTCCCCAACTACGGCTGCTCCCGGTATCAGGTGCAGCAGGGGGACGTGATCTGCTGGGTGTATACCTGCGACCTGGGCTATGACGTAGGCGGCGGCTACATGGGCGGCTGAGCCTGTCCCCAAAACGATTCTGTGAAAGGAGGCCGGAGCCGTGGGCGACGCCTTTTCCCGCTATCATCCCCTGGTGAATTTCCTGTTTTTCGCCCTGGTGCTGGCCTATTCCATGGTGCTGATGCACCCGGTGTGCCTGGCGGTGTCCCTGACGGGGGCGCTGGTGTACGCCGGTGAGCTGGGAGGCCGCCGGGCCCTGGCGGGGCACCTGAAATTCGCCCTGCCGGTGCTTCTGCTGGCGGCCATCGTGAACCCGGCCTTCAACCACGCCGGAGTCACCATTCTGACGTATCTGCCCTCCGGCAATCCCCTGACCCTGGAGAGCATCCTCTACGGCCTGGCGGCGGGGGCCATGCTGTGCGCCGTGGTGCTGTGGTTCGTGTGCTTCAACGCCGTGATCACCTCGGACAAGTTCGTGTATCTGTTCGGCCGGGTTATTCCGGCATTGTCCCTGGTGCTGAGCATGACACTGCGGTTCGTGCCCCTGTTCCGGCGGCAGCTGGAGGTGGTGCGCCAGGCCCAGTTCTGCATCGGCCGGGACGCCTCCTGCGGCAGCGTGTGGCAGCGGGTCCGCCGGGCCGTGACCATCTTTTCCATCATGGTCACCTGGGCCCTGGAAAACGCCATCGAAACCGCCGACAGCATGAAAAGCCGGGGCTACGGCCTGCGGGGCCGGACGGCCTTCTCCATCTATCGCATGGAGAGCCGGGACCGGTACGCCCTGGCGTGGCTGGGCTTCTGCGGGCTGTATCTGCTGTGCGGATGCCTGGCCGGAGGGCTGAAGTGGTGGTATTTCCCCCTGCTGCAGGGGGTCATGACCCAGCCGTTTTCCATCAGCTTTTATCTGGCGTATCTGGCCCTGTGCCTGACGCCGGTGATCATAGACCGAAGGGAGGCCCGCGCATGGCGCTGTTCACCATCGAAAACCTGAGCTTTACCTATCCGGGGCAGACCGCCCCGGCCATTGACCGCCTGACCCTGACGGTGCCGGAGGGTGCCTTTCTGGTGCTGTGCGGCCCGTCGGGCTGCGGCAAGTCCACCCTGCTGCGGCAGCTGAAGCCCGCCCTGGCCCCCCACGGGGTCCGGCAGGGGCGCATCCTGTTCCGGGACGCCCCCCTGGAGCAGGCGGACCAGCGGACCCAGGCGGCCCGCATCGGCTTTGTCCAGCAGTCGCCGGAAAACCAGATCGTCACCGACAAGGTGTGGCACGAGCTGGCCTTCGGGCTGGAGAGCCTGGGGACGGACACCCCCACCATCCGCCGCCGGGTGGCGGAGATGGCGGCGTTCTTCGGCATCGAGGACTGGTTTTACCGGGACGTTTCCCAGCTGTCCGGAGGCCAGAAGCAGCTGCTGAACCTGGCCTCGGTGATGGCCATGCAGCCGGACGTGCTGATCCTGGACGAGCCCACCAGCCAGCTGGACCCCATCGCCGCCTCGGATTTTCTGGCGGTGCTGGGGAAGATCAACCGGGAGCTGGGCACCGCCGTGGTGCTGACGGAGCACCGGCTGGAAGAAGCCTTTCCCCTGGCCACCGCCGTGGCGGTGATGGACCGGGGCAGGCTCCTGTGCACCGGCACCCCCCAGCAGGTGGGCCGTCAGCTGAAAACCCTGGGCCACGGGATGTTCCTGGCCATGCCCGCCGCCATGCGCATCTGGGCCTCGGTGGAGACGGAGGCCCCCTGCCCCGTCACCGTCCGGGAGGGGCGGGACTTTCTGCGCCGGTATGCCGCGGAGCGTCCGCTGGGCCCCCTGCCCCGGGAAGAAGAGCATCCCCGGCGGGAGCCGGTGATAACGGCCAGGGGGGTGTGGTTCCGGTATGAGCCGGACAGCCCGGACGTTGTAAAGGGGCTGGACCTGACCCTGGGCCGGGGGGAGTTCCTGGCCCTGCTGGGCGGCAACGGCGCGGGAAAAAGCACCACCCTGCGGCTGCTGTCCGGCATGAAAAAGCCCCAGCGGGGCGAAATTTCCCTTCGGGGACGCATGGGGATGCTGCCCCAGAATCCCCAGACCCTGTTTGTGAAGAAAACGGTCCGGGAGGACCTGTTCGAGATATTCTCCGGCACGAAAATGCCCCGCCCCCGGCAGGAGGAGCGGGTGGCCCGGATGACGGCCCTGTGCCGCCTGGAGGACCTGCTGGACCGGCACCCCTATGACCTGTCCGGCGGCGAGCAGCAGCGGGCGGCCCTGGCCAAGGTGCTGCTGCTGGAGCCGGAGATCCTGCTGCTGGACGAGCCCACCAAGGGCCTGGACGCGGAGTTCAAGCAGACCTTCGCCCTGATCCTGCGGACTCTGCTGCGGCAGGGGGTGTCCCTGCTGATGGTCAGCCACGATGTGGAGTTCTGCGCCCGGTATGCCCACCGCTGCGCCCTGTTTTTCGACGGCGGCGTGGTGACGGAGGCGGCGCCCCGGGACTTCTTCAGCGGCAACAGCTTCTATACCACCGCCGCCAACCGCATGGCCCGCAGTCTGGAGCCCCGGGCGGTGACGCCGGAGGACGTGATGGCCGCCTGCGGCGGCACGGCGCCGCCGGAGCCGCCGCTGCCGGAGGATATCCCTCCTCTGCCGGAGGCCCGGGAGGAGACGCCGGACTGGAAGCCGCCGCGCCTGCCCCTGTGGCGCAAGGCGCTGGCCGCCGTGTCCGGGGCGGGAGCCATGGCCATCTTCCTGTATGCCGCCAATGTCACGGACCTGTCCGCCGTGGTGGACAAGGGCGGGCTGACGGCCCTGGGGCAGAAGCAGCTGGCGCTGTATCTGGTGTTCTGCGGACTGCTGCTGATCCTGGCCCTGGCCATCGGGCGGCGGTCCAGGCCCCCGGCGCAGGTGCAGCTTCCGGTGGAAAAGCGCAGGCTGTCCCGCCGGACGACGGCGGCTGCGGTGTCCATCCTGCTGCTGATCCCCGTGACCCTGTTCGTGGGGGTGTATTACCTGAACAACCAGCGATACGGCCTGGTGTCGGTGCTGGTGCTGCTGGAGTGCATGGCCCCGTTTTTCCTGGTGTTCGAGGGGCGGCGGCCCCAGGCCCGGGAGCTGGTGGTCATCGCGGTGTTATGCGCCATCTCCGTGGCGGGCCGGGCGGCGTTTTTCATGCTGCCCCAGTTCAAGCCCGTGATGGCCATGACCATCATTTCCGGCGTGGCCCTGGGCGGCGAAAGCGGCTTCCTGGTGGGGGCCTTGTCCATGCTGGTGTCCAATATGCTGTTTTCCCAGGGGGTGTGGACCCCCTGGCAGATGTTCTGCATGGGGATCATCGGCTTTCTGGCGGGGGTCCTGTTCCGGAAGGGCCTGCTGCGGCGGACCCGGGGGAGCCTGTGCACCTTCGGCGCCTTCTGCGCCATCGTGATCTACGGCGGCATCATGAACCCGGCGTCGGTGCTGATGTGGGCCGGGGCGGAGACCCTGACCTGGAAAACCCTGCTGACCTATTACGTCACCGGCTTCCCGGTGGACTGCGTCCACGCCGCGGCCACGGTGTTCTTCCTGTGGGTGGCTGCGGAGCCCATGCTGGAGAAGCTGGACCGCATCAAGGAGAAATACGGCCTGCTGACATAGGGGCCTGGGATGGGAGGTGTGCGCCGTGGCGGCATATCACGAGCTGGTGAAGAACTTTGAAAAGGTCCGCGCCTATATGCGCGAGTTCTATGTGTACGGCTTCAAGAGCCGGACGGAATATGACGCCCGGAGCGCGCGCTCCTATGACAACGAGCGGCGCAGGCTGGAGAGCTGGCTGGGGGATCATATGCGCTTCACCCAGACGCCGGAGGGGAAGAACGTCTTTCTGTCGGTGGACAGCCGCGTGACCCGGAAAAACCCGTTCTACCGGGCGTGGAAGTCCAAGAGCTTCACCGACGGGGACATCACCCTGCATTTTGCGATTTTCGACATTCTCTATGCGCCGGAGATCCGGAAAACCCTTTCCGAGCTTGTCCGGGAGACGGACGAGCTCCTGTCCTCCCGGATGACCTTTGACGAATCCACCCTTCGGAAGAAGCTGAAGGAGTACGCCGGCCAGGGCATCATCCGGACGGAGAAGGAGGGGCGGCGGGTGCTCTACAGCCGGGCCCCGGATACCGACCTGTCCCGGCTGAACGACGTGATCGACTTTTTCAGCGAGGCCGCGCCCTGCGGCGTTGTGGGGTCCTTTTTACAGGACCGGCAGCCGGAGCACCCGGAGCTGTTTTCCTTCAAGCATCATTATATCACCCAGGCCATGGACAGCGACGTTATGGCCATGCTGTTCGAGGCCATGGGCCGCCGCTGCTATATCACGGCGGACAACCTGGGGAAGCACGCAGGCGAGGTCAGGACCCTGCGCCTGGTGCCGCTGAAGATCTATATAAGCGCCCAGAACGGACGGCAGAACCTGATCGCGTACCACGAAAAATCCAACCGGCTGAACACCTATCGGCTGGACTATATGTCCAACATCCGCATGGGCGAGGTCTGCGAAAAATTCGACGCCCTGCGCCGGGCCCTGCAGAAGGCGGAAGCGCATATGTGGGGCGTGAACGGCAGGTGGAACGTCCGGCACACGGAGCACGTGGAGTTCGAGATCCGGGTGGGGGACGACGAGCCGTTTATCGTCCGGCGGCTGGAGCGGGAAAAGCGCTGCGGCACCGTGGAGCAGGTCGACGAGCACCACTACCGGTTCACGGCGGAGGTGTTTGACACGGTGGAGATGCTGCCGTGGATCCGCACGTTCATCTGCCGCATCACGAAGATGAACTTTTCCAACCGCACGGCGGAGAACCGGTTCAAGGCGGACATTCAGGAGATGTACCGGATGTACGGCATCGACGGAGGGGAAGAACATGATATTCAGTGAGCTGTACTCCGTATACTACCGGGCGGTGGCCCGGATCATGGAGGCGGCCATGAAACCGGGGGCCACGGAGCAGGATCTGCGGCGGTGCGTGGAGGAGGAGGCGTTTTCGGAAAGCGCCCTGACCATCCTTCCGGCGCTGAAGTCCGGGAAATGGCCCCTGCTGAAGGAGGACCTGTCCCCGGTCCTGCGCCACAGGCCCACCATGCCGCTGACCGACCTGGAAAAGCGGTGGCTCAAGGCCATTGCGGACGACCCCCGCATCCGGCTGTTCGGCGTGGAAATGCCCGATCTTGACGGCGTGGAGCCGCTTTTCACCCGGGAGGACTATAAGGTATACGACCAATACGGGGACGGGGACCCCTTTGAGGACGAGACGTACATAGAGCACTTCCGGCTGATACGCTCGGCCATCCGCCAGGGACGCCCCGTCCGGGTGACCATGGAGAACCGCCACGGGAAGCGGGTGCGGGTGCGGTTTTATCCCCGGGGCTTTGAATATTCGCTGAAGGACGACAAGATCCGGGTCCTGGCCTCCGGGTGCCGGTTCGGGCAGTTTAATCTGGGCAGGCTGAAAACCTGCGCGTTTTACAACGGGGACGGCTCCTGGCAGGAGACGCCGGACCCGCAGCGGCAGAGGAACCTGACCCTGCTGATCACGGACCGGCGCAACGCCCTGGAGCGGGCCATGCTGCACTTCGCGCATTTTGAAAAGCGGGCGGAACGCACGGACGACGGCCGGTATATCCTGCGCCTGACGTACGATGCCGACGACGAAACGGAGCTGGTGATCCGCGTGCTGTCCTTCGGGCCATGCGTCCGGGTCCTGGAGCCGGAGCGCTTCGCGGACCTGATCAGACAGCGGCTGACGGCGCAGAAAAGCTGCGGACTCAGATGAGTTCGGGGGTTGACGCGGGTGAAAAAACAGTCCTGGCTCTCCCTCTGGGAGAGCTGTCACCGAAGGTGACTGAGAGGGCCTGTAGGGGCTTCTGTTTTCCCCTCTCAGTCGGCTGCGCCGACAACTCCCCCAAAGGGAGAGCCAAGGCCGTAGGGACGGACGACCCTCGGCGGTCCGCTGCGCGGAGATACGGATTGCCGCATTCACCCCGGCGTCACCGGGCACCGAAAAACGGCCAAAAGACTTACTTTTCGGAGAACACGTCCCAGTTTTTCACGAAATACTCCACGCCGGAGTACACCGTGGTCACCAGGATGACCCCCTGGCACACCAGGTTCAGCCAGTGGGGAATGCCGAACAGAATCAGGCAGATGCACACCATGGTGCTGGCGGTTTTGACCTTGCCGGACCAGCCCGCGGCGATGACCCGGCCCTTTTCCACGGCGATCAGCCGCATACCGGACACGGCGAACTCCCGCAGCAGCACGGCGGCCAGGACCCAGCCCATCATGTCGCCGGTTTCCACGAACCAGCACAGGGCCGCCATCACCAGGCACTTGTCCGCCAGGGGGTCGGCAAACTTGCCGAAATCCGACACCTGGTTATAGTGGCGGGCGATGTAGCCGTCCAGCAGGTCCGTCAGGCAGGCCACGATGTAAACGGCCAGGGCCACATAGCGGCTGCCGGGGAAGCCCCAGTAGGCGATGACCAGGAACACCGGGATCAGAAACACCCGGGCCAGGGTCAGTTTGTTGGCGGTATTCATGGGCATGGTTCATTCCTCCGTTCGTTCACCGGTAAGCTCGCCGTCCATGGCCCCGGTGATGCGCACACGGACAAAATCTCCCGCTTCCACGGGCTGATCGGATGTGAAGTAAATATTGCCGTCGATGCCGGGGCTTTCGGCGTAGCTGCGGCCCACATAGCTCATGGACTGGCCGTCCCACCCGTCGCACAGCACCTCCACGGTGTCGCCCATGCGGCTGTCGTTGAACTGGTCCATGACCTGGGACTGCACCTCCATCACCAGCTCCGCCCGGCGCTGGGCCTCCTCGGTGTCCACCCGGTTGAGCATCTTCGCCGCCGGGGTGCCCTCCTCCGGGGAGTAGGCAAAGGCCCCCACCCGCTGGAGCTTCTGCTCCTCCAAAAAGCCGCACAGCTCCTCGAAGGCGGCCTCGTCCTCATAGGGGAGGCCGGTGATGAGGCTGGTGCGCAGCACCACGCCTGGGATCCGCTCCCGCAGCCGGGCAAACAGGGCCTCCAGCCCCGCCTTGGTCTCCCGGCGGCGCATGGCCTTGAGCACGGCGTCGTTGCAGTGCTGGATGGGAATATCCAGATAGTTGCAGATCTTCTCCTCCCCGGCGATGGTGTCGATGAGCTCGTCGGACAGGTTGTCCGGGTACAGATAGTGCAGCCGGATCCAGTGGAAGGGCAGTTTGCACAGCTCCCGCAGCAGCTGGGGCAGACGGCGCTCCCCGTACAGGTCCACCCCGTAGCGGGTGATGTCCTGGGCGATGACGATGCACTCCCGCACGCCATCCTCCGCCAGGGCCCGGGCCTCTGCCAGGATGTCCTCCATCCGGCGGGAGCGGTAGCTGCCCCGCAGGGAGGGGATCACGCAGTAGGCGCAGCGGTTGCTGCACCCCTCCGCAATCCGCAGATAGGCATAGTGCCGGGGGGTGGACAGCACCCGGGGCAGCTCCTCCACCGGGCCGTTGATGTCCGCGAAATGGCGGCACTCCAGACCCTCCATCACCTGCTCCAGGGCGGGCACGATGTCGCCGAAGCAGCCGGTGCCCATGATGCCGTCGATTTCCGGCAGCTCCGCCAGAATGTCCGCCTGATAGCGCTGGCTCAGGCAGCCGGTGACCAGGATCTTCCCGATCTGGCCCTCCTCCTTCAGCTGGGCGGCGGACAGAATGGTGTCGATGGCCTCGCTTTTGGCGCTGTCGATGAAGCCGCAGGTGTTGATGACCACCACGTCGCTGCCGGGGCAGTCCTCCTGGACGGTGATGCCCGCCTGCAGGCACAGGGCCATCATCTGCTCGGTGTTGACCCGGTTCTTGTCGCAGCCCAGGGATACGAATGATACGTTCATGGTTGTGTTTCCTTTGCGTGAAGTTGTAAATGTGCCGGTCAATCCTCCGGCTCCCGGTCCAGCCGGGCCAGGGCGGGGCGGATATCCTGCCAGGAGAAGCCCCGGCGCTGCAGGGCGGCGGACAGCCGCTGGAGCGTGGCCCGGTCCGGGGTCTTGCCCCGGAGCTTGGCGGTCAGAAACCGGTCAATGGCCTCCTCCGGGTCCGCCATCCGGGCCAGGGCGTCGTCCCACAGCTCCCGGGGCACCCCCCGGTGCTGCAGCTCCTGGCGCACCCGGCCGGGGCCGTAGCCCATGGCGGCATAGTGCCGCACGATGACCCCGGCATAGGCGGCGTCGTCCACCGCACCCAGGTCCGCCAGCCACCGGGCGGTCTCCTGAGCCTCCTGGGGGTCCGTTCCCTTTTTCACCAGCCGGTCGGACAGCTCCTTCTGGGACAGCATCCGCCGTCCGGCCATCTCCGCCGCCTGCTGCCGGGTCAGGGACCGGGCAGCCGCCCGGTTCAGCTCCTCCAGCACGTCCTCCGCCAGGTCCATGCCCGGGCGCAGGTCAAACCGCAGCAGCTCCTCCGGCGTGATCCGCAGCAGCCGGCCGCCGGTGAGATACACCAGCACCCGGTCCTTTTTGTGCAGGGACGGCTGGATGCGCTCAATCCTCGTCATCGAAGTCGTCGGCGGACACGTCCACCGCCCGGCCCGCCGCCTTGGCGGCGATCTTGGACTGGCTGCTCATCAGCTTGTGGAAGTCCCGGCGGATGGCGGCCTCCAGCTTGTCGGCCTCGTCGGGGTGATCCCGGAAATACTGCTTGGCGGCGTCCCGGCCCTGGCCCAGGCGGATATCGCCCATGTTGAACCAGGAGCCGCTTTTCTGGACCAGGTCCAGCTTCACGCCCAGATCCAGCATCTCGCCCAGGCGGCTGATGCCCTCGCCGTACATGATGTCAAACTCCGCCTCCCGGAAGGGGGGCGCCACCTTGTTTTTCACCACCTTGGCCCGGGTGCGGTTGCCGATGATCTCGCCGCCGGACTTCAAAGCCTCGATGCGGCGCACGTCGATGCGGACGGAGGCATAGAACTTCAGGGCCCGGCCGCCGGTGGTGACCTCGGGGTTTCCGTACATGACGCCCACCTTTTCCCGCAGCTGGTTGATGAAGATAACGATGCTGTTGGTTTTGGCGATGACGCCGGTGAGCTTGCGCAGGGCCTGGCTCATAAGCCGGGCGTGCAGGCCCACGAAGCTGTCGCCCATCTCGCCCTCGATCTCCGCCCGGGGCACCAGGGCGGCCACGGAGTCCACCACCACCACATCGATGGCGCCGGAGCGGACCAGGGCCTCGGTGATTTCCAGGGCCTGCTCGCCGGTGTCCGGCTGGGAGATGAGCATATCCTCGATCCGCACGCCCAGCGCCCGGGCATAGGTGGGGTCCAGGGCGTGCTCGGCGTCCACAAAGGCCACCTCGCCGCCCAGCTTCTGGGCCTGGGCCAGAATGTGCAGGGCCAGGGTGGTCTTACCGGAGGACTCAGGCCCGTAGATCTCGATGATGCGCCCCCGGGGCACGCCGCCGATGCCCAGAGCCAGGTCCAGGGCCAGGGAGCCCGTGGGGATGGCCTCCACGTTGGTTTCGGCGTTTTCGCCATAGCGCATGATGGAGCCCTTGCCATACATTTTTTCGATCTGCTGCATGGCGGTCTCCAGCGCCTTTTTCTTGTCGGAGCCCGCAGGGACTGCGGCAGAGGTATCCTTTTTCGCTACCATTTTCGTCTCCTCCTCTAATTTATATTGCCGTGATGGTATCACAAAGCCTGTCCGGAAAAGCGGACAGTCAGATCTCCTGATACAGGTCCCCCAGCACCACCCGGGGGATGCCCGCCGGGTCCGGGAGAATTTCCAGGTCGCCGAAGCCCACGCTACGCATCAGCCGCAGCACGTCGTCGGCCTGGCCGATGCCCACCTCGAAGCACAGCCGGGACCCGGGATGCAGCACCGAGCGCCAGTGGGCGCAGATGGCCCGGTAAAAGTCCAGGCCGTCGGCCCCGCCGTCCAGGGCCATGTGGGGCTCGTAATCCCGGACGGAGACGTCCAGCCCGGGAATATCCCCGGAGGGGATATAGGGGGGATTGCTGACGATGCAGTCGAAATCCCCCAGCCGCTGCACCGGCGGGCGCAGGGCGTCCAGCTGCATGGCCGTCACCCGGCCGGTGAGGCCGTTGCGGCGGATGTTCTGGCGGCAGACCCGCAAAGCCCCGTCGCTGAGCTCCCCCAGCACCACCCGGGCGCCGGGCGCCTGGCTGGCGATGGCCAGGCCCAGGCAGCCGGAACCGGCGCACAGGTCCAGGACCCGGGGGGCCTCCCGCTGCCGCAGCCAGCCGATGGCGGCCTCGGCCAGGGTCTCCGTGTCGGGCCGGGGGATCAGCACGCTTTCGCTGATGTCCAGGGGCAGGCCGTAAAACTCCCACTCGCCGATGAGATAGGCCACCGGCTCCCCGGCCAGACGCCGGCGGGCCAGCGCCCAGGCCGCCTCCTCCACCTCCGGCGAGACGTACAGCAAGCCGTCCCGCAGCAGGGTGGCCCGGTCCTTTCCGGCGGCAAAGCACACCAGCTCCCGGGCCTCCAGGGTGGCGGCCTCGATCCCCGCCTGCCGCAGGGACCGCCGGATATCCAGGGTCAGATCGTTGTATGTAACAGCCATTACCAGGCGTCCTTTCCCTGCTCCTCCGGCAGCACCAGCCTCAAGGCCTCGATGGCCACCTCCAGCATGGAGTCGTCCGGTTCGTTGGTGGTGAAATTCTGTAGCCACATCCCCGGGGCGGACAGGACCCGGGTCACGGCGTTGTCGTGACGGCCCACAAAGCGGTTGAATTCATAGGTGACGCCCACCACCGGGATCAGCAGCAGCAGATGCATGGCCACCCGGACCCACAGATTCTGCCAGTTCACATAGCTGAACACGATGCTGCTGCACAGAATGGACACCACGATGACCACGAACAGGAAGCTGGTGCCGCAGCGGGGGTGGTGCTTGGGCTGGATGCGGGCGTTTTCCACCGTCAGCGGCAGGCCCGCCTCATAGCAGAAGATGGTCTTATGCTCCGCCCCGTGATAGCAGAATACCCGGCGCACGTCCTTCTGCCTGGAGCAGAGGATCAGGTACCCCAGGAAAATGGCGATCTTCACCGCCCCCTCGATGAGGTTGTGGACGGCGGCGTGCCGGGCGTGGAACAGCCCGGCGATGAACGTGGGCAGCAGCATGAACAGCAGCAGCGTCAGCCCCAGGGACAGGATCACCGACACCCACACCAGCACCGACTGCAGCTTCTCCGCCGGAACGTGCTCCTCCAGCCACTTATCCAGCTTGGAGGGCTGGACGTTTTCGTCCTCGGGGTAATAGTCGGCGGAGAACATCAGGGCCTTGACGCCCCGGACCATGGAGTCCAGAAACGTGACGGCTCCCCGGATGATGGGCCAGCCCAGAATGGGATATTTGTCCTTGATCAGGGTCAGCTCCTCCACCTTGGTCACCAGGCCCTCCGGCGAGCGGACCACAATGGCCTGCTTTTCCGGCCCGCGCATGAGAATGCCCTCGATCAGGGCCTGACCGCCGATGGAGGTGCGGAATTGCTTGTTGTTTTTTTCCATGGGGAATGGGTTCCTTTCCAGTATCATAACACACCCGCCGCAAAAATGCAACAGGCGTTCGATTTTTTACAGTTCCTGGCCGGAGATGGGCAGCCGGATGGTGACGATGGCCCCGCCGCCGTCGGCGTTGCCGATGTCGAACACGCCGCCGTGGCGCTGGACGATCTCGTCGCACACCGCCAGTCCGATGCCGCTGCCCCGGGCCTTGGAGGAGCCCTTATAAAACTTCTGCTTCACAAAGGGGACCTCCGCCGGAGGGATGCCGGGGCCGTAGTCCCGGATGCGCACCACATAGCTGTCCCCCTCCTGGGTCATATCCACGTCGATGCGCTTGCCTGCGCCGCCGTGCTTGGCGGCGTTGTCCAGCACGTTGCAGAACACCTGCTTCAGCCGCTGGGGATCCCCGGAGATGGGCTCGGTATACAGCTCCTGATCGCTGTGATAGTTCAGCTCGATGCCGTCCTGGCGGAACAGCTCCCGATAGGTATAGATGGCGTCCTCCAGCTCCGCCTGCAGGTCCATTTCCTCCACCTGCAGGGTGAAGCGGCCGTCCTGCATCTTGGAAAACTCCAGCAGCTCCTCCACCATGCCCGTCAGGCGGCGGGCCTCCTTGACGATGATGCGCAGGCCCCGGCGCAGCTGGCGGGGGTCGCCGGTCTCATCCCCCAGCAGGGTCTCGCCCCAGCCGCTGATGGCCGTCAGAGGGGTGCGCAGCTCGTGAGACACGGAGGAGATGAACTCCGTCTGCATTTTCTCGCTCTGGCTGATTTTCAGGGACATGTTGTTGATGTTGTCCACCAGCTGCCCCAGCTCGTCGGTATATTTGTTGGCGATCTGGATGCCGTAGCTGCCGGATGAGATGCGCTTGGCGGCCTCGGACACCTCCGCCACCGGCTGCACCACGTTGTTGATGAAGATCAGGTTGGACACGAAGATCAGGAAGATCACCGCCGCGATGACGGCGGCCATCACCAGCACCGTCAGCCACAGCTGCTGGTCCAGCAGCCGGGTAGAGGTGACGAACCGCATCACGGCCACCACCGCCCCGTTGTAGAACACCGGGCTGGACACCGCCAGGATGTTCTCGCCGGTCAGGGGGTCCCGGCCGGCGAAGGAGGCGGTCTTGCCGGTTTCCACGGCCCGGCCCACCTCCGGGGTGGCGGGGGTGCTGCCGGCCACGGCGCCCCGGGAGGACAGCTCCACCTGGCGCTTGCCGTTGATGAACTGCAGCTCCACGTTCTTGGCCAGGCTGTCGTTCAGGCTGTAATCCGTGACGTATTGGGCGGCCCGGCGGTAATACTCGCTGTAGCTGCCCATGCTGTAGGCGCTGAAATAGTCGGAGCCGGACTTGGCCTTGGCCTCCAGAGAGGACCTGGCCCGGGCGTCCAGGCTGGAGCTGATGGTGGCGGCGGAGAGCACGACCACCAGCACCAGAATGACGATAATGGGTCCCACACTGCTGGCCAGCCAGCGGCGGCGCAGACCCCGCAGCTTCAGCCGCTTCCCCTGTCCCCGGGTGAACAGCCGCAGCTTGTTATCCGTGTTGGTATCCATGGCTTAAAAGCCCCACTTGTATCCGTAGCCCCACACGGTGTTGATATAGGTGGGGCTGGTGGGGCTGTCCTCGATTTTCAGCCGCAGACGCCGGACGTTGACGTCCACGATCTTCAGCTCGCCGAAATAGTCCCGGCCCCACACCAGATCCAGGATCTCCTCCCGGGACAGGGCCTTGCCGGGATTTTCCATGAACATCCGCATGATGGAATATTCCACCTGGGTCAGCTTGATGCGCTGGCCGTTTTTCTCCAGGGTGCGGTTGCGGGTGTTCAGCAGGAAGGGGGGCTGGCTGATGGTGCCCGGCGGCAGCTCCTGGGTGCCGCCGCTGCTGCGGCGGATCAGGGCGTCCACCCGGGCGGTAAGCTCCACCGGGGAGAAGGGCTTGGTCACATAGTCGTCGGCCCCGTTCATCAGGCCCGTGACCTTGTCCATCTCCTGGGACCGGGCCGTCAGCATGATGATGCCGATGCGGGGGTTGGTGGCCCGGATGCGGCGGCACACCTCGAACCCGTCGATGCCCGGTAGCATCACGTCCAGCAGGGCCACCAGCGTGTCCGGATTCTCGTGGAGCTTGTCCAGGGCCTCCTCGCCGGTTTCGGCCTCCACCACCTCGTATCCTGCCCGGCGCAGGTTGATCACAATAAAGCTGCGGATGCTGGATTCATCCTCCAGAACCATTACCTTTCTCATGGATTCGACGTTCCTTTCCTCGGATTTTCATGCAGCCCACTCGGCCACCACCAGGTTGAAGCCCAGGCGCAGGCTCTCCTCGTCCAGGCCGCAGTAGTCGGCCCCGGCCAGCAGCTCCCCGGCGTAGGTGACACCGTTCTGGCGCTTCAGGGCCATGCGGCTTCCCATCATGGCCCGCTTTTCCCGGTTGTCGCCGGTAAGGGCGTACAGGGCCGCCACCGGCTGCCCGTTGGACAGCAGCACCACCTGGCTCTCGTACGCGCCGTTTTCGGCGGTGGTGAAGGTGGCCTCCCCCTGCCAGGTATCCGGCAGGCGGAAATACCACCCGGCAGACAGATCGTGATAGGTCACGCAGTGGACATCCGGGCTTTCGTCGCCGCAGTAGCTGATCCAGCGGACCAGCCCCCGCACCGCCGCGGCGGTGTTGGCGGCAGCGCCGCTTCCCGCGTCGGCGGCGGCAGTCTCCGGCGCGGGGATCTCCACGCTGCCGTCGCCGTCGATGTCCTGGGGCTTGAGCTGCATATAGGGGTACACGGCGGCGGTGAGGCCGGTGGTCCGGTCCTGGGCGATGTTGGTCAGTCCGCCGCTCTCCTGCCACACCAGGATATCCGTCATGGCCATACCCTGGCTGTTGACGCCGGTGGCAAATACGGCGGGGGTGCCGTCGGAGAGCTTGCCCACCACCACGCTGCCCCGGCTCAGCTCCGCCATGGTGTAGGACAAGACGCTGCTGTAGCTGGCGGAGATCACATCGTCCTTGCGGATATACAGCCCCGCCACCGGCTGTCCGTCGTTGTCCGAGCGGAACAGCAGCAGGCTCTTGACGCCGTCGCCGTCCAGGTCCGTGACGGTGAAGCGGGTATAGCCGCTCTGCAGCAGCACATAGGGGTCCGCCTGGGGCACATACACGGCCACGGTCTGCACGTCGGCGCTGATGCGCCAGCCCACGATGATCTCCAACCGGCCGTTGCCGGTGAGGTCCTCATACTGGACGCTGTCGATGGCGGTGCCGCTGCTCTCGATGACGCACAGGCGGTGATAGGTATCGTCCTCCGGTCGGAAAACGAAGATTTTCAGAGGCTTTTCGTCGTCCTGCAGCCGCATGAATACCAGGGCCTCCGACAGGCCGTCGTTGTCCAGGTCCACCATCTGCACCGGCTGGATGTTCTGCCCGGTGCTGGGGCCCACCAGCTCATAGCCCTGCTTCTGCAGGTCGTCCAGCTCCTGGGACAGCCCCTCGTATTCCGCCGACACCCGGGGCAGGGTGAACAGATCCTCCACCGACGAGCGGAACATGCACCCGGTCAGGGTCAGCGACATAACCGCCGCCAGAAGCAGCGCCGCCACGCGCTGCGGCAGATATTTCATTGGAACGATCCCTCCCCCGGTTCGATTCTTTCACTCATCTATCATATCACAGGTTTCGCCGGTTGTGTAGTCCTGTTTTGCCCCGTTACAGAAAATTTACACCAAAACCTGTTAAAAAGCTTGAAAAGCTTTTTATAGCACCGAAGGTGCGTCAG
>OMFK01000551.1_pt1 | contig 15710 bp, 7 predicted proteins | sample 1645651 | NCBI WGS metagenome assembly OMFK01 (sample SAMEA103958124, study PRJEB25191) | human gut metagenome | biome: human-associated habitat [ENVO:00009003]; feature: intestine environment [ENVO:2100002]; material: feces | place: Germany | collected 2013/2015
AGGGGTGGTTCCCCGCCACAAACCTAACCCGTAGGGTGGTTCCCCACGCAGGGCCTAAAAATCAGCCGAACAACGGCCATGTACACCCAAAAAATTTATTTCCCAATAACCCACCATAGGGGGAGGGCCAAATCCGGCCCTCCCCCTGTGTATGATGGATTATCCCTCTATACCCTATTGGTGAATTGTAACATTGTTTTGCCTTGCGGCGGGCGCATCAGGCGCGGTTCTTCTTTTTCAGGCTCAGCAGCACGCCAACACCGGCCACAACCAGCAGCACGCCAATGCCGCTGAACAGCAGGGTGCCGAAACCACCGGTGGTGGGCAGGTTGAAGCCCCTACGGTTGATGACAGTAACCGTGATTGTAGCAGTGTCAGTAACGTCTTTTCCCTTATCATCGGTAAACTTCGTTGTTTTCTGATCCCAATCATGCTTTGTCAAAACGCCATCTTTGTACTCAAAGTTTTCATTCCAAGACGTCTCTTCGCTAATGTTCAGCGTAACCTTGACAGGACCGTTCAGCAAATTATAACTATCAAGAGTCTCTTTCTCAACCAAGTAGTAATCACCATTTGCTAAGCCATCCTGATGAATATTACCTTCGCTATCTGTTACCAACGTATCTGTGTTTACTTTAACCCACACTTTTCCAGCTTCTGCAGTAGGCAGACCATATGCTTTCACTTCATCCGCTGTCAAAGCCTTATCTCCGGCTTCCTGCTCCGGAACCTGCTTGTACAAGTCAAACTTTACACCGACTAGATTCTTTTTATCATCACCGTCTTTATGCACATTGATTGTATAGCTATAAACAACGGTATCGTCATGAATCTCGCTGTTAGAGCCGTCATCCGGCTGACCATTGACATTAATCTTATTGGTATACTTCAACTTTGCAGTATTGTGATTACCATCTTTCGGCGTGCTAGCAGCAGCCGTCATTTCGGCAGTATAAGAAATCACAATATTCTTCCCTGCATAATTTTCCATAGCAGCAGGGGTAAATGTAATCTTAAAGCCATTTGCAGGAACATCTTCACCCTTGGTAGTAATCCTATATACCGCTTCATCCACAGCAATGCCTTCGCAGGTCAATGTAGCATTCCCATCATACTTCAAGTTGTTAGGCGTATCCGTTACTTCAAAGGTACTAAGCTTCGTAATGTTATTAGGAACACTTACTGTAATCGTATACGGAACATGGTCGCCTACGCTGTAATCTGTATCTTCTGTTTCGGTATTGTCTTTATCAATTACTTTCTTTTCCAAATCCGGCTTTTCATTGATAACTTCAATGGTAACATTTGATTCCGTTTTGCTACCATACGTAATCTTGCCCTCGCTGTCAACTACAAACACAATCGGAGTCTGATCAAGAATATAACCAGTATCTGGATCATAGCTCTGTTCGATAAAACGGTAGGTACCCTGAGACAGACCGCTTACAGTAATCTTGCCATCAGTCGTCTTTAACGTTCCAAGATCTTCATCCGTTTGCTCATTTTTGGTTACTTCTTCCCATGTTTCGGGATCATCTTTTACCTTCTTTTCAAGCTTGTATGTAACGCCATTCAGATTCTCTGGAGTTCCACCGCCCACGCGGCCTTTTTTCTCCAAGGTCACTTTGCCGTAGGTCGTTGCATTTTTAGGGAATACATACACATCGTACATCCACTCTGCCTTATTGGTTGGATTTGCCATAGGAAGCGATACCAGGAACGGTTCAACCGGGGTCGTTACCTTAGCGGGGGGTTCAGTTTCGATAATAACATACAAGCCAACCGGCAGGCCCGTCTCGCCATCGCCAAACTTTACAATGCCATTCTTGCCCGTCTTACCAGAGCCATTTGGCTTATTAGCATAAGCAGAAAGAATCTGACCATTCTTATCAACATAAGTGTCGATGCCTACCTTCTCTGTGCTCTTACCATTATAGTACTCGACCAGTTCATCCGCAGTCATTACCTGATAATAGGTAAAGGTTGCACCTTCCAAGTCTTTTGCATCTGTGGGCACATTGTTCGCGTCTCCTGCTACACCTGTGCCGTTTTTATCATCGTTACCATTATATTCATACTTGTGAATCGTGATGGTACCCTTTGCACCTTTATCAATAGCGCTAGCCAGGGGAGCTGTGGGTGTAGTCTCACCTGTTACATCCTCCGCCATTGCTGGCATGGCGCACAGGCTGAGGGCCAGGGCGGCGCTCAACAGGCCTGTGAGAAAACGTTTTGCTTTTTTCATTTCAGTACCTCTTCTCTTAAAAAAATCATCATCGGATGGGCGGCGGGGCCGCCCGGCTTAAGGGTTCTGCATCAGCACGGCGTGCAGTGCGGGGCGCTGCAGCGGGGAAACGCTGCCGCGCCGCCCGCACTGTGCCGTGAAGAAAAAAGGAGGAAAAACTGGGCCGCTTGCCCACTTGGCTTAAGGTGCATCTGAAACCAAAGGAAATAACGGATATTTCGCAGCCACAAGCAGGATGTAAGGCAAAGAGCCGCCGGAATCCTTTCCGGATCCCAAGGCTTTTTAAGGCAATGCCGCATAATTCTAAGTGCCGATACGGCGAGCGAGGTGCGGCAGATGCTAAGCCAAAAGCGCAGATAATACTGGATGTCTTATCGAGCATTTTGGCAACGCAGATGCCGTGCCGCAGCCGCCGAAGCGGTGCTTAAGCCGTAAGGCGGGAATTGTGCGGTGTTGCCTTAGCACAAAATCCGGCTGCGCTTATAGAAATAGGCGATATTTTCCGCTTTTCAGTTACACACCCCGGCTTATGGCTGCGCCCTGCCGTAAACGGGCGCGCACGGGCGGGCAGGCCCTGTATCCTGGGGGTTGCTGGGTTTCCGGGGGATGGTTAATGTCGCCGGCCCCCTTTCCTGTTGTAGCGGAATGTGAATATCAACAGCCCTGCCACCGCCAGCGGCATGCCGATCAGCAGCCACAGGCTTGGCGCGTCTGCACCCGTGTGGGGCAGCTCAGGCGTTTTACGGTTCAGAACGGTAAGGGTCATGGTGTAGGTGTTGTCGGACTGCGTAAGCTCTTTGTCCGGAATTAACTGCCCATCAATATAACACTTGCCGTCTTGGGTAAATTGGATCTTAATTGGCTGTGCCAACAGGTTGTACCCCGGATGTGCCTTGGTTTCCGTCAGGCGGTATGTACCGGGTTTCAGATCTGTGAACGGGTTCGGGGTTATTTTGCCGTTGTCGTTCGTTGTACCGGTATAGGTAGTATCTACCTGCGTTTTTCCTTCGGTTGTTTCGACCAGCTTTTCCAGCTTGAACTCAACACCACTCAAGGGCACGTCATTGCCTTTTTCGTCTTTTTCCGCGTCCTTCTTGATGATATCCAGTACAAACTTCGGGTTCTGCAGCGTGTTGGTCAGCACAATCTTGCCGCTGCCGCCGGTGATGGTTCCATCGGGGGTCACTGTGGCTGTATTGTCTGTTGAGCTGCCCGCGCTGTTCGTTTCGCTGTTTGCTGTCGCTTCAGCTTCAGCCGTTACAACATACGTATTGCCGTTAATCGTAATGGTTTCGTTCGGCTTTACCGCGGTAAAGTTGCCAGCCTTATCCACCGTACCTTCCACAATGCGGTATTGGTAGTTCGTGTTGGTTTCGCCAACCTGGCGCTGATCCAAACCGCTAAAGGTATGCTTCCAGCCATTATTATCATCGGGGGTAATGGTAACATAGGCTTTCGTGCCGTAGTTTACCGGTTTCCAGTCTGCATCGTTTTGGCTGGTTGCCAGACGGCGCTGGAGCTGGATGTAGATTGTACCCGGCCGGTTCTCTGTAGTAAGGTCCTTACCATTTGCATCTTTCCAGAGCTTATCGAACTCAATGTTGATCAGTGTGCGCTGGGTGTTGGTAAAGATTGCGGTAAGTTCCGGATTGTTCGGATCTTTGCTCTTCTCAATCACGCCTTCCACCATGGTGTTGTTTTTGATCACATGGGCGGATTTGCAACTATCCGGAACGGTTACGCTTTGCAGTTTGGCACCATCGTTGCTTCCGACTTCCTCGATGATATAGCGGGTACCAACGGGGATGCCGGTGATGGTTCCGGTGCTTTCGCCCTTAATCGTAACGGTTCTTTCGATGGGCTTTTCTTCCAGACCCTCACCGCCAACATCATTAAAGGTAACTTTGAAGGTGTAGGTTCCGGTCAAGGTTTCGCCCTCTGCGGCCTTCTTTTGGATTTTCAGCCCGCCGGTTTTGACGGTGTTGACGTATTTTACCTTTAGCTTTGTCAGCGTGGAGCTATTTTCGTCCGGGTCCTTATAGGAGCGGAAGACGATGGTGTCGGCGGAGGGTTTGTTTCCGGTATAGCTATTACCCGTTTGATCATCATTCGGTCTTATTTTTTCCGTTCGGCCATCATTGGGGCTGCTTCCCTCCTGCTTGTCCAGCGACTTGTTCGTGTCGGTAACTGTCACGGATTCGCTATCGCCCTTCATCGAAGTAACCGCCTGCCCGTTCTCGCACACCGTCCATGTGGTGTCGTACAGGTTTTGGTTCAGATCCTCTTTGAGCGAAATGTAGCTGCCGCGGCGGAACTGGTCGCTGAAGGTAACGGTTTCTCCATCTTCCAGAACAAAGCGTCCGTCATCGTCCACCAACTGGGTGTCGTTGTCCTTGGTGGATGTGTACTGTGCGTTTATGGCGTTTTGCAACTGACCGGTTTTGGCGGAGCCGTAATCCGGGATTTCCTTCTGATCGGTTGTAAAGCCGGTCATCGTTTTTGGCACCGCTTTGGGAATGAAGGTAAAGTTCCTGAAATAGATGTGGCGGCTATAGTTATCGCCCACGCGGATGGTTTTGACCTTGCCGTTAAAACCGTCCTGCGCTTTCATCTTGTTCAGGTCCAGCTTTACGGTGACCCATGCGCCTGTCTTCACTTCGACCGAGCCATACGTTGCGCCGTTAATGCCTGATGTGCCAAGGCTGCCTTTTTGGACGGGGGTAGGTGTTTGATCATCCAGCAGTTCCAGATACAGGTTGTTGAGGGAAAGGTCACCTCCACCATCTTCTTTGGCAACGTAAACCTGGAACGTAAGGAAGCGCTTGTCTTTGATATTGATGGGGTCTTTCAGCGTCAGGATGCCATAACGTTTCTCACGCGCTGCACTGACGGGTTCCGTATCCGTATAGCGTGCGTACCAGTGAAGGACCTGTTCGGTATCTTGCCCGGAACCTTGCTCGGGGTTTGTATCCAACTTGAAAATGTAGTCCCCTTCGGTTGATTGGGTTGCGGGTTTAATCTCGATACTATCCGCAGTCAATTTCACCTCTTGGGGCGGAGTACTTGTATCCGAGCCAACGGCCACTTTTTCTCCATAATGGGTTGCCTGGTTCTGGATGGTGAAGTTGAAGATTTTCTGGTCTTCAAAGCATTTTTTGAAGTCCGGATCAACCTTGTTCAGATCAACCTCTTTTTGAACCTGCAGCTCGTTATTATCCGGGATGTTGAACGCCACCGCCATGTTGGACTCCCACATACCGCGTTCCATGTAGTACATGGTAAGGGTGTGCTTGCCGGTGGAAAGATTAGGGATGGAAACACTTGCGTTTTTATAATACGTTTCGGTTGTTCCTAAGTAAGTAATGCTTGTCGCCGTTGTATGGTTGTGCTCATCACAATTTTCAGCGCCATAATTACCTGTCTTGCTGTTCTTGACCCGGCTAACATAGGAAGTTACGGTGTTTTTCTTATTATCGCGCTGGTCAAATTCCAACACACCAGAAACTCTGGCATGAGCACCGCCAATATCCAGGACAAGCTGATCGTCAATGAAAACCCACACATCATCATCACCAGAGAAGTAAAAACGAATTGGAATTTCATTATTGTAGTCGTCCTTAACTGTTCCGGTACTGGTTAGGGTAAACGGGATTTCAAGTTTTGCACCGTAACCGTAATTGTACCTGACTGCGCTCTTACTGGTTGTGGTTTCATTGAACGGGAAAAAGCCGTATGGCGTTGAAACATTATCTGGACTACTTGCACTGTCCACGTTGTGGGACGCCTCGCTCTTATATCCAGCGGTTGTCACTCCTGGGCTATCATTACCAAGGTACAACTGATCGCTATTTGTATCTTTGCGCAGATATAGAGAAGTTTCTTTACTGTCAAACCACCAGTATTTAACGCCCTCGCCTTTTTGCGGGCCATTTGGCGTTTGCGCTGGTTCTATAAAAACTTCTTCTTGGGTAAACGGGAACTCAACATTGTGGTAAACTTCGCCAAGTTTTGCATTTTTGCTGTTTTGGCCGGTCAGGAACTTTTCATTGAAATGCGGTTCTTTCAGGGTCGTTCCATTCATCACGATGTCGCCATCGCTGTCCCTTTTGTCTGCCACAATGCCCTGGAAAGCGTAGGAATTTTTTTTCTCTTTTGTGTCTCCTATATCAAAGTTCGAGTTATTGGCTGCGATAAAGATATTGTAAGAACTCCATCCGTACAAATTCAATGCACTTGCAATATGCTCAAATTTTGGTTCCCAATCATTTGGCTGGAAATGGCCTGTATAAATGGGATATATAATGGACTTTCCGGCATTGTTATCTACATAACTCTGATAGTAGTCGCTGATTGCCTGATCGAACTGGCGGAAGGGTACCCAGTGGCGCTGATTAACCGCATTATCATTATCGTAGTTCTTACGGTTCTTGCCGTTCAGTTCGTAATCTGTATAATAGTCATACAGCGTACTGGTAACATACTTTGTGTTTGGTTTTTCCGTAAAAGGAACGGATTTAATATCTACTACTTTAGTGCCAGTAGTGCCAGTTTTCTTCCACGTTTCGGCATCACGCAGGGTACCTTTTGGAGCCCAGTAGCCGCCACGAGTGGTACCTTTATATACTGCATCGTCATTCGTATCCGCATAGAAGCAATTTTTGTCATCTGTGGGAATCGTCAGCCACTCTGTACTTACTCCATTTCCTTTTGTCGCATTGTCATCGTTAATTTCTTCACCGGAAAAGATGATTGAACTATTTGAACTATATTCTTGGGGAATGTCAACATAATAAAGGTTTTCGTTTGTATCATCTTTTACCAGCGTGCCTTTTTCGGATTCTACGCCGTCTCCTTTTATCCGATAATAAATGGTCTCTTTATTATTATTATTGGCTTTGGGGATTGAAAAGTCGCCGGTATCTCCATTCAATGCCATCTTGGAGAAAGTAGCATCGTAATAGATGCGGATGGCACCGGGACGCCCCCATGTTGCATCCTGAGTACCATTGTACATGTAGCAATAGCATTGACCTTCGGAATACTGGAAGCGTTTCTGATTTTCTCCTGTTACTTTCTCATTATAAAAATTGTAGTATTCACTTATTTCATCATCGCCCGCGGTAAAGCGAACAAAAGAGCAATAATCGTTAGGAATTTTAAAGGTTGCTGTGGAACCAGAAGCAATACTATTTCCAGAATCAATACTATTTAAGGGTATTGGGTCACCGACCAGCTTAAGCTCTCCTTCTTTCGGTTCATAAAACCAGGCTTGGACGTTCGTTAGTGTTTCACTGGTTTTATTTTCAAAGGCCATCTCTTTGCCAGCGAAGTACCTATGGCCAACCGTATAGGTACCCCACTGTTTCGTCTCTCCGTCATAGTAGTCGCCGCCGATATATTTATCTCCTGGATCGAACGTCATCCACTTTGAACCAAGATTTTGATCTACTTCAGCAATTACTATTTTGTATGCAGGCTTTGTGACTTCAATTGATTCTCCCTTATATCCGCGAAATTCAAGTCCATTCAACCCTCCATGTGGATAGTGTTTGGCCTTATTCAGGACTGCAGAATAAATTTTTCTTCCGTCCTTCGTTTCGTCAACTTCCTTCATATCAAGATAATATTTTTTTTCTTTTTCTGGATCTGTTCCACCAACGGCATATATTTTCACCACTGTACAATCGCTCCAACTTTTAGGCACTGCAAAATAGAGCGTGTGAGTTTCCGTATTTTCCCCCTCACTAACTGCCTGCACGTTATCCACGCTTCTTGCGGCGTACATCTTCTGCGGCTGTTCGGTCGGTTCCGGGGTGGCGGTGGGGGTCACGGTCGGCACAGGGGTGGCCGTTGCGGTGGCTGCCGGTTCCGGGGTCAGGGCGGGTTCTGCCGTGGGCTCCGGCGTTTCGGTCGGGGCGGGCTGCTCCGGCTCGGCGCTTTGTTCCGGTTCCGGGGTGGCGGCGTTCTGCTCCGGCGGAACGGTATCCTCCCCGGAGGCCGTTCCCTGCTCATCCTCCAGCAGCTCTACTTCGTCAGGTGCGTCGGGCAGAAGATCCACCTCGGCGTATACAGGCAGGGCCATTGCCATAACCAGGCAAGCGGTGACAAGCAGCGCTGTCAGCCGGCGCGCCCAACCTGTTGTGTTTTTTCCTGTTCTATTCAATCTGCTCACTCGCCTTTCGCGCTGGTTTAATGAAAGCACATTGTTCCACAGGGGATCCCTGTGGAACAATAAAAGAAGCCAGCTTCTTTTACTTGCGCAACCGTTGCCATGTTGTTTTCAAAAAAAAACCGCATCGAATTTTCTCATTGCGCATTTACTTTTCAGTGTTAAAGTATAGCACCTTTATACCAGAAAGGCAATACAATCCACGTAAATTCCTGTTTTTCAGCACTTTTACTGATTGCGTTTTCCTCCAATTATACAATGTATTCAAAGCCTTTGTATAATTTATTCCTGATTTTCTTTTTGGCAGCGGTCCCTTTTATATACTTTGACCGCGCGTTTATGATTCTCTGCGCACATAGAGCGCAACTTTGTAGCAAAATTCGCCTTTTTTGCTACATTTCCCTGCTTTTGCGCAATTATTTGTTTCGCATGCGCCTGTTTGCGGCGGGGCCTGGCGGCTGGGTGGGCGCCTTGTGGGAGGGATGGCAGGTTTGCGGCGCACGGTTCCCGTTTTTTTGCGGCGCGATGAGTACACCGCGCCCCTGCAAACGGTTTGCGGTGTTTGCGGCGGCGGGTGTGTGTTTGGTGGATTGCACGCCCGCTAACGGGACGCCGTTCTCCCTTTACAACGGGGTGCGGGTTTGCTGCAGATATGCCATTCGCTTTTTTGTCCCCCCTGCCCTGCCCCTGATTCCCGGTTCCCCCTTGCCGATCTCTATTTGCGCCAGCTCCTGAGGTGCATCTGAGAGCAACGAAAATAGCGGATCTTTCGCAAGCACAAAATCCGGCTGCGTTTGCTGAAACAGACGAGCTTTTTCTTTGTTTTCAGATACACCTCCAGCTCCCAGCTTTCAATCTATCCTGTGTAAACTGCAACCCCTCACGCGCCATTCTGTGCGGCACTTACCTTATAATATAAGAGGTGCTGCCCTGTGTAAATTTGCAACTGATCTATTTGAAGCAGCTGTGAGCTGTTGCAATTTTGCACAGGGTATTGCCCGCATTCTGTGCCGAACATTCCCGAAACGTGTTGGAAAAACGCACAGGATTGCCTTGTTTCCCTATGCCGCTTACCGTTGGAAAAACGCACAGGTTACCCCCGAAACAGTTGCATTTTACACAGGGTATTCCCGCTCCCCTGCCCCGCCGTGACCCGCGTACCTGTTGGAAAACCACACAGGATAGGCCCGTTCCCCGTGTTGCAATTTACACAGGTTTGGCTGTTTTTGGCTTATTTGCAACTTTACGCAGGTTGCTTTCCGCACAGGAAAATGGTGGTGGAATGCACAGGCTGCAGTTGGTTGAACACACAGGTTTGCGTTGTTAAATTACACAGGCTCTACCTAATTACTAATATAGAACTAAACAACTAAGCCATAATAACAACCAGAGGTAAGCCGGGAGATGGGGGAGAACGGGAAAAAATTGGTGTTGCCATTCCGTCAGGTTACAGAACTCTGAAACAGCAGGACAGAAAAGCACAATAAAACCCTGTGTAACCTGCACCCGGGCTGCAACCCCCACAGGATATATGGCAAACCACAACGCGGGTGTTGCATTTTGCACAGGGTAATGGCGGTGAAACCCTGTGTAAATTTGCAATTCTTGCGCTGGACAACAGGATGTGCTATAATGTTTAGCATGATGTGCGTGACCACCCGGGATACAGCAACCGATATAGGAGGCCCCTGCTTATGGCGGCAAGTAAACAGAAAAAAGATGATCCGTTTGTCGTTACGTTTGAAGAACGCGGGGACCAGACCATCGTTCGCAAATCCAATGACCTTGTACAGATGACGCGCAACAACCTGACGCTGAGCCAGCAGCGCCTGATGCTGCATATTTTTTCGATGATTAAGCCGGAGGATACGGACCTGCCCTCTTATGAGCTGAGCATTTATGATTTTATCAAGATGACCGGCATGGACCCGCACAGCGGGGCGCTGTACAAGCAGGTGCGCAAAAATATTGAGGAGCTGGCCAACGCGCCCATCCAGTGGATCAAGAATAACGGAACTTCCACGGTGGAAACATTCCGCTGGATCGATAAAGTGCGCATTGATGAGGGCCGCGCGCGCATGACCATCACGCTGGATCCGGTGCTGAAACCGCACCTGGTGCAGCTGAAAACCCTGTATACCACCATGGATGTGACCTACACCATGCTGATGCGGTCCACCTATTCCATCCGCATTTACGAGCTGTGCAAGAGCTACCAGAGCCTGTATCTGAAAAAGAAAGCGGCCGGGGAACCGCTGGTATGGAACCTGAGCATGCTGTATGAACAGCTTTCGTATACGGCCAACCGATGGTCGGATTTCCGCCGCCTGGCACTGGAAAAGGCAAAGGCGGAAATTAACGAAAAGACGGATATTATTTTTAATTACGATGTGTACGAAAAAAAAGGGCAGAAGGTTCTTTCGCTGGTGGTAACGATTGACCCGGTGGATGATGCCGCCGCACAGGCCAACCTGGACAGCATCAACAGCACAGTGCGCAAAAAGAGCAAAAAGAAGGGCCGCCCCACCGTGGCGATTGAAGATTCGCTGCTGGATGACCCCAGCGTGATCACCTTTGATTATGTTTCGGCACCGGAAACAACGATCCCCTATTCCTTTGGACGCCACCGCACCGAGCTGCGGGAGGAAATTGTTGTGAAAGCGCGCATGGATCAGCTGCGCGCGGAGATTACGCCCGAAGAGCTGCACGCGGTGGAAGTGATCATTGATGTGTTGGCAGATGCCTGCTGCACCATCCAGGCAGGCGATGGCGAGCAGGACGGCGGCAACAAAACGGTGTTTGGAAAGATGAATGCCATCATCCTGGATTGCGGCGGGCTGACCAGTTGGCTGGCCGGTGTGGCACCCCGCTATGCACAGGAGATTATTCCCCGGTCGCAGACGATGCGCAGCCCGGCGCGGTACCTGAACAAGGTGCTGCGCGAGGATATGGATAACTATCGCATTTATATTTTCCGCAAGGCAAAGCCGGCAGCAGAACCCAAAGAGGAGCTGTTGGAAGCGGAGTACCATGTGATGGACGAGCCGGTGCAGCAAACGATGCCGGAGCCTGAGCCGCCCAAGGTAGAGCTGATTCCCGAAACGATTGTAAAACGGCAGGATATGCGAAAAGAGTTTGCAAAGTTTGTAGATGATGGATACCTGGAAAAGACGTTGACGAGCGGCCAGCGCGGCGCTTACCACGAAATTTACCGCCACCTGGCAGCGCGGTGCGTGCCATCGCCTTCCAGCCTGCGCAATGGGCTGAAAGACGAAATGCGGCTGCATTACCTGGCCTGCATGAATGAAGTGATTGAAAAGTATGGCAGCCTGACCCCATTGATGGAAGCTATGGCGCATGAACTGGACTTTGATGTGTTCTGGGCAAAGGCCGCCAAGGACCCCAACGTGAATAACCCGATGGGGCTGTTCTACCACATTATTGAAGAACGCGCGCTGAACCCGATCGGCACCATAATGAACGACCAGGCACAACGGCAGAAGGTTGCCGCCAAGGAAAAAGGTGAAAAAGATAAGTGGCACAACGAAAGCTGGATGGATGCTTTTGAGGAAGATATCCCGGATGACAGCGAAGAGTAATTGAGATGAAGCAGAGCGGATAATCCGGGAGCGCTATTATAATAAGGTAAGCAGCGGCTGGCAGATTGCTGGCCGCTGCTTTTTTGATTTCAGATAGACCTTGGGATAATAGGTGAGAATGAAGGTACGTGAGCGGGAGTGCCTGGATGAAGTGAAGAAGGATGGGAAGGAAAAACGGCAGAGAAAAAGCGTGAACAGCAACGAAGAGATGCCTGCATAATATTCGTCAAAATATCCGTTGACACACGCGAAGCATATGATATAATAGAAGCTATAACAGCAACGAAGAGATGCCGCACGGCATGGGGTACCCGTTTTTGCAACCCGCGGTATTGCCTTAGATTAAGATGCCGGCGTGCGGTACCGCCAAAAGAACCGAACAAAAGGCAAAGATTAACCGACAGCAACGAAGAGATGCCTACACAAAGGCGCTCGCAAGGAGGAAAACAATGGGATATTGTATCTCAGTCTGCATTGAAAAAGGCGGCGTGGGAAAAACCGTTACCGTCTGCAACCTGGCGGCGCTGATGGCGCAGGACGGCAAGCGGGTGCTTGTGGTGGATATGGATGCCCAGGGCAACTGTACCTATACCCTGACGGGCGCCCGTGTAACCGATAATACTTTTGACCGCGCTGGCGTGTATGATATGTTCCGTGCCTATGGCATCAGCGGCACGCAGAACTATATTTCCCGCACGCAGTTTGATAATATTGATATAATTCCGGCAAATGGCAACACCCCAATGGCGGCCAAGCAGCTGCAAATCCTGGAACAGTCCGAAAGCACCAGTATCAATATGTTTTTGGCCATGTGCCTGGCACAGGTTGCCGGCGAATACGACTATATTTTGATCGATACCCCGCCGTCCCGCGATGTAATGGTGACCAACGCCCTGATGGCCAGTGACTTTGTGCTGATCCCCTGCGTGTGCGATGACTACAGCCGTGACAGTGTGTACCGCACTGTGGCCATGTGCCAGCAGTTGGAGCACGATGAGGGCGAAAAAATTGATGTTTTGGGCATTATCCTGACTATGGTGGAAAAAACTGCCCTGACCGAAGTGATCCGCAATGAACTGCGGGAAAGCCAGCTGGGCAGCAAGCTGTTTGCTGCCGAAATCCGTAAGGGACAGGCTGTAAAGGATAGCACCCGCCTTGGTGCGCCGGTTGTGCTATGTGCACGCAGCAGCAACCCGGCAAAGGATTATGCAAAGGTGTATGCCGAGCTGAAAACGCGCGTTGAACAGGAGGCAGAGTGATGGCAAGCAAACTGGACCGACTGCAGAAGAAAGGCTTTAAAGTAAACGAAGCAGCGTTAAGTAAGATCGCGCGCGGCGACCAGGAGCCGGGCGGTGAATACAGCGAGATCAATATCAATGATATTGAAGAAAACCCGGATAATGCCCTTTACCGTGAGCTGGATACCGAGGAAGATATTGCGCTGCTGGCCGATGATATCCGCCGCGCGGGGCTGCTGCACAACCTAGTTGTGTTCCCTAAGACCGGTGTTGGCGGAAAATATGTGCTGCTTTCCGGCGAGCGCCGCCTGCGTGCGCTGCGCCTGTTGGTGGAGCAGGATAAACGCGAGCAGGAAGAAAAGCAATTGCCCAACCGCATGAGTGAATGGCAGAAAGTGCAGTGCAAAGTGGTGCGCAACTTGACGGAAAACGAAAAAGTTGTGTATATTGACAGCGCAAACCTGCAAGTGCGCGGCGGCATCAGCAATGAACGTGTGATGCGCCAGGCGGCGGCGCGTTTTGTGGAAAACCTGCAGAAAGCACCGTATAACCTGAGCGCAGCGGAAGCGAAAAAAGCGCTGAAAGAGGTCAGCCCGCTGAATTCCCGCACGATTGATAAGGCGCTTTCGATTCAGAATGATCTCAACCCTGATCTGCGCCGCTTGCTGGATGAGGAATTCCTGAACCGAGCCGAGTGCGAAACCTATCTCCGCTTGACCCTGGAAGAACAGGCCCGTGCAGCCGCAATGTTTTTGAAAATCGCAGCCCTTGACCCACGCAGCCATGAGCGCCGCGCCATCAAGGACGCATTGACCACAGCCATGCTGGATGTAGCAGTGGAACGCCGCAGCATGCAGGAGCGCGAGAGCGTATTTGCAGCAGCGTTGCAAAATGCACAGGATGCAATCGGTCAGGCCAAGACGCAGGAAAACAAGGCGGCAGCAGTAGATAAGGATCACAACTTTATTTCGGCCAAGCTGCCTACCACGGCCCGCAAACTGCGTAAAATTGCAGCGGCAAAAAATATTGAAGCTAAGATCCGCAGTTATACGGCAGAGGACCGCAAAGCAATGTCGGACCAGATGCAGGAGCTGATTGCGGCAGCGCAGGAGCTGAAAGCACTGATTGATGCTGTGGAATAATCCAGATCCACGAAAGCAGCAAACAACAAAAATCCATGCAAATAGGAATACAGGAATCCACGATATGAAACAGCGAATTGTCATCCGGCTGCACCTGGCTGTGCGGGCAGTGCTGCAAAGCGAAGCGGACTGGCGCGGCACGCGGCTGGGCACCCTGACATCGGAGCTGATCCATGAACAGGCTGCGAAAGCGCGCCTGTGCGGGGTGCAGAATTACGAGTTGAACCCTGTCAGCAGCCGCTATGTTCCCGTTACAAACGGGACAAAATATAAGCAGACATCTGGCCTGGAGCAGATCTCCATCTATCTGAACGATGAGGATATGCAAACCTTGAAAGAGCTGGCACTGGCCAACGATAGTGTGCGTGTGATCAACGGCAGGCAGGCAATCACCTACCGATATGTTGTTCCCGGAATGCTGCTGAACGACCCGGTGTTTACGGGGCTGACAGAGCAGAACAGCACGGCAGGGTAAGCACTTCAAAATCTTGAATAAATCAAAGGCGGCACCGCGTTTTTTGAAAGACGCGGTGCCGTTTTGTATGCAAAGCAGCCTGAAAATACTACAAAACATAAACCTGTGCGAAATTACAACAAAACGGATAGAAGGTGAGAATAGGAAAAAAGGAGAAATATGTTGGAATTTTACACAGGTTTACAGAGCAAAACATGAGGAAAAGCGCGATGCAGCGTTTGCAAAATAAAGCGGATTTTGGGTGAATCAGGTGCGGGGAACCAAAAAAGAGGGGAAACCTGTGTAAATAGCAACAATCTGCAGGGTGAATTACCTTTTTATAATACGACAGGGATAGGAATACCCTGTGTAAAGATGCAACACTGTACGCTGCGAAAGGGAAGGGTTGCAATTTTACACAGGGTATTGGTTATTCTGTCAGGCGGAGTAGAAGGAAAACGCTAAAAACAAAATGGCATATATGAGCTGTATTATACGATTTGGAATTAAAACGGCCGACCGAACGATGGGATTTGGCGGGATAGGGAGAAAGGCGAAAGTTGATATGGAGAGAGCGAGGGCAGAGGTTGGCATGCTGCTTGATAGACAAAAGCGTGGAAACGTGATGTGAAATGGCGGGAATACAACGCTATTTTTGTATTAAACTTGTCAAATAATACAATTTGTATTTCGATACAGAGAATCTCTTTGGAAACCAAGCGGGAATAATTTGACGATTTAAGCAATAGTAGATGGCCTGCAACTTGAGAAAGTATTGGCAACACCGCATAATTCCCGCCTTACGGCCTAAGCACCGCTCCGGCGGCTGCGGCACGGCATCTGCGTTGCCAAAATGCTCGATA
>OMFK01000576.1_pt1 | contig 15146 bp, 13 predicted proteins | sample 1645651 | NCBI WGS metagenome assembly OMFK01 (sample SAMEA103958124, study PRJEB25191) | human gut metagenome | biome: human-associated habitat [ENVO:00009003]; feature: intestine environment [ENVO:2100002]; material: feces | place: Germany | collected 2013/2015
CCGTCGACCTCTAGCGTGACAGGCTAGCGTTCTAACCAACTGAACTACCGGGCCATTTTTGTGGTGGGAACAACTGGACTCGAACCAGTGACCCCCTGCTTGTAAGGCAGGTGCTCTAACCAGCTGAGCTATGCTCCCGTCCTTGCCGCACACATTAGTACCGCGGCGACAAGAGAGATTATACTAAATATAAGCCAGACTGTCAACACCAAATTTCAATTTTTTTACTATTTTTTCGGGCGTCCGCGGCCAGCTGCTCCAGCTGCTGGCGGTCGAAGTCATACACCGCGTCGCAGAACTGGCAGGTCATGTGGCAGGAGCCCTGCTCCCGCAGGATGCCCTCCAGCTCGTCGGCCCCCAGGGACAGCAGCGCCCGCTCCACCCGCTGGCGGCTGCAATAGCACTTGTAGCTCACCGGGCAGGTCTCCAGGATCTTCAGCTCAAAATCGGACATCACCGTCCGCAGCAGGTGCTCCGGGTCCGGATCCCGGTCCAGGATGGCGGACACCGGCCCGGCGGCCATGATGCCGCCCTCCACCTTGGCGATGGTGTCCTCCCCGGCTCCGGGCATCAGCTGGATGAGATAGCCTCCGGCGGCCTTGACGCTGTGATCCCGGTCCACCAGCACCCCCAGGGCGCAGGCGGTGGGAATCTGCTCCGACTCCACGAAATAACCGGCAATATCCTCGGCGATCTCGCCGCCCATCAGGTCCACGGTGCCCACATAGGGCTCCTTCATGTGCAGGTCCTTGATGACGGTGATGGTACCCTCGCCGCCCACGGCGCCGCCTACGTCCAGCTTGCCGTCGTCCCGCAGGGGCAGGTCCACCTGGGGATTGGCCACATAGCCCCGGACGCTGCCCTCGGCGTCGGACACCGCCAGCACCGTACCCAGAGGGCCGCCGCCCTTGATCTGCAGGGTCAGGCTGGCTCCCTGGCCCTTCAGGGCGTTGCCCATCATGGACGCGCCGGCCAGGGCCCGGCCCAGGGCCGCCGTGGCCACCGGGCTGGCGTGATGAATCTGCCGGGCCCGCTCGGTAAGCTCCCGGCTGCAGATGGCCGCGGCCTGCACCAGGCCGTCGGTGGAAATCGCTCTTACAATATAATCGCTCATGCTTACAAAACCTCTTTTATTTGCGAATGCAGGTGAAATACACCCGATCCTCACCGGGTACGGGGCGGCGCAGCTTCCCGTCGCCCCAGGTGCGCACATCGGCAAAGCCCGCCTCCTCCAGCCACCGTGTCAGCTGCTCCACGGAGTAGCCCCGCTGGCGGTGCAGCTCGAAGCTACGGTCCCAGGACCCGTCCTCCGCTAAGGTGAACAAGTCCATATAATAGGTACACAGCCCCCGGCGATACTCGGTGCGCCACACGCAGTAGGTGTCCTCCGTCTCGTCCAGGAACACCTGTCCGTCCAGGGCGGCCAGCCGCTCCGGCAGCCGCACGTCGAAGGCCAGCAGGCCCCCGGGGCTGATGAACAGGTGCAGCCGCTGAAAGGTCCGCTGCACGTCCCGGGGATTTGTCAGATAGTTCAGGCTGTCCAGGCAGCAGATGGCGGCGTCCACGGTGCCGTACAGGTCCAGCCGGGGCATGGACTGGTGCAGGAACAGGGGCGGGACCTCCGCCGGGGCGCTTTTCTCCCGGGCGGCGGCCAGCATCTCCTCGGACCCGTCCACGGCAATCAGCTCATAGCCCCGCCCGGCCAGAAGCCAGGTCATGGACCCGGTGCCGCAGGCCAGGTCCAGCACCGTGTGCACCGGGATGCGGCTGCGGCGGAACAGCTTTTCCAGAAAGTCCGCCCGCTTTTCATACCCCACGTCCCAGGTCAGCTCATCATAGGCCCCGGCCAGCTGCTGGTAGCTGCTCATTTGTCCTCCTGCTCCTTCATGCGCTCCAGCACGTTCTCGTACCCTCCCGCGCCGTTGAGCAGGGACCGGTTCACCCGGCTGATGGTGGCGCTGGAGGCGCCGGTTTTCTCCAGAATATCGCTGTAGAGCATCCCGTCGTTGAGCAGGGTGGCCACTTCGTACCGCTGCTCCATGGACCGCAGCTCGGAAATGGTGCACAGGTCCTGGAAGAAGTTATAGCATTCCTCTTCGTTTTTCAGGGTCAGGATCGCACGGTACAGCAGGTCGCTTTTTTCCTTCTGGGCAATCTTGGATTTCGCCGCTCTTACCATAATTGTTTTTCCTCCGTTTCCAAAAAACGTAGTATTTGTTTTCCTCGGGTAGTCATTTTACCATTTTAACCTATAAAAGTAAACCGTTTATGCAAAATTTTTTTGCAAATTTTACGGTTTGTTCACACTCTCCTCCGGCGCTGCCCGATAACGCTCCCGGGAGCGTTACCGGGTACTTTGCGTTCTGGCGTCTTAAATCCTACCAACCTACCATGCTGACGGTAACGGTTTTTGCGCGCTATTTCGTCCCGTCTTAAAATTTTCATCATATTGTCGACCCTTTTCGCGATAAATTCCGGTAAAATCGTCTGTTTTCGATTTTCTTCACGAGAAATCTTTACGCCATCGGGGCAAATCTTTATGAACTATTTATGAATGCGGACTATTCGTTGTCACCATTTTCACGAAATTTGTGCTATACTCACTGCATAAACCAGAGCTGTCCGGGAGCTCTGAAAATCGCAAAACGACTATGAAGGAGTGTGTGTTTGTGGCAACATTTATCATCGGTCTTGTGATCCTGTTCGGCGGCGCTGCGCTGTACGGACGCTTCTGCGAGAAGGTTTTCGGGCCTGACGACCGTCAGACCCCGGCCTATGCCAAGCAGGACGGCGTGGACTTCATCCCCATGCAGGGCTGGAAAAACAGCCTGATTAACCTGCTGAACATCGCCGGCACCGGCCCCATCCTGGGGCCCATCCAGGGCATTCTGTTCGGGCCCATCGCATTTATCACCATCCCCATCGGCAACGTCATCGGCGGCGCCATGCACGACTATTTCTCCGGCATGATCTGTCTGCGCGACGGCGGCACCCAGATGCCCCAGATGATCAAGCGCTATTCCAATAAGGGCATTTTCAACGTATACAACGTGTTCTGCTGCCTGCTTCTGCTGCTGGTGGGCGCTGTGTTCGTTTATACCCCTGGCGACATTGCCGCCACCTCCGTATTCGGCTTCGACGGCAAGCCCACCTCCATCTCCACCTGGATCATTTACGGCGTGATCTTCCTGTATTACCTGATCGCCACCGTGTTCCCCATCGACGCCATCATCGGCCGCATTTACCCCATCTTCGGCGCGATCCTGCTGTTCTCCGCTGTGGGTGTGTTCATCGGCATGTTCGTCAAGGGCTACCCTCTGCTGAACGTGTGGGACGACTGGTCCTCTCCCATCCTGCAGCTCACCGGTGCTGACGGCGCGGTCAAGAGCTTCACCTATGCCGACTACTTCAAGGGCGGCCACTTCCTGCCGATCTTCTTCGTTACCGTGGCCTGCGGCATTCTGTCCGGCTTCCACTCCACCCAGACGGCTATCATCTCCCGCACGGTGAAGAACGAGCGTCAGGGCCGCATGACCTTCTACAACATGATGATCCTGGAGGGCTTCATCGCTATGGTGTGGGCCGCTGGCGCTATGGGCGTGTACAATCTGGCTCTGCAGGAGCCCAACGCCTCCCTGGCCACCGGCACCATCGGCGTGGTCTGCAAGGACATCCTGGGCCCCGTGGGCGGCATCATCGCCCTGGTCGGCGTCATCGTTCTGCCCATCACCTCCGGCGATACCGCTCTGCGCGCTCTGCGTCTGTCCCTGGCGGAGACCTTCCACCTGGACCAGTCCACCAACGGCAAGCGTATGCGTCTGGCCATCCCCGTGTTCGTTCTGGCCGCCGCCATCATCGTGTTCGCCAAGTTCAACAAGGACGGCTTCAACATTCTGTGGCGCTACTTCGCCTGGTCCAACCAGACTCTGTCCCTGTTCGCCTTCCTGTGCATCACCGTGTGGATGTTTGAAAACGGCAAGGGCAAGTTTGCGTGGATGCCGCTGATTCCCGGCGCGTTCTACGCCTTCATCTGCTCCACCTACATCGCCAATGCCCACATCGGCTTCAACATCCCCTGGACCGCCTCCTACATCATCGGCGTGGTGTTCGCCATCGCCTATGTGGTGGCTCTGTGCCTGTATGGCAGAAAGCGCGGCGCAGCCGTGAAGCTGAAGATGAACAAGTAACTCCTTTTTTCTCCTGAAAGCATTCATAGCCGAAGGCCCCCGGCGAGAAGCCGGGGGCCTTTGGTCAACTTGTCAGAAAGCCTCGCAGAGTTTGCCGCCCGCAGGCGGCAAATCAAATGCAATCCATTTTCGCCCGGGGCGTGTACCTGGGCGAAAATTCTTCTCAGTCTGCAAGTGTGGAATTTGTTCGCCCATGGCGAACAAATTATGCGCGCGGCAGACTGCAAGCCTTTTGTCCAAAAAGGGCTTCGCCCTTTTTGGACAGTCTCCCCCCCGCCCAGCCCTGCGGCAAGCAGAGTCGGGCGGGGATTTGCGCAAAACCGGGTCAGTCCCGGCAGAAAACGTGGATATCGAAGCTGATGGTCACGTCCAGCGCCGTCAGCGCCGCCAGACGCTCCGCCCCGGACCGGGGCGTTTTCCAATAGTACGGCGTCATCTGGAACAGGGCGTGGATGTCCTCCTGACAGGGCAGATGGATCACCGACTCCACATGGCGGATCTCCCGGTACGAAAACCCGGGATAGGGGATCTGCTTCACCTGGTTGGGGTAGGGCCGGTCATACAGCACCTGCTTCAGCTCCCACAGGTGCTTTTCCGACGGCACCACATACACGAAAGCGCCCCCCGGCGACAGCACCCGGCGGAACTCCTCGATGGCCAGGGGGGAAAAGCAGTTCACCAGCAGGTCCACCGCCCCGTCCGCCACCGGCAGATGATACGACGACGCCACGGCGAACTCCACGTCCTTCTCCCGCTTGGCGGCCCGGCGGAGGATGGCCTTGGAGATATCCGTTCCCGCCATGGTCACGGACCGCCCCGCCCGGACCAGGGCCCGGTACACCCCGCTGGTGTAATACCCCTCGCCGCAGCCGGTGTCCAGCACCCGGGGAGCCGGGCCGGTGCGCTCCAGGGCGATGCTGCACAGGGCGTCCCGCAGGGGGGCGTAGTAATCCTTGCTCAAAAAGGCCGCCCGGGCGGCGGCCATGCCCTTGTCGTCGCCGGGCATTTTCGAGTGCATCCGGTTGGCGGGCAGCAGGTGGACATAGCCCTCCCGGGCCAGGTCGAAGCTGTGCCCCGCCGGGCAGGAATAGGCGGAAGGCCCCCGCTCCAGGGGCCCGCCGCAGATGGGACAGCAGAATATGCTCATAGGTGTTGATTCTCCGTGATGTTCATTTGATAGGCTCCAGGATATTGCAGTTATGACTGCCGTACTCATAGGTATCGCCCACTACTGTGTACCGGCCGTCGGCGGCACGGGTCAGGGTCAGCATATGGCTCACAATGGCAAACGACGTGCGCATCAGGGGCTGGCGGTCAACAAATTGCAGCCCGTCGATCCGCATGACCTCCGTTACAGGCAGGCGAACGTCGAAGGGGGGTAGCTCCTGGGAAGAGCCGAACTGACAGGCGCGGCCCTGTGCGCCATATACCTGGGACCAGTCCACCTGAGCGGCAAACAGCCTGGCGTCTGCCAGCAGGGCGTTGGTGGTGCAGGAGGAATCGCCCATTTGTCCGGCCATTTCGTCGGCCCGCAGCTGAAAATATGCCTCTACCGCCTGGCGCAGCTCCCGGGAGGGCGGGACCTCATCCGCAACGCCACCCTGGAAAAAATTGGATGCATCGGTATCATCGTCCGTTACCGTCCAGCGGCCGTTGAGCCGGGTTAGGGCCAGCTCCCGGGCGGTAGACCAGTGCTCATCCTGGCAATAGGCCGTATCGGTGATATTGCCCGTGGCCTCCTGGGCATCGATAAGCACCCGGACGCGGATATTATCTGACGCGGACGGGGTCAGGTTCTCCAGTGTTGCGGCAGCGCGGGTCCGGAAGCTCAGATCGGAGGACATCATGAACGCATAGAAACGCAGTTCGTCCACCATTTCATCGGTGCAGCAGGGGTGCTCCTGCACGTCCATATCCGGGTTGGCCCGAAGGGAATACACCAGGGTCATATAGTCCCGCACAGCGTCCGAGATGCCGTCCTGCCCCTGCTGTCCCTCCGCCCACCGGACCGAAACCGAAACATCCGGCGTCACGATGGTTCGCTGGGTCACCTCCGGGTCCATCGGGTCCACCCACGCAGCGCCGTCCCAGACCTTGTCCTCCCGCCTGGGAGGCGTTTCCAGGGGGCTGATTCCAATGCCGAATATGGTGGTCCGGTAAACCGGCTCATCGAAGCCGTCCTGAGCCGGAGGTCCCCACTGCTGTCCGTCGTCCGCTGTTCCGGCGGAATCCTCCGCCTTCGCCCCGCATCCGGCCAGCAGCAGGACGCACAGCAGGGCGGCAAAAATGCGGCATAGCATTGCTTTCATACAAACCTCCTTGTTCAGCGCCTGGTTTCTGACGGGAACGTCAGGACGGACTCATGGTTGATTCTCTGTCAGGAGTTGCTGTTGAAAAAATACTTGTCTCCCGTCACAATGTATTGATCGTTCATACGAGACAGCGTCAGCGTGTGGGAAATGCGGCTGATCATGCAGCAGGAGGCTCCGTCTACTCGAAGGGCTTCCATCACTTGCAGAGTGACCTGATCGCCCGCCCGGGTTTCCACACCGAAGCGGTAGGGTACGGAACGGCTCCCTGTGACCGGGCCGCTTCTGTCGCACTGCGCAAAGACCTTGGATTCCGTCAGCAGGGCATCCGTGGTGCAGGAGCCATCTGCGTCCCGGCCTGCAATCAAATCGGCACGCATCTGAAAATACTTCTCTATTGCCTGGAGAACGTCACCCTCCGGCAGGTTCTCGGTGGCATATCCGCTGGTATAGCCGCAAATCTCCATTTCATCGGTATCGTCACCGGTGACGATCCATCCGCTGTCCGTCCGGGTTAGGGTCAGGAGTCTTGGATTGCCATAGGCTGTATGGTCCCATTGCTTTTGTCCATCGTCGATGCTGCTGTAGCGCAAGTTATATGTGCCGTCCACCCATACCTGGACGGAATCCGCTGTGAGCTGGGTCAAATCACGCAGTGCTCCTTCAACCTTGATTTTGGGGTAGATGTAATCAGAGCCTAAAAAGCCGCGCAGGTATGCTTCTCTTACCAGCGCATCGGTGCAGCTGGGGTCGCTTTGAACCGGATTTTCCGGCATAGCCTGCGCCTTGGCCACCAGGAGAAGATAGGCCTGCGCCGCACTCAGAATTTCAGGATCACCGGACTGTCCGTCTGTCCAACGGATACTGGCTGTGACCTGGGCATCTGTCAGAATCTGCCGTGGCTCGGCAGGATCGTCTGTTTTCGTTTGACCCTGTCCGCCCGTTTCGGTGTTCTTCGCCCCGCATCCGGCCAGCAGCAGGACGCACAGCAGGGCGGTGATGATCTGCAAACAGCGCTTTGACATAACCTTCATTCCTTCCGTTTCGGATTTGGATCGGGAGTCTTATGAGCTTTTACAAATCAAGTATACCGCCGCGTGCGCCGAAATTCAATTACAAACTGATTACAGATGCTGGGGTTTTGGTTACAATCCGGCAGCAAATCTTTGCAAAAGGTTACAGCTCCCCCTGGGGCAGGGTGACGTCGTGGATCCATTTTCCGGTGCGGATGCGCAGGGCGCACAGAGGCACCTTCAGCAGGCTCTCGGCCTGGATGGCCGCGGCCACCAGCCAGTAATTGCTCTTGAACACCAGGGCAAACAGCGCCGTCAGCGGCAGGGCCACCAGCCACTGGGGGGCGATGTCCAGGGCCGCCGACCAGGCCACGTCGCCTCCGGCCCGCAGAACGCCGGTGACGGCGGAGATGGAGTAGGCGTGCAGGGGGATCATCACAAAGGACGTCACCGCCAGAGCGGCGGCAATGGCGGCGGACTGCCCCGCCAGCTTGAACAGCGGGAACACCACCGGCACAAACACCGTGGGCACCAGCGCCAGGGACACCGCCGCCAGCCCGGCCCCCACCAGCAGGGTGAACACCAGCAGTGTCCGGCTCAGGTCCATGACCTCCCGGTGGCTCTGGCCCTGGCCGATGGCCTTGCCGATCATCACCGCCGTGGCAGCGCCCAGGCCGAAGCACACCACCAGGAACAGCCGGTTCAGGTTGCCCATCACGGCGTTGGCCGCCAGCATCTCCACGGAGTTGTCCGTATAGCCCAGGATCACCGTCAGCAGGCTGTTGCCCAGACCCCAGGCGGTCTCGTTGAGGATCACCGGGGTAGAGTATTTTACGAACCGGCGCAGCATCTCCCATCCCGGCCGGAAGAAGGCGGCCAGGTCCAGGGGCAGAATGCGGCTGCGCAGGGCGCACACCAGGCAGATGAGAAACTCCGCCACCCGGGACAGTAGCGTGGCGATGGCCGCGCCCTGGATGCCCAGGGCCGGCAGGCCGCATTTGCCGAAGATCAGCAGATAGTTCATCCCGGTGTTCAGCAGGGTGGACACCCCGAACAGCTTCATGCCGAAGCCGGGATTCTCGGCGCTGCGCATGGCGCTGACATAGATGGACGAGAGCATATTGAACACATAGGAAAAGCCGATGAGCTTCAGATACGGCGCGCCCAGCACCGACAGCTCATGCTTGTTGGACAGCAGGTCCATGATCTGCACCGGCCACAGGAACAGCACCAGCGCCAGCACCAGGGTGATCCCCGTGCCCAGCATGGCCGCCACGCCGATGGCCCGGCTGATGCTCTCCATGTCCTTTTTGCCCCAGTATTGGCTCACCAGGATGCCCAGGCCGCTCTGGACGCCGAACACGATGGAGATCAGCAGGAACACCGGCACGTTGGCGGTGGTGACGGCGGCCATCTGGGTGTTGCCCAGCCAGCTGACCATCAGCGTGTCGATGAGGCCCAGGGAGAATGTAATCAGATTTTGCAGGGCGATGGGCCCCGTCAGCCGCCACAGATACCCGTAGAAGCCCGGTCCTCGTTTCAGATATTTCAGCATATGTCACCTCACAGCATAGGAAAACGTTGATTTTTGTGGTCCAGCAGGGCCTGATACAGCCCGTCGATATCCGCCCGGGTGGTCTCCGGGCCGAAGCTGACCCGGATGACCCCGGCGGCGGTCCTCTTGTCCAGGTGCAGGGCCGACACCACATGGCTGGCCTTGCCCCGGTGGCAGGCGGACCCGGCGGAGATGCAGATGCCCTTGGCCCCCAGGTCCGTGACGATATTGGCGCTGGGATATCCCACCAGGGACACCGCCAGGATGTGGGGGGCCTCCCCCTGCCCCACCGGTACCACCCCGGGGATGGACAGAAGTTTCTCCCGGCAATAGGCTTTGATGTCCGCCATATGCCGGAGCTTCTCCGCCAGGTTCTCCTGCCGCAGGGCCACGGCCCGGGCAAAGCCCGCGATCTGGGCGGTGGCCTCGGTGCCGGACCGCAGGCCCCCCTCCTGGCCGCCGCCGGGCAGCAAGGGCCGCAGATTCCGCAGGGCCGGTGCGGTATACAGAGCGCCGGCGCCCTTGGGCCCGCCGATCTTGTGGGCGGACAGGCTCATCAGATCCACCCCCCAGCCCACCGGATCGCAGGGGACCTTCAGAAAGCCCTGGACGGCGTCGCAGTGCAGCAGGGCGCGGCTGTTTTTCTCCCGCAACAGGCGGGCCACCTCCTGCACCGGGAAGATGCAGCCGGTTTCGTTGTTCACCAGCATCATGCTCACCAGCACCGTGTCCTCCCGCAGGGCTTGGGCCACCTGCTCCGCCGTCACATGACCGGTTTTGTCCGGGGCCAGGTACGTCACCTCGTACCCCTGCTGCTGCAGCAGCTTACACGGCTCCAGCACGGCGCTGTGCTCCACGGCGGTGGTGATGATGTGCCGCCCGGTGTGGCGGCCCTGCCACACGGCGGCGGAGATGGCCCAGTTGTCCGACTCCGTGCCGCAGGAGGTAAAGTGCAGGTTCTCCGGCCGGCACCCCAGGGCCCCGGCGACAACGGCCCGGCCATCCTCCACCAGGGCCTTGGCCTCCCGGCCCAGGGGATACTGGGAGGAGGGGTTGCCGAACTGCTCCGTCAGCACCTGATACATGGCGTCCGCCACGGGCCGGGGCACCGGCGTGGTGGCTGCGTGATCCAGATAAATCATATGCGTTTCCTCACAAATCCTCCGCCGCCGCTTGCCACCGGCGGCAGAATGCTATATAATAAGACACAAGTCTTTTTATTATACCGAATTTACCCGAAAAGTGCAAGGAGAATCCCCATGCGAGCTGCCATTTACACGTTGGGCTGCAAGGTGAACCAGTACGAGACCCAGGCCATGGAGCAGGAGCTGCGCCGCCGGGGCCACGAGCTGGTGGACTTCGAGGACAGCGCCGACGCTTACATCATCAATACCTGCTCCGTTACCGCCGTCAGCGACAAAAAATCCCGCCAGATGATCCGCCGGGCCAGGCGGCGCAGTCCCGGCGCCGTGGTGGCCGCCTGCGGCTGCTATGTCCAGACCCACACCGATGAGGCAAAGACCCTGGGCATCGACCTGATCGGCGGCACCGGGGACCGGATGGCCTTTCTGGACCTGCTGGAGCAGGAGGTCCGGGACCGCACCCCCCGGGACGCGCGCCGGCCCATCTCCGCCCTGGACGACCCCTTCCAGCGCCGGGTCTTTGAGCCCCTGCCCGCCGGCGGGCTGGAGGGCCGCACCCGGGCCATGCTGAAGGTGGAGGACGGCTGCGTGAACTTCTGCACCTACTGCATCATCCCCTTTGCCCGGGGTCCGGTGCGCTCCCTGCCCCTGGACCAGGCGGTAGCCCAGACCCGCCAGCTTCAGGCCGAGGGCTATCGGGAGCTGGTGTTCACCGGCATCGAGATCTCCTCCTGGGGCCAGGATCTTCACGACGGCACCGGCCTCATCGACCTGATGGAGGCTGTAGCGGCGGCCGCACCCCGACTGCGGCTGCGGCTGGGGAGCCTGGAGCCCCGGACCATCACCGAGGACTTCTGCCGCCGGGCGGCGGCTCTGCCCAACCTGTGCCCCCATTTCCACCTGTCCCTGCAGTCCGGCTGCGACGCCACCCTGCATCGGATGAACCGCCGGTACGACACCGCCCGGTTCCGGCAGTCCGTGGACCTGCTGCGGCGGTACTTTGACCACCCCGCCATCACCACCGACGTGATCTGCGGCTTCCCCCAGGAGACGGAGGAGGAGTTCTCCGCCACCCTGGCGTTTCTGGAGGAGTGCCGCTTCGCGGCCATGCACGTGTTCCCCTACTCCATCCGCCCGGGCACCAAGGCGGCGGATATGCCCCAGGTGCCGGGGCCGGTGAAGGAGGAGCGTGCCGCCCGGGCCGGGGCCCTGGCCGCCCGGCTGCACCGGGCCTATCTGGAGGAATGCGTGGACCGGACCTATCCCGTGCTCTTTGAGCAGCCGGTGGCGGGCCGTTACGGCGGCCACGCGCCCAACTATATGGAGGTGGCCGTGTCCGGCGGTGAGGACCTCCACAACCGGGTGCTGCCGGTGCGCATCACCGGCACCGACGGAGAAATTCTATGGGGGGAGCTGGAATAATGCACCACTTTTTCGCCTATATGGCCCGTATGCGGTATATCGACCGCTGGGCCCTGATGCGCAACAGCTACACCGAGAACATCCAGGAGCACAGCCACCAGGTGGCCATTCTGGCCCACGCCCTGGCGGTGCTGCGCAACGAATATTTCGGCGGCCGGGTGGACGCCGGAGCCGTGGCCGTGGCGGCCCTGTATCACGATGCCAGCGAGATCCTCACCGGCGACCTGCCCACGCCCATCAAGTATTATAACCCCGACATCCGGGACGCCTATAAGCAGGTGGAGGCCATCGCCTGCCGGAGGCTCACGGGCATGCTGCCCCAGAGGCTCCAGGACATCTACGCCGGCCTGCTGACCCCGGCGGACCCCCAGGTGGAGGAGCTGGTGAAGGCGGCGGACAAGCTGTCGGCCCACATCAAGTGCCTGGAGGAGGAGAAGGCCGGCAACCACGAGTTCTGCGCCGCCGCCCGCCAGACCCGCCAGGCCCTGGCGGATATGCACCTGCCGGAGGTGGACCTGTTTCTGGAGGAATTTCTGCCCAGCTTCCGCCTGACCCTGGACGAGCTGGAATAATGAGAGGAGAATGCTTATGACGCCCCTTTTCTGCGTGGACATCACCGAAAACAGGAACAATGACCGGATCAATGGCTGCGATACGGAGCTGCTGGTCCAGAAGACCTCGGACCTGCTCAGCAGCAGCCACGACCGGCTGCTGGAGCGGGCGAAAACGGTGGAGGGCCACGCCCGGATGCCCGCCTTCCTGGTCCTCATCTGGTATCTGTGCGCCATACTGGCGCTGCTGATCGTGCTGGCCGTTGTCAAAAATCTGAGCACGCTCAGCCTTGCGCGGATGTTTCTCAATGCGCCCTGGATGTTCTTTGCCTGTCCCATATGCGCAGTGGTGTGGCTGGTGCTGACCCTGCTGGCCAGGCGCCGGGAAAAAACGGTTCTGGGCAGCGAGGAGGCCGCAAGAACCGCCTCCAGGCTGGAAAGCAGCCAGAAGGCCATTTTTGATGAGCTGGGTATTCCGGCGGATGCTGCGGCGGTGGATGTCCTGCTTTTCCGCTATGTCGTCCGGAACGGTCAGATCAGGCCCAAGGAGCTGGCGGCCTCCGCCTCATATGTGGTGGCGCAGATGCAGCTGTTTGCGGATGCAGAGCGGCTGTATCTGGCGGACGTCGGCGGCAAATGTGCCATTCCCCGCAGCAGCCTGCGGGCCATCCGCACGGTGAAAAAGCGCATCCGCTTCACCGGCTGGAACAAGGACGACCGGCCCGAAAGCAAGCGCTACAAGCCCTATAAGCTGGGAACGAACCAATACGGCTGTGTCATCTGCCGATGGTATCATATTCTGGAGCTGGAACTGGACGGCGAAATCTATGGCGTATATTTCCCGCCCTACGAGCGCCCCGCCTTTGAGGCGGCCACCGGCCTGAAGGCGGAATAACCGGCCTGGCCCGAGCCAACAAAAAAGCGCCCCACCGGAGCGCTTTTTTTATCCCTCCAGCAGGCTGTCGGCGCTGACACCGTACCTTTCTGCGTACTTCATTAAAAAATCCCCCCGAATTTGCAAATTCCGTCTTGCAATCGGGAAAATCAGGGATATAATATAAAGGTTGAGATTTATACCCAAAAGAAAGGGGTTTTTACCTTTGCAGAACGAAAAACTGAGAAACGTAGCCATTATCGCCCACGTGGACCACGGCAAGACCACCCTGGTAGACCAGATGCTCAAGCAGGGCGGCGTGTACCGGGAGAACCAGGAGACGGTGGAGCGGGTCATGGACTCCAACGATCTGGAGCGTGAGCGGGGCATCACCATCCTGGCCAAGAACACCGCCATCCAGTACGGCGACACCAAGATCAACATTGTGGACACCCCGGGCCACGCCGACTTCGGCGGCGAGGTGGAGCGCATCCTGAAGATGGTCAACGGCGTGATCCTGCTGGTGGACGCCGCCGAGGGCCCCATGCCCCAGACCCGCTTCGTCCTCAGCCGGGCGTTGGAGCTGGGCCACCGGGTCATCGTGGTGGTCAACAAGATCGACCGGCCCGACCAGCGCATTCACGAGGTTATCGACGAGGTGCTGGAGCTGTTGCTGGACCTGGACGCTACCCCGGAGCAGCTGGACTCCCCCATGCTGTTCTGTTCCGCCCGCCAGGGTATCGCCTCCTACTCCCCCGACGTGCCGGGCACGGACCTCAAGCCCCTGTTCGACACCATCCTCAGCTATATTCCCGCCCCGGAGGCGGACCTGGACCAGCCCTTCCAGATGCTGGTGTCCGCCATCGACTATAACGAGTTCGTGGGCCGCATCGCCATCGGCCGCGTGGAGCGCGGCGTCCTGAAGCAGAATCAGGAAATCGCCGTGTGCAACTATCACGACCCCGACGCCCCGGCCAAGAAGGCCAAGGCCGTGTCCATGTACGAATTCCAGGGCCTGGGCAAGCAGCCCATCACCGAGGCCACCGCCGGCAACATCATTGCCATGTCCGGCATCGGCGACATCACCATCGGCGACACCATCTGCGCCCCCGACTGCGTGGAGCCTCTGCCCTTTGTGAAGATCTCCGCCCCCACCATGGAGATGACCTTCTCCGTCAACGACTCCCCCTTCGCCGGCCGCGAGGGCAAGTTCGTCACCTCCCGCCAGCTGCGGGACCGCCTGTTCCGGGAGACTCTGAAGGACGTGTCCCTGCGGGTGACGGAGATCGACGGCGCCACCGACGCCTTCAACGTGGCGGGCCGGGGCGAGATGAGCCTGTCCATCCTTATCGAAACCATGCGCCGGGAGGGCTATGAGTTCCAGGTGTCTCCCCCCCGGGTGCTGTACCGCACCATCGACGGCAAGAAGTGCGAGCCCATCGAGCGGCTGGTGGCCGACGTGCCCAGCGAGTCCGTGGGCGCGGTCATCGAGAAGCTGGGCTCCCGCAAGGGCGACCTGATCGAGATGACCCCCGTGGGCAGCCGCATGAAGCTGGAGTTCCTGATTCCCGCCCGGGGCCTGTTCGGCTATCGCAACGAGTTTTTGACCGACACCAAGGGCGAGGGCATCATGGCCTCCGTCTTTGACAGCTACGCCCCCATGAAGGGGGAGATCCAGCGCCGGAACACCGGCTCCCTGGTGTCCTTCGAAACCGGCGAGTCCGTCAGCTACGGACTGTTCAACGCCCAGGAGCGGGGCGCCCTGTTCATCGGCCCCGGCGTCAAGGTGTATGAGGGCATGATCGTGGGCGTGTCCCCCAAGCAGGAGGACATCACCGTCAACGTCTGCAAGAAGAAGCAGATGACCAACATGCGGGCCGCCGGTTCCGACGAGGCCCTGCGCCTGGTGCCGCCCCGGAAGCTGAGCCTGGAGCAGTGCCTGGAGTTCCTGGCCGACGACGAGCTGCTGGAGGTCACCCCCGAGAGCCTGCGTATGCGCAAGACCATTCTCAACCACGAAAAGCGCATGAAGGCCACCCACGGCGGCAAGAAAAAGTAAACAAACACAGAATAACACAGAACCCCGCCCTGCC
>OMFK01000584.1_pt1 | contig 14943 bp, 12 predicted proteins | sample 1645651 | NCBI WGS metagenome assembly OMFK01 (sample SAMEA103958124, study PRJEB25191) | human gut metagenome | biome: human-associated habitat [ENVO:00009003]; feature: intestine environment [ENVO:2100002]; material: feces | place: Germany | collected 2013/2015
AGCAGCAGAAAGATTCCTGTATTCATGTTATGGATATATACCGCAGATTAATATGGTACAGACCTGTCTGGACTTCAGTGGAGATGAAATAATAAGCCCTTTTACTCAAGAGTCTTACGTAAAGTTTGCTGAAGGTGTGTATACCTCAGGAAACTTAATCATCAGTTACTGGAACGATTTGTTCCTGGGTATTCGCCAGTGTTATCTGTTAAAGAAGAATATTACGTCTGTCCCCCGCATCGACCAGGCAACCATAGACAGCTATGTGGCTCAGGCTGATTTCCTGATTGCTTATTTTCACATGTTGTTGATTAAATGCTATGGTCCTGTCGTTTTGGTGAAAGAATTGCCGGTTTTGAATACTCCCAAAGATAATTTATTGGGACGTACCTCTTATGATGAGTGTGTACAGTGGACTTGTGATATGTTTGATGATGCTGCCGGAAGGTTGCCTGCAACCCGGACCGGTTCGGAATATGGACTTGCAACCAGTGTGGCTGCAAAAGCTCTTAAAGCCAGATTATTGCTTTATGCAGCTTCTCCTTTGTTTAATGGTAATACAGAATACTATAGTGACTTCGTTAATACGGATGGTAGTTCGTTGATGCCTCTTTCTTATGATGAAAATAAGTGGAAAAAGGCTGCTGATGCCGCACTTGAGGCTATTAATCTGGCTGAGTCCAACGGATATAGTTTATATGAGATGAGAGAAGGGGACTTGAGCGGTTATCCCGAACCTCAAGATTTAACACAGCGTACGTTGCGTTTTACATTTATGGATAAAGACAATTCCAAAGAAGTATTGTTTGCAGAGACCCGTAAAGCAGGTGCGTATGGTTTGCAGCCTAAATCCTTGCCTTATTTAAGTGACGGTTCGTGGAATGGAGTTGCACCGACTTTGACTATGGTGGAACGTTTTTATACGAAAAACGGACTCCCGATTGACGAAGATCCTGAGTTTGATTATCAAAATCGGTTCTCGGTAGTTCCGTTCCCCGATGGTGCTACTTATGGGGAAGGACAAACTATAAAACTGAATGTTGACCGTGAACCTCGTTTTTATGCATGGATTGCATTTCAGAATGGCTATTATGAATGCCAGACAGAATCTAAAGAGAACGCTTATGTAGCGAAAGCCGAGCGGGCAGAAGGTAAGAAATGGCTGACAGATTTTACAGAACAAGGTAATTGTGGCAAGCAAGGTAGAAACAATAACTACTCAAAAACCGGATACCTGAATAAAAAAGGTGTTCATCCGGGAGTGGCTGCTTCCAAGTCGCAAAAAGAACCTTCTAAAGATTACCCATGGCCGGTTATTCGTCTGGCGGAATTGTATTTGAGTTATGCGGAGGCATGTATCGCTTATAATAAAGATGGGTATCTTGAAAAAGGTATGGTAAAACTGGATAGAATACGTGAACGTGCCGGACTTCTTTCTGTCAAGGATTCTTGGAAGAATGCAAAAAATCCGATTGTCAGTTATGAGGGAAATGGTGGCCTGAACGGTAAACTGACAGAGATTGTGAGACAGGAAAGAATGATCGAACTTTATCTGGAACAGCAGAACTTCTGGGACATTCGTCGTTGGAAACTGGGAGATAAATACTTTAATGTACCGGTGAAGGGTATGAATATTGATGCTACTGATATTAATGGGTTTGCCACTGTGAAAACTCTTCCTGATGTGCGCAATTTTGATACTCCGCGGCAGTATTTGTTACCTATTCCGGCAGCAGAAGTGAGCAAGAATCCTAATATGGTACAGAATCCTAATTATTAATTAAATTTTAGCATGACTATTATGAAGAAAAACATATTTCTATTGGCTGTCACTCTACTTTTGATAGGATTCGCTAGTTGTAGTGACGAAGATACAAAGCCTATTATCCCTTCTGATGTGATCGACTTGAGCGCTGACACTCAAGACAAGCCCGGTTACATTGTGCTTCGTTGGGCAACACCTGATGATAATACAATCAGATATATAAAAGTATCTTATTATGATTATTTGCTGGAACAGGATGTGGTAAGATTGGCCAGTGTTTATGCGGATAGTGTGTTGATTCCGGATACACGTAAAAAGTTTGGAGAATATGAATTTAAAGTCCAGTCTTATAGCGAAACCGGTGATGCGGGAAATGTTCAGACAATCAAGGCTGTTTCGGAACCGGCTCCGGTACAAGTGGTCTTTGGTGAGTCCAAACAAATAGCGTTGACGGTGGACCAGTTGTCGACGAATGCTCAGGAAAAATCGGAAGGTCCTATCGCAAACCTTATTGACGGAAATACCGCTTCTTACTTCCATACGAGCTGGAGTGGGACTGTTCCTCCGGCTCCCCACTGGTTCCAGATAGATACGAAGAAAGAGATTACTTATTTCAAGTATGAGTCGGTAGCGCGTAACGGCAATAATATCCCTGATGATGTGGATATTATGGGTAGTAATGACGGAGTCAACTTCGAACTAATTGAGAATCTTACAAAGGCTAAGAATGGCATGTTGATGAGTACATCGCCCTACACATCGCCTGTCATGGGAAATAATTCAAAACCTTATCGTTATATACGTTATTCGGTGAATCATACGAATACAGGTTCTGTCTTTTTCAGTATGTCAGAATTTAAACTGTTTGAGGTTGATGCAAGCGTTGTCGATCCTGAAGCTGATTAGTAAGGAGCGTAGAATGCAGACATTGAAATAATTGGGGAAATTTTGTCTTTTTGACAACTAAGGCGGAAATATGAATATTTCTTTTTAAGAATAATATTAGATTTCCGCCTTTTTTATTTGGATGTTTTGAATAATAGATGTTACATAATAATATATCTGATAAATGGTAAATTGTCATATAAAAAAATACTTGATTATCTTCTTCGTACTTGTACAGGGGGCTGTCGCTTTTTCTTGTGCCAGTGATGATGAAGTACTGGAAGTGGTCGATTTGTCCGTTAATAAGGAAGTGGTGGATTTCAAAAGTGAAGCCGGAACGCAAAATATAACGGTTTCAACGAATGCTCCGACTTGGGAGGCTAAAGCGGATAAAAACTGGTGTACGCTTTCTGTGGCAGGAAAGATCTTGAAAGTTTCCGTAGACGAAAGTGAAGAAAGATTGGTACGTGAAGCTACCATTACGATAACGGCGGAAGGGCAGAAGAAGATGGTTAAAGTTCGGCAACTGGGCTATGAAGCTGCTATCCTGATTGATACGAACGTATTTGAAGTGGAAGTCATTGGTAAAGAGATTACTTTTAATGTCACGACCAATGTGGAAGTGAGTGCCGGGTTTCCTGATTGGATTACTGAAAAGGCAAAATCCCGCGCGCCGGAAATGGTGACGTCTACCCACACTTATATAGTGAAAAGTAGTACGTTGGATGAAAAGAGAGAGGGAGCCATAGTCTTTACTGAGGTTTTACCGGAAGGTGTTTCGGAAGAAAACTCCCCGGTTTCTGCTTCGGTCTTGGTTTCACAACATGGCCTGAATGAATATAATGGAGGTGCGGGAGAAGACATCGAAGGTGACATCAAAGTGAAAGTGGTGAGTGGGCACGATACTTCTCATCAGGGAGAAGATGCTATTGAAAAGTCTTTTGACGGTGACTATACAACGTTGTATCATTCGAGCTGGTCGAATGGCGGAGCGAATTATTTCCCTATTACGCTGACCTATAATTTTGCGGAAGCGTCTGATGTGGATTATCTGATTTATTATCCCCGTTCCACAGGATATAACGGCCATTTTAAAGAAGTGGAAATACAGTATTCGGAAGACGGGAGTGTATTTACGAAGTTGCTGGATAAGGATTTTGAGGGTTCGGCAACAGCTACCAGAATAACCTTTGATAATACGGTCCGGGCTAAGTCTTTCCGTTTTGTCGTGAAAAGCGGAGCAGGAGACGGGCAAGGATTTGCTTCTTGTGCCGAAATGGAGTTCTATGCCAAGAATCTGAATGCATTTGATTATTCTACTCTTTTTGAAGATGAAACGTGTAGTAACTTGAAAGCGGGAATCACGGAAGCGGATATTGAGAACTGCAAGTATCCTTTCTTTAAGAATCTGGCTTATTATATGTTCAAGGATAAGTATGACAGAAACTTCCGTGTGGAGGACTATAAGGCGTTCCCGAATCCGGATATTCAGTCGGAAACCCACAAAACAAACCCGTACAGCCTTCTTGACAATCCGACAGGTATCTCGGTGAAAGAAGGGGAGACGCTGGTTGTAATGGTGGGCGACACACATGGACAGAACATCGGAATGAAAGTACAAAACCTGGACGTACCGGGAGGTGACGGTTTCGGAGGAGTTACGTATCCGTTATATCGCGGTATTAATAAACTGACGATGACAGGGAAAGGACTCGTATATGTGATGTATCATACCAAAACATTGGAGGATGCGGAAACAGCGCAGCCTGTTAAGATTCATTTTGCTTCGGGTACAGTGAATGGCTATTTTGATTCGCAGAAAGAAGAACATCAGGGACGTTGGAGCGAATTGTTGGGGAAAGCTACGAACAAATATTTTGATGTGGTAGGCAAGTATGCACACTTGACATTTGAAACTAACGATTTTAGGAAATATGTTTCCACAAACGGTAATGAATTGATTGATCTTTATGATAAGATTGCTCACAGTGAAATGCAACTTCTCGGATTGGAGAAATATGACAAGATGTTCAAGAACAGGATATATCTGAATGTCATGTATCACTCTTTTATGTACGCTACTGCATATCATACGGCTTACAATCAGTCAACCATGGGGGATGTGTGTGATCCTAATGTCTTGAAAACCACCGGTTGCTGGGGACCTGCTCACGAAATCGGGCATTGCAACCAGACCCGCCCGGGCGTTAAGTGGATAGGACTGACGGAGGTGACCAATAATATCATGTCCGAGTATGTGCAGACTACAATTTTCGGGCAACCCTCCCGGATACAAACCGAGGATATGGGAGCGGTTTACCGTAACAGATATTCAAAGGCATGGAATGGTATTATTGTTCCGAAAGCTTCTCATGCTGATTTTAAAAATCTCGATGATTCGGATGATGTGTTTTGCAAGTTGGTTCCTTTCTGGCAACTGGAGCTTTACTTCGGTAAAGTGCTTGGGCGGACTCCTCTTCAGCAGTCGGACCGTGGCGGTTTCTATCCGGATGTTTTCGAGTATGCTCGTACAAAAGATTATGGTGGCATGAGTGAGGGACAGATTCAAATGGATTTCGTTTATAATTGTTGTGTGGCGGCGCAGGTGAATTTACTTGATTTCTTCGAGAAATGGGGATTCCTGACACCTGTGGACAGGTCGATTGAAGATTATGATACGAAAACTTTGAAAGTTACCGAAGAAATGGTTGATGAACTGAAAAAAAAAGTGGAGAATCTGGGATATGACAAATTGCAGAATATTGCTTTGGAATATATTTCGGACAATACATGGGAATTGTATAAGAACAAGCCTGAAGTAATATCCGGAACAAATGCAACACGAAGCGGTAATACCATTACAATCAAGAATTGGCAGAATGTAGTGGCTTATGAGGTGAAGGATCAGACTGGTAAACTTGTCTTTGTTTCTAGTGGTGAAACAACCTCTTCTACTACCGATATGTTCACTCTTTCCGGCAACTGGGATAGTAGCTATAAACTTTATGCTGTATCGGCAGCAGGGAAACGCACGGAGATTCCGGTAGGAAATTAACTGCTGTTCTGAATATTGCCATAGATTAGTACAAAACTGTTATAGTTATCAGTTATATCTGATAACTATGACAGACTGTGTTAATCTATGGCATTTTTCATGTATTTTATAGATGTAATTCGCGGTAAAAATATTACTTTTGTCTATCACAAGATTTTATACAATATGAAGGAAGAAGAGTTGATAGAACAAATGAAAAATGGCAATAATATAGCTTTTGCTGCATTGTATGATTATTATTGTCAGAAGGTCTACAATTTTACCAAACTTTATGTAACTTCTTCTGATACTGTTGCTGAAATCGTGCAGGATGTTTTTGTGAAATTCTGGGAAGCACGCCACTTATTGGATAACAACAAGAAGGTGGAGGGCTTTTTGTTTGTTATTACCCGGAATATCATTTTTAATAAAGCCCGCAGCAGGATGCGCGAAGATATGTTCAAAATGACGATACTACGTTCCATAGAGAACGAAGAACCGTATAATCAGGAAGACCAAATGGTGGCTGAGGATTTAAAAGAATATATCGACCGGTTAATTGCCGTGTTACCTAAAAGGCAACGTGAGATATTCTTGATGAGCAGGGAGGAGAACATGACTTATCGGGAGATTGCCGCTCGATGCGGTATCGGTGAAAAAGCCGTAGAACGGCATATTCACCTTACCTTGAAATTCTTGAAAAAGAATCTTCTTTTATTCATCTTGTTTTCCATGCTCCCCGAGTGAAATCCGGTATCTCTACCGGTATGCTTCCATTCAATACCGACTTCTCGCTTAATTCTGTGATGCAGGACCATTCGGCGGCATCGTATACATCCATGTCAAGAGGAAGGCCGTTGCGTAGACAGTATATCAGTCGGTAATCCATCACGTAGTTCATTTCGTTTGGCAAACCTCTACGATGTGCTTCTTCGCCGATAGTGGCGCTAAAAGGATGTTTATAGCGGGATAATACTTCTTCCAGTGCTTTTCCTTCAAGAGGAGTGTCTCCGTTGGGCTCCAGTGCGATGCAAGGCACGGGGTATTTTTGTGCAAAACCAAGAGTACCGCATACGGTTTGCAGGCGGCTGTAAGGCCGGGGCGTGCATACATCATATTGCAGCATGATTGTTTTTCCCTTCGCGGTATGGATCAGGGTCGTGTTGACATCTCCCAATTTATATTCCTGTCTGGCTTCCGGTGAGTCTTTGCCGAACTTTTTCCGGGCGTATTCGCTCATGCCTGCTTGGTGGGTGGACATTGAAACGAGGTATTCCATTTTATCGCCCCGGTGAATGTCAAGTATCTGGCAGGCAGGTCCCAGACCATGAGTGGGATAGGGATTACCCGTATGTTCGATGCTATATCTTTTCCCCCAGTGGTTGTGGTAACCTCCTTCGCTTTCTTCGGCAAAATACATGGAACGCAGGTCGTGTATATAAGCTCCCTCCACGTGCATGATAGTTCCGAGTATTCCTTGGCGGGCCATATTGAGAGTTGTTAGTGCAAATGGATCGTAGCAACAGTTTTCCAGCATGATACAGTGTCGTCTTGTCTTTTCGGCGGTATCAACCAGTTGCCAGCATTCTTCCACACTCATGGCTGCCGGGACCTCAATGGCTACGTGTTTGTTGCATTCCATGGCAAAGGTTGCCATAGCTGTATGCATTAGCCAGTCGGTGCAGATAAAAACAATATCCAGTTCATCATGCTCGCACATCTTTTTCCAGCCTTCCGGTCCGGTGTATCCGGTGGCTCCGGGACGATTGTTTTCCTTTAGTAGTTGTTGGGCTTTGGCCAGGTTTCCTTCTCTGATTTCACAAAGAGCGTTGATTTCTATTCCTTCAATTTGCAGATAACGTTGCAGGGTGAGCAATCCGCGATTGCCCAATCCTATGATTCCGATACGGACAACAGGAATAGGAGGGTGCGATAGTTGAAGCACGTGTGATTGTGTCGGAGAATCTTTCATAATCTTAAAGGTCTAAAGTAATAGAAAAAAAGAGAATCTAATTTCTCAGATTCTCTTTAGAGAGCGGAAGACGGGGCTCAAACCCGCGACCCTCAGCTTGGAAGGCTAATGCTCTATCAACTGAGCTACTTCCGCAATTTTTGTGGGCAAAGATGGATTCGAACCACCGAAGTCGAAAGACAGCAGATTTACAGTCTGCCCCATTTGGCCACTCTGGTATTTGCCCTTTTTGCTTTTGAGGAGGTTTGTTTCTCAATTGCGGTGCAAAGATACAACTATTTATTTAAACTCCAAACAAAATCAATCATTTTTATTGCAGTAATTGCACATTCATCTCCTTTGTTACCCAGTTTGCCACCGGCACGATCCTCTGCTTGCTCCATTGTATTTGTAGTAATTAATCCGTAAATAACTGGTATATCGCCAGTTGCGTTTAATTCGGTAATTCCTTGAGTGGCTCCCATGCAAACATAATCAAAATGTGGAGTATCTCCTTTAATTACGCAACCAATTGCAATAATTGCATCAACATCGCAATTTTCCATCATTTGGTTGGCGCCGAAAGTTAGTTCGAAACTTCCCGGTACGGTTTTTACCAGAATATTTTCATCTTTTGCTCCATGTTTTTTTAATGTATCAACTGCGCCTTTCAGTAAAGCACCCGTAATGTTGAAGTTCCATTCGGATACAACGATTCCGAATTTCATGCCTTCGGCGTTTGGAACTGAATTGAAATCGTATTCGGATAGATTATGGTAAGCTGTTGCCATAGTAAATTATAAATTGAGAATTAAAAATTGAAAATCAAGAATCCGGAGAGGTCAAGAAAAAAGGCACGGATTACATGGATTTCACGGTTCTGAAATAATCCGCAATCCGGTGTAATCCGTGCCTCAATCTCTTATATATATATATAAGATCTATTATTTCTTCATCAACTTAGCCTGTTCGATGTATTTGTCGATGTCCATGGCTTGGTAAGATTGGAAGTATTTATCCTTAATCTTATTGTAAGCGTCAACTGCGTCATCATACTTGCCTTGTTTCACCAGAATCTCTCCGGCTTGCATCAGGAAGATCGGACTCAGTGTATTGTTGTCGGCTTTGTCAGCAGCAGACGTCAATGTAGAGGCTGCTTTGTCCAATTGACCGAGTTGTGCGTAGCAGTTTCCTGCAGCACCCAAAATTGCCGGAGCAACCATTTGATCTTTTCCGTTAAAGCTATCCAGCATTTTAACAGCTTCTTCATATTTGCCAAGTTGTGCGTAGCAAATACCTGCATAAGCTTTGGCCAAGTTAGCGGCTTTAGTTCCGCTGAAATCGTCTGCTACTTTCAGGAAACCGACAAAACCGATGCTGTCACCGTTCAGTGCTTGTTCGTAAGCATCCTGTTCAAAGTATTCCTGTCCTTTGAAAAGAGCCGCCTGCGCTTTTTCTTCACGAGGTTCAGCATAGAGGTTCTTGTACATGATAAAACCTGCTACAATGATAATCACAGCAACAACACCGCCGATGATTGCGTTTTTGTACTTGATAAGAAATGCTTCCGATTGTGTCAGTGCATCTTCTACGTTCAGATGTTCGTTCTGATTCTTTTGTTCTGCCATTTTTATATGATTCTTTTTGTTATTATTCGCTATTTGATATTTCGACTCGCAAAAGTAGTTTTTTTATATCTACAAACGAAATTTAGAGGCATCTTTTTTTGTTTTACGCTCGAAAACCTCGAAAAACTTGCTACTTTTGTGAACAAATTAACGCGTATACAATGATACTGAAACGGATATCCATATTAAACTATAAGAATCTGGAACAGGTAGAGATCGGATTCTCCGCCAAACTGAATTGTTTCTTCGGACAGAACGGGATGGGAAAGACGAATCTGCTGGATGCAGTGTACTTTTTATCTTTCTGCAAGAGTTCGGGTAATCCGATTGATTCGCAGAACATTCGGCACGAACAGGATTTCTTTGTTATTCAGGGCTTTTATGAGGCGGAAGATGGCACACCAGAGGAGATTTACTGCGGAATGAAGCGTCGTTCGAAAAAGCAATTCAAACGGAATAAAAAGGAGTATAGCCGCTTTTCCGATCATATCGGCTTTCTGCCGTTAGTGATGGTTTCGCCTGCCGATTCGGAGTTGATAGCCGGAGGAAGTGACGAACGGCGCCGCTTTATGGACGTCGTGATCTCTCAGTATGATAAGGAATATCTGGAAGCATTGATACGCTATAATAAGGCATTGGCACAGCGTAATACCTTATTAAAAAGTGAATTTCCGGTAGAAGAGGAATTGTTCCTGGTTTGGGAGGAGATGATGGCGCAGGCTGGGGAAGTGGTGTTCCGGAAGCGGGAAGCGTTTATCAAAGAGTTCATTCCTATTTTCCAGTCGTTCTATTCCTTTATTTCTCAGGATAAGGAGTCGGTGGGATTGTCTTATGAATCTCATGCGAGGGATACTTCTTTGCTGGATGTGCTGAAGCAGAGCCGGGAGCGGGATAAGATTATGGGATTTTCTTTGCGCGGTATTCATAAGGATGAACTGAATATGCTGCTGGGTGAGTTTCCTATTAAAAAGGAGGGTTCGCAGGGGCAGAATAAAACATATCTGGTTGCGTTAAAGTTGGCACAGTTCGATTTTCTGAAACGTACGGGTAGAACGGTTCCTTTATTGCTGTTAGACGATATCTTTGATAAACTGGATGCCTCGCGCGTGGAACAGATTGTCAAACTGGTGGCGGGAGACAGTTTCGGACAAATATTTATTACGGATACGAACCGGGAGCATCTGGACCGCATCTTGCATAAGGTGGGCAGTGATTACAAGATTTTCTGTGTGGAACAGGGAGTTGTCCGTGAAATGGAGGCAGAACAATGAAACGTAATGATGCGGAACCAATAGGTAAATTGATACAGCAGTTTCTTCGACAGGAGAGTCTGGAATCTCCATTGAACGAACAAAGATTACTGGATGCATGGCCGCAGATATTGGGGCCGGCTGCCAATTATACCAGCAATCTTTATATTCGTAACCAGACCTTATATGTGCATCTTACTTCTGCCGCTCTTCGTCAGGAGTTGATGATGGGGCGTGAGAAGTTGGTGCGTGCCTTGAACCAGAAAGTCGGTGCTACTGTAATAACTAATATCATTTTTCGCTGAGGAAGGGGATTCTGTCTATTACCTTTATTCCCAGTGCCCGGAGTCTTTCGTTTGCACGGTCGTAATAAAACGGGGTTTCCAGATATTGATTATTGTGGGCATCTACTCCGATGATAGCGGTACATCCTTCGGCTGCTGCTATCTTCCAAAAATCCGGATGGGGAATGGTCGTAATCTTGTGCGTGTCGTTATAATCTTCGTAGCCGATGTTGTATTCCAATGGGAGGTTTAACCGTGCAGCAGTCCGGCAAATATGTCTGCTGATTAATTTGCAGTGACGGTCGAATTCCGGATAAGAACGCATAAATAAGTCCGGATGAGCAAAGTAGGCAAACAGTCCGCTTTCCATTCCTTCAATGGCGCTCTCCTCATAGAGTTCGAGCATATCTACCGTTTTGGTATTTCTACCGAAATAAGGAAACTTCTCGTCTGTATGGAAGTGATGGTTTCCGAAGATGATGTAATCCAGTTTAAATTCTCGAATGACTTCTTTCAGCCAATGAAGGTAGTCGGGAAAGTATTCGCATTCCAATCCTATTTTCAGGCTGATCCGGTCTTTATACTTTTCTTGTAACGAGCGGAGGCTTTCTACGTAATCCGGCAGCTCCTCCGGAGTCATGCGGATATCAGAAATGTAGTTAGTATGATATTTCCACGGAGTATGGTCTGAAAAACCCAGTTCCTGATAGCCGCCTTTAATGGCGCTTAAAACAAATTCTTCGTCACTCCCTGTCGCATGAAGGCAGCGGGTGGTATGGGTGTGATAATTCGTTCTCATTTGTCGTTATAATTATGTCCATGCGGATATCGAATGATTCTGCCGGGACTTCTTCTACTAATTGAAAAGGAAAGCAGATACCAGCTTTGCAGGCTGAGGGGATACGTGGCAAAAGGCGGTCATAATAGCCTTTTCCGCGTCCGAGGCGATTACCTTTCCGGTCGAAAGCTACTCCCGGGACGGCGATAAAGTCTATGGCTGCATAGTCGGTAAACACCTCTCCGGTCGGTTCTTCTATTCCGTAGCTACCGGTTGTCATGTCGTCCGGGCCGGTGTATATACGCAGTTCCAGATCATCGCCTACGACAACCGGAAGCAATATTCGTTTTTCACTGCTCCATTTCTTGATAAATGTATGTGTATCCACTTCGTCTCCGAGAGAGTGGTAGAGCAATATGGTATTTGCCGCCCTGAAAGCCGGGTGGGCTTCGAGGGCGGCAAGTATTTTAGCTGATTGAAGCTTCCGCATAGTCGAAGTACAGAGTTGGGTCTTCAACGATGCGATATGCTTGCGCAGTTCTTTTTTTCTTTTCATTCTTTTTGTCCTTAGTATCTTCTTCTTCCACTGCTACCGGAGCTTTCGGGAATGCTTCTCCTTTCTCGAGTATCTCGATACCCTTATTGACAGTAGCGTCTGTCTTGTTAAAATATTGGAGGTAGGCTTCCAGCCCCAACATATTGTAGATGATGTTGCCATAGATGTTTTTCTCCAATAACTTGTAGGACTTTTGGATGAGGATATTTCTTCTTTTCAATCCTTTACTTTCAGCAAAGCGGACAAACTGTTCTACCAGACCCTGGTGGCGGAGATAATTTAGTAGTTCTTCTTCCGTTTCATACTGGCTGAGTTTTTTCCGGTTGTTGTCGGTGTATTGGAATGTGAACTGAATGGTTAATCCACGATTGATAGCCGTAGAAAGATATGAGGTGACACCTGTGGTATCCTGCGGTACGAATATATCCGGCATAATGCCACCGCCACCATACACAGGACGTCCGAGGCTGGTGTAATAAAGTTCGTTTTCATTTTGCTTGATACTGTCGCGTGAGAAGAATTCACCGTGTTCGTAACGGTTGAATAAATCCAGTTCGTAATTACGGTCTTTTCCGCTTTCGTAGGGGCGTTGGATACAACGTCCTGCGGGAGTATAATAACGGGCGATAGTCAGGCGGATAGCCGAACCATCGCTGAAGTCGATAGGCTGTTGCACGAGACCCTTACCGAAGGAACGGCGTCCTACTACCGTACCACGGTCGTTGTCCTGAATAGCTCCGGTAAAGATTTCGCTGGCAGAAGCCGAACCTTCGTCCATCAATACGACAATGGGCATTTTCTGGCTGCTTCCGGTTCCGTTGGATGTATAGTTCTCGCGTGGAGACTTGCGTCCCTGTGTATAAACGATGAGTCTGTTTTTGGGTAAGAATTCGTTTACCATCTGAATTGCTGCACCCATATATCCACCGGTATTACCGCGTAAGTCGATGACCACTCCTTCGCAGTTTGCCTGATTTAGCTTGGCTAATGAAATCAATAATTCGGGATAAGTCGTTTCACCGAATTTGTTTACTTTTATGTAACCGAATTTGTCATTCAGCATATAGGCGGCATCTACACTCTTTACCGGTATGTCACCACGAACAATGGTGAAATGTAAAGTTTCTTTTTCTCCCGGACGAAAAACGCCAAGTTTTACCTCACTGCCTTTGGGACCTTTCAGTCTTTTCATGGATTCATAGTTGGTGACAATTTTTCCTACAAAGGCACTGTCATCCACTTCTATGATGCGGTCTCCTGCCATCAGACCCACTTTTTCTGATGGTCCGCCTTGGATGACATTGTTTACATGGATGGTATCTTGCTGGATGGTAAACTGGATACCGATTCCGCTGAAACTTCCTTTTAAATCAGAATTTACAGCTTCCAGGTCTTTTGCCGGAATATAAGAAGAGTGGGGGTCCAGCTCACCTAGAATTTGCGGCATAGCATCTTCCACCAGTTCACCCATGTTCACTGTATCTACATATTGGTCGTCAATGATACGCAACAATGCATTCAGTTTGTTGGATGAAGTATTAATGATACCTAATTTGTTTCCTGAAAAGTGGTTGGCGTAAAAAGTTCCAATCAATATTCCGGTTACGATGCTTACTGCAACGATTACCGGCATAAAACGGGATGTTCGATTTTTGCTCATATCTTTATTTGCTATTATTCATTGGGATTGATATAGATTACTTCAATATTTGCGCGTTTCAATAAATCAAGCCCGTCTTCCAAACGGTATTTTTCTGAGTAAACCACACGTTTGATTCCTGCTTGGATGATGAGTTTGGCACATTCTATGCAAGGAGATGCGGTGACGTACATGGTTGCTCCGTCGCTGCTGTTGTTGCTTCGTGCTATTTTGGTGATAGCATTCGCTTCAGCGTGTAGTACGTAAGGCTTGGTGACTCCGTTGTCATCTTCGCATACATTTTCGAATCCTGCAGGAGTTCCGTTATATCCGTCGGAGATGATCATCTTGTCTTTTACGATCAATGCTCCTACTTGACGGCGTTCACAGTATGAATTTTCCGCCCAAATACTAGCCATGCGGATGTATCGTTTGTCGAGTTTGAGTTGTTTCTCTTCTTTCGTTTCCATTATTTCAGTCTTGCTTATTATGTGCAAATTGAATATAAGTTTTTTTCCCTTCGGGAGCTAGCAATAAAACATTGCTGTCACCTTGATAAAATATTGCATTATTCAATGCTTCTATGAACTCGTTGTTATAGCTTGTTGAAGGCGGAGTCTTGGTAAAGTTTATGTTTACTGTCCGGTCTTTTCCGTCCGCTTGCCATGTGCCTTCAATGGTTCCATTTTGTATGCTTCCTGTAAAAGTACCATCCGCTTTGAAAGTGATGTTGAAACCATGAATGATATCCAAGGCTTTTCTTCCTTCGGTTGCGATAGTCTTATCCGGATTGTGTGCCATTGCATTGTATTTGGGCTCTCCGTTCCGTTTGTCCCAATTTGCTTTACCATAGAAATCCACTACATGCCATGTGCCGCTTGCAAAGATTTCCTCTACATCGTCTTCATTGTTGCAACTCCATAAGAAAGGGAGTAGCATTAGTATATAAAGAATAGACTTTAGTTTCATATTGTTTGTTTTTTTAGTTGATGATTCCATTTCTTTTCAGCAAGGCATGGATACTGGGTTCTTGTCCACGGAAGCGTTTGTAAAGGGTCATCGGATGTTCCGTTCCTCCTTTCGAGAGAATATTCTCCCGAAAAGAAGCGGCGACTTCCTGGTTGAAGATTCCTTTTTCCTTGAATAAGGAGAAGGCATCCGCATCCAGTACTT
>OMFK01000588.1_pt1 | contig 14878 bp, 19 predicted proteins | sample 1645651 | NCBI WGS metagenome assembly OMFK01 (sample SAMEA103958124, study PRJEB25191) | human gut metagenome | biome: human-associated habitat [ENVO:00009003]; feature: intestine environment [ENVO:2100002]; material: feces | place: Germany | collected 2013/2015
AAAATAAAAAAGTCAGTTCTTTTCTTATTACTTTTCTTCTAGCTTTTGGTGGAACACCTTTATTTTTAGTTCTTTCTAAATACATAGATAAAACCAAATTTAAAGGGCAAGAATATCGTTTTGTTGGGCCAAGTTTTTCTTTTATGATTTATCTTTTCCAAATAAATCACAATCAATTCGCCTTTCTTTTCAGCTTTCTTTTAATAATGCCTACAATTATTTTAAATTTTATCAAACCTATTACTTTTGAATTTTATAAATTGCCAGAAAATCAATTTAAATTAAAAGATTTCGTTTCTAGCATCGATGAAGTCATCAAATCAATATATAAACTTTTAATGATTATAGCTTTAATATTTTTATTTAAACCACTATTTGAAAATATTTTTCCACCAAATATCTATAATTTTATCTGTGGAATATTTGAATATACTTCAGCTTCTATTCAACTTGTAAAAAGCGATGAAATTTTACCTCTAATTTTCATTTTAGAGTTCAATGGTATCAGTTCAATGCTAGCAATAAAAAATGAATGTCCTAAATTAAATATAAGAACATTCATTATAAAAAGAGCATTTTTATCTGGAATAATTATGCTATTATTTTCTTTTTTGCTTAAATCCCTCAATTACTGAAGCCGGAACTAAAGGAGTAATATTAGTGTTTTGAAAATATAATTCTTTTATCCTCGAAGAAGAAATAAAAGCATGATCACGACGGCTGATAAGAAAAACCATTTCTATCTCTGGATCAATATATTCATTGACTGAAGCCACTTGATATTCATATTCAAAATCTGGAACAGCCCTAAGCCCACGAATAAGAATTTTGCTATTGAATTCTTTAGCCTTATCAACAACTAAACCATCAGTTATAGTCACAACAACATTTGGAGTATCTTTTAAAGCTTCTTCGATCATCTTTTTTCTTTCTTCAGCTGTGAAAAAACTTTTTTTATCAGCATTATTAGCAACGATAACAACAATCTTATCAAATAATTTTAAAGAACGCTTTATTATATCTAAATGTCCATTAGTAATTGGATCAAAACTTCCAGGATAACAGGCTACTCTCATTTTATTCTCCTATAAACTGTGACATATTTATCACTATATTTATATACTTTACTTTGAAAGTTTTCATTTTCTATCGGTTCTTCCAAAGTTTCTATAACCACACGTGAATTTTCTTTTAACAAATTCAAATCCAAAAGAGTCGAAAGTAATTTTGTAGCCACGCTTTTCATTTTATATGGAGGATCTGCAAAAACCAAATCAAATATTTTTCCATTTAAATTTTTTAACGCCTTCATATAATCATCCAAGACAATATCGTAATCTTCTGAAGGAATTTTAATTTCATCAATAGTCTTTTTTATAGCATTTGTCGATAATTTTAACGCATCGACAAAAACAACATGTTTAGCTCCGCGAGATAAAGACTCAAGTCCATAAGCACCGCTACCAGCAAATAAATCCAATACTTCATATCCATCGATAGGACCGATAGCCGAAAATATAGATTCTTTTATTCTATCCATCGTTGGTCTAACGTCTTTAGAATCTGGTTGATTAATATGACGATGACGATATTTTCCAGCAATTATTCTTATCATAAACACCTCTAGTGTTATTTTAAAACATTTCTATCAACTTTGTCATCGATTTAATATAAATTGTGAGAAATCTTCTATTTGATCATCAGAAGAAGCAATGATTTCTTCTTTTTGTTTTTCCCATTTTTTATCCATAACAGCTACTACATTGAATCCTAAAGATTTAGCACATTTCATAGAAGCGAGAGAATCCTCAAAGAAGAGAATCTGATCAGGTTCTATTTTATATTCATTCAAGATTTCTTTAAAAAAATTTGTATTACTTTTATTTATCTTTAAATTTTGACTGGTATAAAAATGTTCAAAATAAGAAACAATGCCATATCTTTCTAAACAAGGCTTAAACATTTCTTCATTGCAAGATGTTGCTATTGCTAAATGAACATTTTTATTTTTCAAATAATCCAAAAACTCTTTTACACCTTTTTTTAAATTTACATTTTCAGCATATTCTTTAATTGCAAGATCAGACCATTCTTTCATTATCTGCTCTTCATCAATATCTAGTTTATATGTATTTTTTGTATAAGTTGCTGTTTCTTCGAGCGTCAAAGGAGCAATAGCAATATGATAATCTTCGCCCATTATCAAATTATGATTTTTAAAAAATAATAAATCGATATCATTCCAGATTTTCAAAGAATCTAGAATTGTTCCATCTAGATCAAAGAGAAATAATTTTATATTTTCAATTTTTTTCATGGCTTTATTATAAATTATTTTCAATGTATTTCATTTTGAAAACGCTTTATTTATAAAATTAATACATTTATTTTACATTGCCATGAATTGTATTTAATAAATTAATAAATAAATTGCAAAAATAAAAAATATATGCATTTTGAAAACGCTTTATAAACACAATAATTATGTTATATGTTAAAATTATAGAGTTAAAACTAAATTTATGAGGTAACTTATGAAAAACATACGCAATATTGCAATTATAGCCCATGTTGACCATGGTAAAACAACTTTGGTCGACCAATTGCTTAAATATTCTGGAACTTTCCGTGACAATGAAAATGTTGCAACAAGAGTAATGGATTCCAATGATATCGAACGTGAAAGAGGAATTACTATCTTAGCTAAAACAACTGCTATTAACTATAAGGACTATAGAATCAATATTCTCGATACTCCAGGACATGCTGATTTTGCCGGTGAAGTTGAAAGAATTATGAACATGGTCGATGGTGTTGTTCTCGTCGTCGATGCTTTTGAAGGAACAATGCCACAAACTCGTTTCGTTTTAAAAAGAGCGTTAGAATATCATTTAAAACCTGTTGTTGTCATCAATAAAGTTGATCGTCCAAATGCTGATATTCAAAAAACATTAGATGAAGTATTAGAATTATTCATTGAACTCGGTGCTGATGATTCACTTCTCGATTATAAAACAGTCTTCGTCTCTGCTTTGAAAGGAACTTCAAGCTACGACATGGATTTATCCACACAAAAAGAAGGAATGGATCCATTATTTGAAACTATCATCAATGAAATTCCTGCACCAAAAACCGATAGTGATGCTCCTCTTCAATTCCAACCATCACTTCTTGACTACAATGATTATGTCGGAAGAATCGGTGTTGGCAGAGTAGATCGCGGTACAATTCATGTCAATGATAATGTTACTTGTATCAGAATCGATGGAAGCACAAAAAATTTCCGCATACAAAAACTATATGGTTATTTAGGTTTAAATCGTATAGAAATTGAACAAGCAGAAGCCGGAGATATCTGTGCTATTGCTGGACTTGCTGATATCAATGTTGGTGAAACTATTTGCGATCCAGCTCACCTTGATCCACTTCCACTTTTAAGAATCGATGAACCTACATTACAGATGACATTCTCTACAAACAATTCTCCATTCTCAGGAAGAGAAGGAAAATTATTAACTGCCAATAAAATTTACGAAAGACTCCTAAAAGAAACAAGAAAAGATGTTTCGTTAAAATTCACTCAACCTTCTCCAGAAACATTCATCGTTACTGGACGTGGTGAACTTCATCTTTCAGTTTTAATTGAATCCATGAGAAGAGAAGGTTTCGAACTTCAAGTTTCACGTCCTGAAGTTATTCTCAAGAAAATCGATGGAGTAGTCAATGAACCTTTTGAAGATTTACAAATTGATGTCCCAGATCAATATGTTGGAAATGTCATGGATTTAGTCGGAAAAAGAGGTGCTGAACTTTTAAATATGAATAGCGAAAACGGATTGACCAGACTCAATTACATCATTCCTTCTCGCGGTTTAATTTCCTTCAACAGTACCTTCATGATTCTCACTTCTGGATATGGAATTATCAATCACTCATTTAGAGAATATCGTCCTATTGTTAAAATGAATATTGGACAAAGAAGTGTTGGTGTTTTAGTCGCTACAGATAGCGGTAATGCAACAGCTTATGCTATTAAATCAACTGAAGAAAGAGGAACTATGTTCATCGCTCCAGGAACCGAAGTCTACGAAGGCATGATTGTCGGTGAAAATAAATATGAAAACGATTTAGCTGTCAATGTTGTCAAAGCTAAAAACTTAACCAACCAACGTTCATCAAATAAAGACCAAACAGTTGTTTTAAAAACTCCAAGAAAACTCACCCTTGAAGAATGCTTAGACTATATCAACGCTGATGAATTAGTTGAAATAACTCCGAAAAGCATTCGTATGAGAAAGAAAATTCTTGAAACAACTTTACGTAAAAAATACGAAGCCCATCATCAAGACGATATAGCTTAATTGATTACATTTAAAAAATAATGTAATATAATTAATATAGATGGGAGGTCCATATGGCAAAACATAAAATTTGCATTGATTTAGGCACTGCCAATACTTTAATTTGGACAGATGCTGGAAAAACTATTGCTTTTAATGAACCTACCATTATCGCTATTGATAAACAAAAACAAGAAGTAGTCGAAATCGGTTATTTAGCCCATAAAATGATTGGAAGAACTCCTTATGGAGTAGATGTAATCTTTCCAATTCAAAATGGAGTAATAGCCGATTTAGATGCTTGTTTAAAATACATCGAACGCGCATTCAATATATTGCGATTAGAAAAATTGCTCCATAATTCATATTTATATTTTGCAACTCCGAGCAATATAACACCTGTTGAACAAGAAGCTTTAATTCAACTAGGAATAAGATTAGGGGCAAAAAAAGTCAATATTGATTCCGCTTTAAAAATGTCAGCACTTGGAACTGGCACTGATATTTATTCACCTCATGGTACTTTGGTTCTCGATATCGGAGCAGGAGTAACCAATGTTGGAATAATAGCACTAGGCGATATTGTCTATACTAAAGCTTTTTATCTAGCTGGCAATTCTTTTACCAAAGCTATTATCAAACACTTAAGAAAAAATCATCATCTTGTCATCGGAGAAAAAACTGCCGAATATATTAAGATGAAAATTGGCTCTGTTAATCTAGAAAATAGCAATCAGTTATTAGAAGTTAATGGACGAGATCAAATAACTGGACTTCCGCATTCTATAATATTATCTGAAAATGAAATTGCAAATTGTTTATTACCATTTGCTCAAGAAATATTAGATCTAGTAATTGAAGCTCTAGAAAAATCTCCAGCTGAAATTACAGCCGATGTCGCAAATAACGGATTAGTTTTATGCGGTGGTGGTGGATTACTAAATGGCTTAAGAGAATATCTTTCAAGCAAATTAGGAATTATGGTTCATCTTGCATCATTCCCACAAGAAACTGTAATCAAAGGTCTTATCGAATATTCAAACAATTCATTTGTAAATAAATACGAAAAAGAAGAATAAAATAGTGCAATTTTAAAAAAACTTTGATATAATATAGAAATGTTGGAGGTAGTGTTATGCTTATTGATGAAATTAAAAAAGCCAATATGCAAGCTTTGAAAGATAAAGATAAAGCAACCCGTGCTGCCTTATCAACAGTTATCAACAAATATATGCTTTTAAATGTTGAGAATAAAGCCAAAGGTAAAGAAACAACCGATGCTGATGTTATCAGCATTCTTCAAAAATCTGTTAAAGAATTAGAAGAAGAAAAGAATATGTTTGTTAAAGCTGCTCGTCAAGATAAAATTGATGAGATGAACATTCAGATAAACGCTGTTAAAAAGTATTTACCTGAAATGATGAGCGAAGATGAGATCAGAAAAATCATCTCCGGACTTGAAGATAAATCTGTCAAGTCAGTTATGGCTTATTTTAAGGAAAATTATGCCGGTAAGGTAGAAATGGCTAAAGTAAGTCAAATTCTCAGATCCTTATAAAAGGATCCTTTTATGGGAAAATAGTTAAATGGTATAACCATGGTCTCCAAAACCATTATTGAGAGTTCGATTCTTTCTTTTCCCGCCATTAAAGAAGCGTTAGTTTGATACAGTAAAATGTGTCAAACTTTTTTAATTTTTACGGAAGTTTGATTCCTACCATTGGTTCGAACATTCGAACTTTGATACACAAAAATTTTTATTTTTTTAATTTCTATTTGTGGATTTGTGCAGTTTTATGCATCAACGATTGAACGATTATCCTAACAAATGAACGATTACAGGAACTATTGAACGTTTACCCTAACTATTGAACGATTATTGTAAAAGCGATAAAAAAGTGTTATAATTTTAGCACAAATTCAAAGTGGGAGGACGTTTTTATGACCTATCCTGAAGCAATAAAGAAATTAAGAAACAAACTAATTCTTTCACAAACAGAATTTGCTGAGCTTTTAGGTGTTTCTTTTGGCACTGTAAATAGATGGGAATCTGGAAAATATACGCCAACTATAAAGTTGAGAAGAAAATTAGCATCTTATTTTGAAAAGTACAACATAAAAGTGGAGGAATAAACATGAAAAAGAATCAATCAAAAAGACTAACAGAACAGCATAAAGAATCACATGGTGTAATTGGTATTTTTGGAGAAGGTTTAGCTGATGTAGCAAATGCTGGTGAAAAAGATAAAAATAAAACTGAATAATAAAATTTATGCCTGTTGGAGTAATATCTGACAGGCTTTTTTTCGTTTTGAAAGAAAAATAAATTAACAAAAGGAAAAATAAAATTAATATTGTATAATATAAATGAGTGGATCTAGAGCACTCCGATTAGCCATAAGATATCGATGGCTCGAGTTTAGCTTAGTGCCTAAGGCTCGTTAAAAGTTAGTGCACATTCGGCTACGGAAGCAGTAGTGGCTTCATACCTCTCAGCCATAAAGAAGAGGTGTTTTTTCTATTTAAACAAGTATATAAACAATGGTTGGTAAAAATATGAGTGAGATTGGAAAGAAATATGGTAATTTAACTGTCATAAAAAAACTTGATAGGAAAGAACATCAAACAACAGTTTATCTTTGTCTTTGCGATTGTGGAAATTACAAAGAAGTGAATATTAATAAATTACATACTGGGCATGTTAAAAGTTGTGGATGCATGAAGCACAAAATTAAAGATTTAACTGATATAAGATTTGGAAGATTAGTTGTTGATTCTTTTAAAGGAAGAGAAGGCAATAAAACATTATGGAATTGTACCTGTGATTGTGGGAATAAATGTATAGCATAAACATCAGGTCTTACTATGGGCAGTACAACTTCATGTGGATGTAAAAATAAAGAGAACCAGTCTACTTTTATGATTGCTAATGATTTAATTGATGGTACAAGAATATCTGCAATTGATGAAAATAGGAAAATTAATAAAAATAATCACTCTGGTTACATAGGTGTTTCTTATGATAAAAGAAGAAAAATGTGGATTGCACAAATAACTTATCAAAGAAGAAATCATAACTTCGGAAGATTTACTTCTAAAAAAGATGCAATCAAAGTAAGAAAAGCTGCAGAAAAAGAATATTTTGGAAAATATAGAAAAGATAAAAAATAAATTATGATATTTGCTAATTTAAAATAAGTAAAATTACTTATTTAATATATAAATTATTTCTATAACTGATAGATAATATAAGTTATAGTTTTTATTATGAATAAATATAGTTTTTTTAATTAGTAAAAGTCTTGGCTGACAATTTTTAATTTGCTAAAATTAATTTAGAAGTTGACAAAAATAATTGTTTAGGTGTATTATCTAACGATTTAGTAATTCTCTACAGCTAAATGGTCGGATTGGGAAAATAGAAATGGTGATTAAATAATGTATCATTATGTAGAAGACAAAGATTTTCTAAAAAGGGCACAGAATACATGTTCAAATTTAATGTCTGAATTGGAAAAAGGACTCCGTGAAAGAGGGATTAATTCTCAATTCTTTCTAGTTGGTAGTGGAGCAAGGAACATGGTTACGCAAAATGAGAAAGAACCGATAGACTTTGATTATAATTTGAATATTCTATCATGTAATGATTTCAATGATTGTAAATCGATAAAGGAATTAGTCAGAAAGACATTTAACAAGGTTTTAAGAAATAATAATCTTTCTGATTGTGATGATTCTACCTCATCATTAACAACAAAAAGTATTTGTTTCAAAGATGATGACTCAATATCGTTCTCAATCGATGTTTGTATTGTTGCATTGGATACTGAAGGCATATGGAATCGTTTAAAACATGAGAAAGGTTCTAACAGTTACTATGATAAATACTATTGGAATAAAGCACCAAATTCAAATGGATACAATGAGAAAGCAAAAGCAATCAAGTTAGTTCCTGGTTGGTGGGAAGAAGTGAGAAAACATTATCTTGATATAAAAAATAATTACTTAAAAAGAAGTGACCATAACCATCCTTCGTTCATTTGCTATATACAAGCGATTAACGATGTGTATAATGAAATGAAACAAAATAATTTATTATGAGCAAGTTTAAAGCTGGTAATAAAACATTTATTGTTGAATCATCCATATTTGTTAAAGAAGTACATGTAATTAAATCATCAGGTGGATTTTGCCTTATAAAATACACTAAAGGTGATGGTGGTTATCGTGTAAGAGAATCACGATTATTTACTACTGAAGAGGAAGTCAAAGCATCTATTGAAAAGAAATAATACTCACATTTTCAATATTTATGTTTTAACCAAAATGGATAAAATCGACAAAATATAGATACTATAAACACACTAAAATGAGACGATTTTGAGACTATTAAATTAGTTTTTAAAATCGTCATTTTTTTGTAGGAAAATTTAGAATTAAATCCTATATATAATGTGGGAGGAAATCAAAAATGATTAATGAAGAAAAAGTAAAATTACCTAGCTATTCTGGAGTGTGGATGCCATGGAACAAAAGAAAACTTACTGATGGAACTATGGTGTTTAAAGTAATTGATTTAGAAAATGGTCCAGCTATTATAATTGATAATCATTGGGATACTGTTGTAAGAATAATATTACCAAATAAAAAAGTGCAAAAAGGTTTTACTGGGCAATTTGTCAAACTGGTGAAGAATTAATCAAAACAATATTATTAAGCGAACGTGAAGCCTTTGTGTTTGAAACATTGCAAGAATCATTTGATTTTGGAGATAGAGTTTGGTTGTTACTAAAAAACATGAAAGAAATTGAATCAACTAGATTAGAAATATTACGTGATGGATGTATTAAAAATTATGAAACTGGTGAAATCTATAAAAAAGAAGATGTACTAGTTATTCAACGAAGAGTGCCATATGACTTAATTGATGATCCAAAATTTATGAAATTCTTAGGAAGATAAAATTATTACAGGAGGGCTATGTTCCTCTTTTTTATTTTGTTTCTTCCCCCTCAAAATAGGTACTAAATCTCCTAATGATGAAAGGAGATGTACTTTCATGACTGAAGAAGAAAAATCAAAAATATATAAATTGAGAAATCAAGGGTATGGATATAAAAAGATAGCTATAGAATTAGGAATAAATCAATCAACAATTCAATCATTTATAAAAAGAAATAATTTTGACTCGTCGCTTTTAGGTATATGTAAAGGATGTGGTGCTTCAATAAAATCAATTAAAGGGAAGAAAAAGAGAGAGTTTTGTTCAGATAAATGTAGAATGAACTGGTGGAATTCTCATAGAGATATTATAAAACATAAAAATAATTTAGTTAGAAGTTGCAAATTTTGTGGTACAGACTTTCTTGTCTTTGGAAACAGCAAAAAGATTTACTGCTCTCATCAATGTTATATAAATGATAAAAGGAGTAAATCTCATGGATAGATCTGCAATTGAAAGTTATTATTCCTCACTAGCAGTAATTAAATCCATGTTAAAAATAAATCTTATAGATATTGAAGAATATAAAAAATCTGAAGATCTAATTGCCAAAAGACATTGTATCAAAGATGACTCAATTTACCGCACTAATTACTTGATAAATCCTGGGTTCAGAGCGATTAATGTAACGAACCATAAGGAGGTAAAAAATAATGGAAACGAAGATAACGAAAATAAGCACGTTACCACAATTAGATAGAAAGAAAAGGGTGGCTGCTTACGCAAGGGTGTCAACAGGAAAGGATGCCATGCTTCATTCTTTATCGGCTCAAGTTAGTTATTATAATAATTTAATTCAAAATAATAACGAATGGGAATTTGCTGGAATTTATGCTGATGAAGCAATATCAGGTACAAAGGATAATCGAGAAGAATTTAATAGAATGGTTGATGATTGTAAAGCAGGTAAAATTGATTTAATAATTACAAAAGCTATTTCAAGATTTGCAAGAAATACTGCAACGCTACTTTCAACAATTAGAGAACTTTCAGCTATTGGAGTTGACGTATTTTTTGAAGAGCAAAATCTACATTCAATGAGTGGTGATGGTGAAATGATTCTTACATTATTAGCTTCATGTGCTCAAGAAGAAGCAAGAAGTACTTCAGAAAATGTTAAATGGCGAGTTAAAAAAGATTTTAAACAAGGAATATTGAATGGTGGTAATGATTGTTATGGATATAAATTAATTGATAAGAAATTTGTATTAGTACCAGAAGAAGCTGAAATAGTAAAAAGGATATTTGCTTGGTATATAGCTGGTGAAGGAGTTGTAGCTATTTCAAAAAAACTTGATGATATGGGAATTAAACCAGTAAGAGCTAAGTATTGGTTGCCTAACACCATAATGAGAATGCTAAAAAATAGGTGCTATGTTGGTGATTTAATTCTTCAAAAAACATATGTAACTGATTATGTTTCAAAGAAAAAGAAAAAAAACATGGAGAATTTGACAAATATTTTGTAGAAAACGACCATGAACCAATAATTGATATTGAAACCTTTGAAAAAGCTAATACACTTATGGCTGAAAGAGCAAAAAGATTTAAAGCGCAAGATCGCACAGCACTTAGATATCCTTTAAGTGGAAAGATTGTATGTGGAGAGTGTGGTTCAAGATTTGGTCATAAGGTTTACATGCATAGTAGTCCTGGTTGGATTTGTTCTGCATTTGATAGAAAAGGAAAGAAAGCTTGCCAGTCTAGAAAAGTCCCTGAATATGCTATGGATGAAGCAGTCGATGCAGTTATTGGTGGTTATGACAATATTAAAGTGCTAGATTTCATAGAAATGTTTAATAATAACAAACTACTCTTTCATTTAAAAAATAAAGAAGTAAAAGAATTTATTTGGGAAGAGCGCTCAAGAAGTAAGTCTTGGACTGATGAAATGAGAGAAGAAGCAAAGAAAAGAACAATAATAAATAACAAAAACAAAAAGAGAGGAGCAAATGGAAAATGGCAAAAGTCAGAGTAATACCTAGTACACTAAATCCACTTACTCAATCTCCAATTAGTGAAACAAAGAAAAAGAAAGTTGCTGCCTATGCTCGTGTTTCAACTGACTCAGATGAGCAATATACTTCATATGAAATGCAAGTTAAATATTATAAGAAATTCATTCAAGAACATGATGGATGGATTTATGTAAATGTTTATGCTGATGAAAGTATAACTGGTACAAATACGAAGAAAATAGATAGCTTCAATCAAATGATAAAAGATGCTCTAGATGGGAAAATTGATTTGATTATTACTAAGTCAATATCGAGATTTGCTAGAAATACTCTTGATACTATTTCAATTACAAGAAAACTAAAGGCATCAGGTGTTGAAGTATTCTTTGAAAAGGAAGGTTTATGGACATTCGATTCAAAGAGTGAACTTATTCTTACAATCATGGCTTCAATTGCACAAGAAGAATCAAGAAGTATATCCGCTAATGTTACTATGGGAAAAAGGTGGGGAATGCAAGAAGGAAAAGTTAGCTTTGCTTATAAGAATTTTCTAGGATATAAAAAAGAAAATGGAAAGATTGTAATAGATGAAGAACAAGCAATAATCGTTAGAAGAATTTATTCAATGTTTCTAAAAGAAGGCAAAATGTGTTCTGGCATAGCCGTCCAACTAAAAAAGGAAGGCGTATTGACTCCTTCAGGAAGTTCTAACAATTGGCAGAAGAACACAGTGCTTTCCATTCTTACAAACGAGAAGTACAAGGGCGATGCGCTGCTACAAAAGACCTTCACCGCGAACTTCCTCGAGCACAACGCCAAGAAGAACGACGGGCAGCTGCCAAAATATTACGTCGAGAACAGCCACCCGGCGATAATCGACAGATACGAGTGGGAGCAGGTGCAGACCGAGCTTGCGAGAAGGCAGGAAATCGGCAGGAAGTATTCGGGCAACGGCGCGTTTGGCTCAAAGCTTATTTGCGGGGATTGTGGTGGTTTCTACGGCTTGAAGGTCTGGCACTCCAACTCCAGATTCAGAAAGACGATCCTTCAGTGCAACAGGAAGTTCGACAAGGACAAGGACAGGTGCCAAACCCCGCACTTGACGGAGGACGAAGTAAAGAAAATGTTCGTGAGGGCCTACAACGAAACCATGAAGGACAAAACGAAGGTTATACGGGACACCGAAGCGGTCATCGAAATGCTCACGAACACCGATGATATTGATAGAAAGATTGCTTCGCTAACCAGCGAGATTGAGGTCGTAAGCGAAATGATCAAGAAGCTGATAAGGGAGAACTCAAGCGTTGCACAATCGCAGGACGGTTACCAAGCAAAATACAATGAGCTGTCATCAAGGTACGAAAAAGCAAAAAAGCCCTTGAGGAAGCGATGCGGGACAAAGCCCACAAGCAAGGCCAAGGGACAAAACTACAATCGTTCCTGGAAAGCCTGAAGCAAAAAGAAAGCGTTCTGGATGAATGGAACGAGGAACTATGGATGGTTATGGTCGAGAAGGCGACGGTCCACAGGGACAAATCGATAACCTTCAAATTCTACAACGGGAAGGAAACAACGATAGCAGCTACTTAACAAGTGGCTGTTTTTTTGTTTTTGCGTTTCGATTTCTACACCTATCATGCTATAATTGTTTTGGAAGATTAAATAGCATAAACGCATTCTTTTGTGCTGATTTTCTGAAGGAGTGATTGTTTTGCCAGATACAGATAAAAGAGAAAAAGCCTTTAAAGCAAGCAATAAGAAGCATCAAAAATTATATGACCATTATGTTGAGGCTTTTAAGCAAGAGCCAATCTTTTGCTTGTGCCTTAAAAAGAATGTTTTATCCGATGAAATGAAGCCAATTACTACGCTCGTGTTTGAACCAACACAAGACATGCCTTTTTGGAAATTATGCACAATTGGCGCTAGCGACTACCTTATGCCTGAGCGTGATATCGGCTGAGGAAGAAAGGCAAACCAACGCAACGAATACATGATGCTTATCGATCCAGAAGTCGAAATTAGCCAAGAGAAAAGGGAATGGCTATCACTCAACTCATTCCTCTGGGCAACTGCTGAATATTCCTTTAACGCAAAAGAAAACATTACAGTTTCTGATACAATTGATATACAAATCAAAGGAAAATATTGTGGAATTGTACTATTATTACCTGAAATTTTTAAATCGCCAAACATAGTAAAATGCTTTGTTTCCAAGCATAAATACATAAGCATATTCCAAGTAATGCCAATTACTAGGGAATTACTTAACAAAAAATTAAAAAAAGGCACTAACGGCATTTATTGGCTTATGGAACAATTTTATGCGCACGACGATGATTATCATTTAATTGCGTCAAAACCTTTGGCGAAACCCTAAATGCTAATTAGTTTTATAACAACTGAAAAAAGAAAGGATAACTACAATGATTGATAAGCAAGAATTAAAGAATGAGCAAAATAAAATTGATAAGACTATTAAGGATGATTATGATGTGTTTGATCAAAATGCATACGAACATTCATTAGGTGATTTAACAGAAAAGCAAAAAGAAGAAGTTCGAAGACTTGAATTTTCATCAAAAACGAAAAGAGTTTTAGCTTCAAGAGTAGGATATCGATGCTCTAATCCAGAATGTAATAATTATACAATTGGTCCAGGTGATGATCCTAAAAGCGTAGTTATTCTTGGTGAAGCCGCACATATTATTGGAGCTATTCAAGATGGTGAAGATAGACTATCTCCAAGAGCTGATTCGTCAAAAAAGCCATTAGAAATTATTGGATTAGATAATGGAATATGGTTATGTAAAAATTGTCATAAACTTATTGACTCTAAAACAAGCACTTATACTGTAGAAATATTGAGAAAATGGAAAAAGGAAGCAGAAGAAAAACAAGCAAAAAATTTAGAAAGTCAGCCATCGCCTTTTATAGAAGAATATGTATATCCTTCAATTTCTGTTAATAAGGGAATTAGTACAAATGATTTTGAAAATAAAGAGTGGTGTTTGTTAACTTATTTGATTTCAAAATATGATACTACAGGCAATAGCTCATATTTGAAATTTGAAAATGATGATGAAGGGAAAAATTTTGAAACAGAGTATCAATCATGGATGAGTGAAAAAGCCATTGACTTTAAAACTTGCGGAATTGATTTTGACAATGATTGGCAAATAAAAAAGCAAGCATTAAATAACATTATAAATAATTTAGTAGGACTAGTTACAATGAATAATGAAGGATTGGATTATGGTAAAAAATTTGATGATTTTCTTGAAAAACTTTTAGACGATGATGCTGATGCTTGTTCAAAATTAATAAAAAAACTTTCAATATTATAAGTTAAAAGTTAATGAAAACATTTAATATGATTAAAGCAAAACAAGCAAGTTAACTTTGTTTTATTAATAGAATCTCAAGTAGAAATTTAGGGTATGCAAATTCGCTCTAATGGTATGCAAATTTTCATTGCCTAGGGTATGCAATATATCAATATTGGTACTCAGACCCATTAAAAAAGCGTTAGTTTGATACAGTAAAATGTGTCAAACTTTTTTAATTTTTACGGAAGT
>OMFK01000615.1_pt1 | contig 14400 bp, 10 predicted proteins | sample 1645651 | NCBI WGS metagenome assembly OMFK01 (sample SAMEA103958124, study PRJEB25191) | human gut metagenome | biome: human-associated habitat [ENVO:00009003]; feature: intestine environment [ENVO:2100002]; material: feces | place: Germany | collected 2013/2015
AAAGGTGGAAAAACCAGGAAAGGAAGTGCTCCTTCCACTTCCAATTGGCCAGTTTATGCAGATTCATGGCAGCAAACTTATGTTTGCCGAGGCCATCTCCCAGGCGCTGACACGCAGCGACCCGGATTTCGCGGTGTGCCGGGCGGAGTCGCCGTCGGACACGGTGCGCCTGTGCCGCAGCATGGCAGCCTATGCCGTCATCATGGAGGTCACGGCGTACACGCCCTGGCGGCTGGCTGAGCGGCTGGCCCTGCGGGATGAGATCAAAAAGCGGATGCCGGTGTGCAAGGTGGTGCTGCTGGTGGATGAGAAGTCGGACGCCGCCCTGGCGGCGGCGACTGCTGGTATGAGACCCACTGCAAGAACTGCGGCAGCTGCTACATGAGCGCCGACAACTGGTGCGACGAGTGCGGCTGGTGCGATGACTGCATGCAGGAGGCCCACTGCCTGGACTGCGGGCGCTGCTTCGTGGGCGAGAGCAAGGACGAGCTGTGCGAGGACTGCCAGGTCTGCTCCGACTGCGCCGGTGAGGGCGGCGTCTGCGAGGTGTGCAACAAGTGCAACGCGTGCGCCGACGACGATGAGCACTGCCAGTCCTGCCCCAACCACCTGGATGACGACGATGTCTGCGGCTACTGCGATGACTGCGCGGCCATCGAGGGCCTGCACTGCGAAAGCTACGGCGAGTGCTTTGAAAACGGCGCGGATCGCTGCCCCATCCACGAGGATGAGCCCCACTGTGCGGAGTGCGCGGGCTTCGTCTGCGAGGAGTGCCAGCGCTGCGAGTATGTGGACGACATCAGCGAGTGCAGCGAATGCGGGCTGTGCGCGGAGTGCTGCCAGGAGAAGTCCCTGGATGAGGGCTACTCCACCGGCGAGGTCTGCATAGAGAGCCTGGAGTGGAGCACGCATATCTGCGAGGATTGCGGCACCTGCTTCTGCGAGACCGATAAGTGCGACACCTGCAACCGGTGCACCGACTGCTGCCTGACCAAGGGCGACTGCACGGACTGCGACTGCGGCAAGGCGGGGTCCCACACCCATCACAAGTTCAATGCCAAGGATTGGCACGTGGACGAGACCTACCACTGGCACGAGTGCCGCGTCTGCGGCGATCCGGTGGACAAGGCGCCCCATAATCGGACCGCTGCCGGCCGGTGCGAAATCTGCGGCTATGACCCGGAGAACCCGGTGTTCTTCGCCGTCCAGCCCAGATCCATTACCAAAAAGGTGTCGTATGACGACGCCGAAGAGACGGATCCCAACAGCCCGTATGTCAATCGGGGCAAGTTCTCTGCCACCGCCGTCAACCTGGCGGGCGAGGAGCTGAGCTTCCAGTGGTACGAGGTGCTTACGAACAAAAAGACCGGCGTGGAATACGCCCCCTGGAAGCTGGTGGACGGGGAGCACTATGCCAAGGGCGCTGCCACCAACAAGCTGGACATCGGCGTTCCCGTTGACGGCTGCGCCTATAAGTATGAGTACTACTGCGTGGCCACGACGGTGGTAAACGGCAAGACCGTCACCGCCGTCTCCGCCCGGGCCGAGCTGCGTACGGTGCACAACTACAGCGCCGAACTGGAGTGCCTGGATACGCCCAGGCTGGTGGCCATCGAGTACCGGGATCAATACGAGAATCCCTCCGGAAAGAAATACTACCGGCAGGGCAGCGAATATCACAACCATGAGTGCCTGGGCACCAAGTGCTACCGCACCAAGCTGCCTGCGGGAACCAAGCACACCTTCGCCTTCAAGGAGTATCTGGGCTACGGCTTCTACACCGAAAGGCCCAGCGTATACAAGTATTTCTATCTCATGGAGTGCGCCGAGTGCGGCTATGTGGAGCTGCGGGATTCCGATTCTGAGCAGACCGTTCCCTATACCATCACCCTGGACGCGCCGGACGGTGCCTATGCGGCCTACGAGGCCACCGACCAGGTCACCACCAACGCCCTGCCGGGCACCCGGCTGTATGCCGATGCGCCCTATGTCAACGACAAGGGCCATGTGTTCAAAAAGTGGGAAGTGGCCGACGCTTCCGTGGACGTTGAGGTCGTAAACGACGATGTCAACATCGGCACGTGCACCTTCGTCATGCCCGCGCACCATCTTACCCTGCGCGCGGTGTATGACGAGACGAAGGTTCCCGTGAAGAGCATCCACATCAAGCCCGGCAGCGTCCCGGTGGTCAGCCGGGTCATCACGGTGGAGGTGGGGACCACCTTCACGGTGGACTCCGAGCTGACGCCCAGCACCAACATCATAGATAACCGCGTGCTGTGGACGGTTCTGGACTACACCTATGCCTCTCCGGAAATCGTCTTTTCCGCTGAGTGCATCAGCGTCCCCAACGGCAACGTCAGCAAGCCGCTGACGGGGCCCGTCACCCTGGAGGCCAAGTCTGTGGGCACGGTGCGCCTGAGAGCCACGGCCTACTCCTCCACACTGGGAGGCTCACACGTAAGCGACTTCGTTTATGTCAAGGTGGTGGAGAAGGGCACCCACATCCACGACTATACGGACTCCCTGGTGCCGCCTACCTGCACCCATCGGGGCTACACCCTCCACACCTGTGCCTGCGGCGCATCGTACAAGACCAACCCGGTGGATCCCCTGGGTCACATGGACACGGACGGCGACGGCAAGTGCGACAGAGTGATCGACGCGGCCACCGGCAAGCTCTGCGGCGCTGATATGGGCGGCGGTACCTTCGTCGGCCAGGCCAAGATCGACAAGGCGGCCGTCACCGTTGCCGCTCCCGTGCAGGGCCTCGAGCCCTGGAATGCCATCGCTTCGGATACTCGCTACACCGTGGCGAACACCCAGTGGATGACGGGGGACGGCACGGCGCTGAATCCTGGCGACACCTTTGCCCCCGGCATGGCGTACACCGTGAAGGTGACCCTGGAGGCCAGCTCCGGCTATGCCTTCCAGCTGAAGGAATTTACCAACGGCGCCAACACGGTCAAGGCCACGGTGTTCGCCGTCAACGACCTGACCGTCACACCCGGCAACGGCAGCTCCAAGGACAGCGTGAACCTGTTCTATACCTTCACGGCCACCGAGGGTGAGCATACCCACAGCTACAGAGACGACTGGAAGTTCGGCACGGCCAGCCACTGGAAGGAGTGCTCCTGCGGCGATCAGGCCGAAATGGCGGACCATACCGCCGGCGACTGGATCATCGACACTGCGGCCACTGCCACCACCGATGGCGCCAAGCACAAGGAGTGCACCGTGTGCCGCTATGTGATGGAGACCGCCGTGATCCCCGCCACCGGCTCCGGCTCGGGTTCTGAGTCTGGTTCTGAGTCCGGTTCCAGCTCTGGTTCCGGCTCCGGCACCGTGACGCCCGGCGAGACCCCCCGCACCGGCGACGCCGGTCCGGCCCTCTATGGTACCATGGCCCTGGCCAGCCTGATGGGCGGGGCATGGGTCATCGGCAGAAAGCGCCGGGCCAAGTAAGCGTTCTTCTCTCTCATCCTGATAAAGCAAGAGGCGGCAGACGATTTTGTCTGCCGCCTCTTGCTATGCGTATATGGTTACAGGTTCTTCTCGTAGGACTCGATCATCTTCTTGACCATCTGGCCGCCCACAGAGCCAGCCTGCTTGCTGGTCAGGTCGCCGTTGTAGCCTTCCTTCAGGTTGACGCCCACCTCGCTGGCAGCCTCCATCTTGAACTTATCCATGGCGGCACGGGCCTGGGGCACGTTCAGCTTGTTGGTATTCTTGGTAGACATGATTGCGTTCTCCTTTCTTGCGTTTTCAGCGAAAACCGCTGTTCGGGTATCGCAACCATAGATTGTGCCGCCGATGCCCTGAATATGCGCCGGGCGCATCTGGTAAAATTTTGCGCCGTTCTGTAAAATCTCAAAAAATTTTAGAAACCCCATCGCTTTTTTTGGTGGTCTGTGCTATCATGGCCTTGATTGCACAGAGAAAGCGAGGAACGATCACATGCTGGATATTTTTGATATTCTGGGACCGGTGATGGTGGGCCCGTCCAGCTCCCATACGGCGGGAGCGGCCCGCATCGGCAGCATGGCCCGCACCCTGCTGGGCGACGAGCCGGTGGAGGCCAAGATCCATCTGCACGGTTCCTTTGCCGAAACCGGCTCCGGCCACGGCACCGACCGGGCGCTGGTGGCGGGCCTTCTGGGCATGAAGCCCGATGATCTCCGCATCCCCTACGCCTACCAGGAGGCTAAAAAGCGTGGGCTGGAGTTCACCATCGACACTGTGGAGCTGCGGGACGCTCACCCCAACACCGCCGTAATCGAGGCCTGGGACGCCGGCGGCAAGCGGCTGGAGCTGCAGGCCTGCAGCGTAGGCGGCGGCCGTATCCTGGTGAACAAGGTGGACGGCATCGACGTCAGCTTTGACGGCATGTTCAACACCCTGGTCATCCGGAACCAGGATGAAAACGGTGCCGTGGCGGCGGTAACCTCGGTGCTGAATCAGCTGCGCATCAACGTGGCCAATATGAGCCTGTGCCGCCACAAGCGGGGCGGCGACGCGCTGATGGTCATCGAGACCGACCAGCATATCAAGCCCCACCAGGTGGCGTTTCTTTCGGAGCTGACGGGCATTCTGTCGGTGACCTATTACGATAAGGAGGACGATGACGATGTCGCTGGATTCGATGAAGGAAATCTTTGACCGCATGGAAGCCGAGCACAAGCCCTTCTGGGAGATCGTGCTGGAAACGGACATGGACGAGCGCCAGGTGACCCGTCAGCAATCCATGGCAAAAATGCTGACCACCTGGCAATATATGGTGGACGCGGCGGACACCTACACCGGCCGCCGCCGTAGCGTCAGCGGCCTGGTAGGCGGCGACGGCCTGAAAATGCGGCAGTATTCCATCCGGGGCCGGGCCATGTCCGGCGGCTACGTCAGCGAGGTCATCGCCGAGGCCCTGTCCATGGCGGAGTCCAACGCCTGCATGCGCCGCATTGTGGCGGCCCCCACGGCGGGCGCCTGCGGCGTGCTTCCGGCGGTGCTGCTGCCCATGTGCAAGTATGAGGAGCTGAGCCAGCACCGGATCCTGGAGGCCCTGTATGTGGCCAGCGGCATCGGCGCGGTGATCGCCTACAAGGCCTGCATCGCCGGTGCCTCCGGCGGCTGTCAGGCGGAGATCGGCACCGCTTCCGCCATGGCCGCGGGAGCCCTGGTGGCCCTGCGGGACGGCACCGGCCAGCAGATCGGCCACGCCGTGGCCATGGCCCTGAAGAACCTCATGGGCCTGGTGTGCGACCCCGTGGCGGGCCTGGTGGAGGTCCCCTGCGTCAAGCGCAACGTCATCGGCGCGGTGAATGCCATCAGCGCGGCGGACATGGCCCTGGCCGGCATCGAAAGCCGCATCCCCGTAGACGAGGTCATCGACGCCATGGGCGAGGTGGGCCGCCGTATGCCGGTGGAGTTTCGAGAGACTGCCCTGGGCGGCTTGGCCGCCACCCCCACCGGCCGCCGGGTCAAGCAGCAGATGCACCCGGAGCGGGAGGAATGAGCAGGGCAGGGGAGAGGCCCTGTGCTGCGATTTCCGGCCATCCAGGCTGAACCGCATATATAAACCAGGCCCGGCGCAGCGCGTCGGGCCTGGTCTTATATATGCGTCTTTACTTTTTCCTGGCGTAGGGGGTATTTTCCAGGGGCAGGGTCAGACGGCGCTGACCGTCCAGCCGGTAATAGGCGTCGGCAATGGCGGGAGCCGTGGGGATGGAGGTGATCTCGCCGATACCGATGGCGCCTCCAGCCACGTTGAGGCCGGGCTTCTCCACCACGATGGCCTGGATCTCCGGCGGGATCTGGTTGGCGCGGAACAGGCCCAGGGTGCCGTATCTGGCGGTGGGCTTGCAGGTGTCGTCAATGGGATACTGCTCCGTCAGGGCGTATCCCATGCTCATGACCACGCCGCCCTCGATCTGTCCCTCGCAGCTCAGAGGATTCACGGCCTTGCCCACATCGTGGGCGGCCACCAGCTTCTTGATGCGGCCGGTTTTCTTGTCCAGAACGCACATCTGGGTGGCGTAGCCGTAGGCCACATGGCTGACGGGGTTGGGCACGTCCGCGCCCAGGGGGTCCGTCTTGGCCAGATACTCGCCGTAAAACTCCTGGCCCACCAGGTCGCCCAGGGTCTTGCCCTTCAGGGCGGCGTTGAGCTTCTCACAGGCCCGGCGGGTGGCCTCGCCGGTGACCAGGGTCTGGCGGGAGCCGGAGGTGTCGCCGGAATCCGGGGCGATCCAGGTGTTGCTGCGCTCATAGACGATGTCGTCCCGGTGGAGGCCGGTGTTGGTGACTACTACCTGCACCAGCACGGTGCCCAGTCCCTGGCCGATGCAGGAGGCACCGGAATAAATATGCAGCTTGCGGTCCTTCTCCACAATGAGCTTGCAGCGGCCCCAGTCGGGGATGCCCACGCCCACGCCGGCGTTCTTCATGGCGCAGGCGATGCCCACGGGGTCGCCGCTGCGAACGGCCTCGTCATAGGCGGGCTTGATGGCCTCCAGCGTTTCCACCAGGCCCGTGGACTGGTCCACGATCTGCCCGTTGGGCAGGACGCCGCCGGGGCGGATGGCGTTGCGATAGCGGATCTCCCAGGGGGAAATGCCCACCAGGTCCGCCATTTCGTTGAGCAGCGTCTCCGTGCAGAAGCAGGTCTGGGTCACGCCGAAGCCCCGGAAGGCTCCGGCAGGAGGATTGTTGGTATAATAGGCGCGGCCCTCGATCTCGAAATTCTCATAGGCGTAGGGGCCTGCGGCGTGGGTGCAGGCCCGCTCCAGCACCGGTCCGCCCAGGGAGGCAAACGCGCCGGTATCGGACACCACACTGGCCTTGACCCCCTGAATGATGCCGTTTTCATCGCAGCCCATGGTGAAGTCCATGTCGAAGCTGTGGCGCTTGGGGTGCACCAGCAGGGACTCCTGCCGGGACAGCTTCACCTTCACCGGCACCCGGGCGATATACGCCAGCAGGGCGGCGTGGTGTTGGACGGACATATCCTCCTTGCCGCCAAAGCCGCCGCCCACCAGCATATTCTGGACCTGGCAGTGGTCATAGTCCACCCCCAGCATGGCGGCGCACTCGTGCATGGTGGTGTGCGCGCTCTGGTCCGAGGTCAGCAGGCGGACGCCGCCGTTTTCCAGGGGCAGGGCCACGCAGCACTCCGGCTCCAGGAAGGCGTGCTCCGTCCAGGGAGTGTGGAAGTGCCGGGTCAGCACATATCGGGAACGCCGGATGGTGCCCTCAGCGTCCCCCCGGGAGACGTGCTTGTATGCCTGGACGTTGCTCTCGTCCTCCTCAAACACCAGAGGTGCGTCCGGTGCAGCGGCCTCCGCCGGGTTGTGGACGGCAGGGAGCACCTCATACTCCACCTTCACCAGCTTCTTGGCGGCCTCCAGGGTCTCCTGGTCCCGGGCGCAGATCAGGGCCACGGAGTCCCCCAGATAGTGGGTGATCTCGCCCACGCCGATCAGGGTGGGCTGGTCCTTTTTCAGGTGGCCCACGTTGACCTTGCCGGGGATGTCCTTCTGGGTCAGGACGCACACCACGCCGGGCAGGGCCTGGGCGGCGCTGACGTCGATGGACAGGACCCGGGCCCGGGCGTACCGGCTACGCACCGCGCCGCCGCAGCACATTCCGTCCACATACACGTCGTCGGGGTACTGGCCGGTGCCCAGCACCTTTTCCTCCACGTCCAGCCGCTGGACCCGGCTGCCCATTTTCCAGTCGTCGGCGGAGGCCTCCGGCAGCTTCCCTTCCCGGAAAATCTTGGCCGCCAGCAGGATGCCGTCGATGATCTTCACATAGCCGGTGCAGCGGCAGATGTTGTTGCGGATGGCGAAGGCGGCCTCCTCCCGGGTGGGATCGGGATTCACGTCCAGCAGCCCCTTGGCGGAGATGACCATGCCGGGGATGCAGAAGCCGCACTGAACAGCTCCCGCCTCGCCGAAGGCGAAGGTATACACCTGCTTTTCCCAATCGGAAAGGCCCTCCACCGTGAGAACGGTCCGCCCCTCCAGCCGGTCGGTCTGGGGGGTGCAGGCCTTGGTGGGCTTGCCGTCGATGAGGACGTGGCAGGTGCCGCAGGCGCCCTCGCTGCACCCGTCCTTAACGGATGTCAGGTGCAGGGTATCCCGCAGAAAGCGGATGAGCTTCTGATTTTTTTCCACGGTCACGCTCTGCCCGTTAACGGTGAAGGTTGCCATGTGATCGTCTCCTTTGTCCCGGCCCGCCGACATACGGGGGCATGATTTCAAACATTACTAAGTATTATACCATATTCATTCATTCTTCACAAGGTGAAGCCTTATCCTTCTTTCAGAATAACCGGAATAGCCGCATAAAAGGAGCGCCTCCCGGGCGGAGGCGCTCCTTTTGAAAATCGGATCAGATGCGGATGGCCAGGTTATAAGCGGCCTTGGTGGCCTGCCACATATTGCCGGGCTTCTCGGTGTTATAGCTGTCGCCGATGTTGTGGACCTCGGCGGCAACCATCTCCTGCTGAGCGGACAGGAAGGGCCGGTCGTCGCCCTTGTTGCCGATGGCCATGACCACCAGGTCGGCCTCCAGCTGCTCGATATACTCCTCGTTGGTCATCTTGGGGGCCAGAGGATTCTCCACGTTCTTGGGGATGATGGGAGCCCAGGTGCAGTAGGGATCCGGCACGGCCTTGGCGCGGTTGCGGGCGATGACCACATGGCCATTCTCGAACCGGGTGACCCGGGCGCAGTTGATGAGCTGGCCGCCCTCGGCCTCGAAATAGTGGATCAGATGGCCGCGGTTGGCGGTGCAGGCGCCCTCCTCGAAGTGCTCCAGCATCTCCACGCAGGTGACCTTGCGCTGGTGCTCGGTGGCCAGCCAATAAGCGGTCTCCAGGCCCACGGCGCCGCCGCCCACCACCACGATCCTGCGATCGGTGTCGGCCAGCTCCTCGGGATGGGTCAGCAGCCAGGTGGCCTCGATGTGGCGGGTCTCCTTCAGGCCGGGAATGGGAGGCAGACCCTCCTTGCTGCCATTGGCAAACACCACGGCGTCGTATCCGGCTTCCTTCAGCTGCTGGTTGGTCATGGTGGTGTTCAGGTGCACGGTGACGCCGTCCTGCTTCTCCACCTGGCGGAACAGCCATTCCATATAGTTGTGCAGCTCGTACTTGCTCAGGGGAGCACCGGCGGCGTGCATCTTGCCGCCCATACGGTCGGACTTTTCAAATACGTCCACGGTGTGGCCCCGCTGTGCGGCGGTGATGGCGAAGTTCAGACCCGCGCAGCCTGCGCCGATAACGGCGATGCGCTTGCGCACCTCGGCCGGGGTGGGAACGGCAGGCAGCAGCTCCTCGAAGCCGGTGCGGGGGTTCACGGCGCACTGGGGATGGCCGCCCTCGACAAACTCGTTGACGCAGCCCTCTTGGCAGCCGATGCAGGGACGGATGTCCTCCACCTTACCGGCGTAGGCCTTGTTGCACCAGTCGGCGTCGGCCAGCACCGGGCGGCCCAGCATGATCATGTCGCACTTGCCGTCCCGCAGGGCCTGCTCGGCCAGGTCGGGATAGCCCAGCTTACCCACGGCCACAATGGGGACCTCCACGCCTACGTTGGACTTGACGCCCCGGGCGGCGAAGTATTCCTTGGCCACCTTGGACACGTCCAGGAAGCATCCGGCGGGCATACCGGCCGGGGGATGGGGCAGCCACCAGTTGTCATAGCAGCCCAGGTCCACGTCGAACATATCGACGCCGGCCTTCACCAGGTTCTCCATGTAGTTCAGGGTGTCGGCGATGGAGCGGCCGTTCTTGAAGCCCTTCAGGCTCTTGACGGTGTCCATGCGGTCGCCGTAGGTCTCGTTCAGGGCCAGGGACAGGTCGATGCGGTACATAATGGGATAGTTGGGGCCCACCTTCTTGCGGATAGCCTTGATCATCTCCACGCCGAAGCGCTGCCAGTCGGCATACTTGCCGATCTTGCGGTGGTTGAAGGCAGGGGAGGTCAGCTGATCCAGCAGATAGCCCTCGTGGCCGTGCAGATACACGCCGTCCATGCCCATGACCTTGGCGTCCATGGACGCCTGGGCGGCATTGCGGATGATCTTGTCGCACTCCAGGTCCGTCAGGGGACGGCAGGGCACGTCAGGCAGATAGAAGTTGGGGTTCCAGGAGGCGGAAACCGGCAGCTGGAGCTTGGTCAGCAGGCACTGGGGGTTGCCCACGCGGCCCAGGCCCGGCGTCAGCTGGATGAAGATGCGGCTGCCCCGGGCGTGAACGCCCTGGGCCAGGTCGCGCCAGCCCATGAAGTTGGTGCGGGTGCCGTCGATACGGGGGAAGTAAGAGTAGTTGCCCTTCTCCGTGACGGAGGAGTCAATGTGGTGGCTGATGGGGATCAGGCCCGTGGTCAGCAGGCCCACGCCGCCCTCGGCCCGGGCAAAGAAATACTGGAGCATCTTGTCGTTGGGACGGCCGGTTTCCTCGGCCATCTGACAGTTGCCCATGGGGGCCATGACCAGGCGGTTCTTCACCGTCAGCTTGTTGATCTGGATGGGGGAGAACAAAGAGGTGTACGGATAGAGGTCCCGGGTCATGCGTGCCGTGCCGCCTGCGCGGTTTTCGCAGTCGGTGCGCACCCAGTTGCCGAAGCTGTTGACCAGCTGCTGTACCAAAATGTCTTTCTTCAAGGATATGCCCTCACTTTCCTGAAATGGTAAGAGTTCGCGTGTTGATTGATGGAACGAGCATACCACATCTTGCCGCCAGAATCAACAAAAAAATTCAGAATTTCAAAGAAATTCGTTGCAACTTGCCGTGTTTCGTGGTAAAATGATAGTGGTAAAAAGCAAATAATGTACAAAATATGGTACTTGTGTGGATTAACAGCCACCTGTTTTGTACAGAACCGCGTGTATGTATATGCACATAGCCCAGAAAGGACGTGAAGCACGGTTGAACAGAAACCCCAAGATCCTGGCCGTGGCCGGTAAAGGCGGCGTGGGAAAGACGTCGCTGTCGGCTGCCATCGTGCGGCTTCTGACCGAGACGCACCCGGACGCCCGGATCTTAGCCATCGACGCGGACCCCGCCGTGGGCCTGTCCACCGCCCTGGGGGTGGAGGTACGGCAGACCCTGGACGATATCCGCAAGCAGATCGTGTCCTCGGTGGAGGACGGCGAGCCGCGGGAGGCCATCGAGCTGCTCAGCGAGGCCCGGTACCGCATTTTCGACACCATGGTGGAGCAGCAGAAATTCTCTTTCCTGGCTATCGGCCGGCCGGAGACCGCCGGGTGCTACTGCAAGGTCAACGCCTACCTCAAGGAGATCATCAATCTTCTGGCCGGTGACTTCGACTATGTGGTCATCGACGGCGAGGCCGGCATTGAGCAGATCAACCGCCGCGTCATGGAGAAGGTCACCCATCTGGTGCTGGTGACGGACCCCAGCCGCAAGGGCACCCAGGTGATCCAGACCATCAAGCGCGTGGCCGATGACCTGGTGATGTACGACCGCTGCGGCGCGGTGGTGAACCGGGTGACGGACCCGGCCATGATCCCCTATATTCATATTGAAGGCATTGATGTTCTCGCCTATATCGGCAGCGACGCCAAGCACGCCGCCAACGATATCCGGGGACTGAGTGTTTTTGATCTGCCTGACGATGCTCCGGTGATCGCAGGCGCCCGCGAAGCCCTGACAAAACTGCAGATCCTGTAAACTTTTAGGAGAGAGGTGTAATTCTTGAGAGATCTGAAGCATTTGATCTACTTCGAAAATCTGCTGGAAAACGCCGACAATGAGCTGGTCAAGCAGGCTCAGGCGGACGGCAAGCTGGCCGTCGGCTATACCTGCTACCATGTGCCCGAGGCGCTGCTCAACGTCGGCAACTGCTTTTCCGTGCGCCTGCGGGCGCCCCGGACCGGCTCTTTGGACATCGCCACCTATTACATGTCCAACTATACCTGCGAGTTCGCCCGTGCCCTGGTGGAGCGAGGCATGGAGGGCGGCTTCCAGTTCCTGGACGCTCTGGCCGGTGTGGACGCCTGTTCCATGATGAATCGCGCCATGGAACATTTCGAAATTCTCCAGCTGAACTCCAAGCCCAATTTCTTTGTGAGCCACTGCGACATCCCCTATAAAATCACCGACTACACCCTGGATTCCTACGTGTCCCAGATGCGCATCCATGTGCTGGACGAGCTGAAAAACCGCTACGGCGTGGACACCTCCGACGACGCCATCCGCGCTGCCGTGGCCCAGCATAACGAGGTCTGCCGCATCATCAGCGAGATCGGCGAAATGCGCAAGGCCGATAACCCCGTCATCACCGGGTACGAGTTCCATGTGCTGAACCTGGTGACCTATACCTGTCCCAAGGACCTGATCCTGCCCTATCTGCGGGAGACCCTGGAGGAGCTGAAGACCCGCCAGCCCGACGAGAAGTCCGCCTTCCGGGCCAGAGTCGCCATCGTGGGCAGCGAGATCGACGATCCCCAGCTGACCAAGCTCATCGAGGGCTGCGGCGCCCTGGTGGTGTCCGACCGCTACTGCTTCGGCTCTACCCCCGGCCGCGAGGTCATCGAGCTGAAGGACGATGAGGACCCCCTGCGCCAGCTGTGCCTGCACGTGATGCAGCACTCTGAGTGCGCCCGGTATATCGCCGACGAAAAGGTCCAGCAGCGCCGGGACACCGCTGACCGTCTGGCCCGGGAGTTCAAGGCCGACGGCATCATCTATGAGCAGATGAAATACTGCGACTACTGGGGCTTTGAGCGGGCTCTGGTCAGCTATATCATGCACGAGGAATACAACTGGCCGGTGCTGTCCATCGACCGCCTGTACAACAACGGCAATTCCGGCCAGCTGCGCACCCGCGTCCAGGCCTTTGTGGAATCCCTGGAGATCAAGCGCATCCAAAAGAACGGAGGGACCAAGTAATGGCAAAGATGAAATTCCCCAACCCCAAGTTCTTCCGGGCCAAGGACAACGTGGACTGGAAGGCACAGGGCCGGAACCTGCAGGAAGTGGGCGGCATCATCTGGGATATGCTGAAGGAGACCGACTGGAAGGCCTTCGCCGCCAAGCAGAAGGCCAACGTCCAGGACAATGTCCGCCGGGTGGTCCGCGAGGCCAAGACCATCGCCGCCATGACCCCCGCCGAACGGCTGGACCTGCTGAAAACCGGTGAAAAGCACCTGGGCACCCTGTACCGCAAGGGTGACATGGTCACCGTGCGCCGTGAGTGGCGCGGCGTGGCCGACACCGCCTATGATTTCAAGGAATGGCTGCGGATGTGGGGTATGCTGCTGGGCACCTTCTCCAAGGACCTGGTCCCGGCCCTGAACATGACGTTCTACTACCGGTGGATGATCTCCTATATGTGCTGCGTCAGCTTCATGGACAAGAACACCATGGGCCAGCGGAGCAACGCCCTGAAGATGAGCCACCTGCTGATCTACGATATCTTCCGCTATGTGGCCGAGAACCTGGTGTTCCTGGCCAAGTGCGACAAGAAGAACGGCAACAGCGCCGAGCTGAACAAGAAGGTGGTCCTGTTCGACGAGATGACCATGGGTCAGATCATGGCAGGCTTCCCGGATCTGCTGGGTATCCCCTATCAGCTGATGCCTGTGTTCCTGGTGTCCGAGATCGACCAGCTGACCTGCGTGCCGTATATTGACGCGGTGGAATCCTTCGGCCTGCCGCCGCGAAGCGGCACCAAACCGAAGTCTGGCAGAGCGGGTACAGTTTGAAAAATGAGGAGCGGCGCAAAGAGTATTACCCTTCGCAGGGGCGGCTATCAGCCGCCCGCAAGCCTTCGCCCTTCTAGGGAGAAGGTGCCGAGCGCATGCGAGGCGGATGAGGGTGGGCTCCGGAATGGCAGAAGTTCTTCAGCGGGCCGGCCAGTGTCCGGCCCCTACGAAAAGAAGGGTGGGCTTCTGTGTTCGCCGTAGGGGCGGCACACCTGGGCCGCCTCAGCTTTTATGAGGCAGACAGGGGCGCGGTTTTTCCACAGTTCATCCCTGGATTGTGGAAAGTGAGCGGGGAACTTAGAAGTACAGCCCGTTGTTCTCCAGCTCGTCAATCAAGTCCCCCAGGATGTCCACGTTGTAGGGGGTGATGATGTAAGTGGAGATGGCCACCTTTTTGATCTTGCCCTCGTTGGCATAGGCCACGCCGGACAGGAAGTCCAGCAGGCGGCGGGCGATCTCCTTGTTGGTGGACTCCAGGTTGAGCACCACGGTGCGCTTTTCCCGCAGGTGGTCGGCGATCTCGCTGGCGTTCTCAAAGCGCTCCGGCTTCACCAGCACCACCTTCAGCTGCGTGGTGGCATGGATGTTGACCACCTTGCCGTTCCGCTTGGGGGCTGCGCCCTCTTCGGGCTCGTCCTCTTCCTCGTCGCCTGCGACGCCGAGACCGCT
>OMFK01000621.1_pt1 | contig 14226 bp, 14 predicted proteins | sample 1645651 | NCBI WGS metagenome assembly OMFK01 (sample SAMEA103958124, study PRJEB25191) | human gut metagenome | biome: human-associated habitat [ENVO:00009003]; feature: intestine environment [ENVO:2100002]; material: feces | place: Germany | collected 2013/2015
CCTCATGTTCCTCGCGGAATTTCTTGGAGTAACCGGCCTTCCGGTAAGCCACATAAGCCAAGCCAAAATCCTGGGCCAGCTTCTCGGCGGCCTCTTTGGGGGACAGATTGTAGAGCCTCGCTGTGAAGTCGATCACATCGCCGGTGGCTCCGCAGCCAAAGCAGTAGAAATATTCCTCGTTCAGCTTCATGCTGGGATTTTTATCATCGTGGAACGGGCAACAGGCCATGCCGCTCCGGTTGACCTCTATCCCATACATCTGTGCTGCTTCTCGGACGGTGACAGACCCTTTGACGGCCTCAAAGACACTCTCAGCCATGCTTACTCGCTGCCCTTCTTGGAGGTGGGCGGCCTGTATCCGGCAGCCTTGGCCCGTTCACTGGCGGCCTTGCGGCGCTCGGCGCTGTATGGCTCCCGGACCGACACGCAGCGTTTGGGAACCGTAAAACTGTGCTTATCTTTTTTGCAGACCTGTTCCGGATGCTTTTGGGAAAGTCGAGTCAGCTTTTCCATCAGTTTCTGATCATGGGTATAGACCTCAGCAGTGGTATCGGCCTGGTTGTAGAGGATGATGGTTTCCTGTTCGTAGAGGGAGAGCTTCATCGTTTGCCGCCTTTCTGCTGGTCAAATTCCAATCTGAAATTGGCGTACTGCCCATCATCCTCCAAAACCACTGTGGCATCGTAGGTCTTGCCGGTCTTTTCGGAATAACAGCCGGTGATCCTTGCGCGGCCATCTTTGAGCAGCGCCGTCACCACAGCTTTGGTGGGCTGTTTTTTCTTGGCGGCCCACCACTTGTTGTTTTTCCAGATGGCGAATTTACAACCCTCATTTTGGCAGAAGAAGCCCTTTTGCAGCTCCGCCACATCGCCACCGCAGCGGGGGCATTTGCCCACCACTTCGCGGGGCGGAGAAAACAGATACTCGGTCCCCTTGATGACCTGATAGTTTCCCACCAGCTCTTTGAGCATGGTGGAAATCCCGTCCATGAAATCCTCCGGGGCCAGCTCGCCGCGCTCAATCTCACCCAGCCGGTACTCCCATTCAGCGGTCAGCAAGGGTGATTGCAGCTGTTCCGGCAGCACGGTGATAAGGGATACCGCATCATGGGAGGGCATGAGCTGCACTTGCTTTTTGCTCTTTTTGCGCTCCAGAAATCCGGTGGATACCAGCTTTTCCAAAATCCCGGCGCGGGTGGCCGGAGTTCCCAGGCCCTTGCGCTCGGCATCGTCCGGCATATCGTCCTTCCCGGCAGTCTCCATTGTGGAGAGTAGCGTATCTTCGGTGAAATGTTTGGGCGGGGTGGTCTTGCCCTCCTTGACGGCAGCACCAGAAAGGGGCAGCGTCTGACCTTCAGACAGCTCCGGCAGCGCCTTGTCCTCGGTTTCTTTGTCCTGCTCCACATTCTTCAGCCCTGCGCGATAGGCAGCGTCCAGCGCCCGCCAGCCAGGTTGTTTCACCGTGCGGCCCTTGGCGGTAAACTCTGCTCCGGCGCACTCCACAACGACGGCGGTTTCCGCAAAGATATAGGGCTGGGCTACGGCGCACAGCAGCCGCAGGGCCACCAGCTCCAGCACCGCTTTTTCGCCCACCGGCAGGCCGGTCAGGTCCGCGCCCTGGAGGTTGCGGGTGGGGATCACCGCATGGTGGTCGGTTACTTTCTTGTCGTTGATGACCGCACCGGCATCGCAGGAAATGGCAATCCCTTTCCGAAACGGCATGGCATTGGCAACCAGATTGACCAGCACAGGCAGGCTTTCAGCCATATCGCTCGTCAGATAGCGGCTGTCCGTTCGGGGATAGGTGCAGAGCTTCTTTTCATAGAGGTTCTGCAAATAGTCCAGGGTTTGCTGGGCTGTGAACCCCAGCAGCCGGTTGGCGTCCCGCTGGAGGGTGGTCAGGTCATAGAGAGCGGGCGGCTTCTCGGATTTGTCCTTTCGCTCCACCTTTTTCACCGTCACAGCCGCACCCTGACAGGCAGTTTTCAGCTGCTCGGCAGCAGCCTTGTCCGCCATGCGCTCCCCGGAAACGGTGAAACCGGGCAGTTCCAGCGTGACCGTGTAGAACGGCACCGGCTTGAAGGTGTCGATCTCGGCCTCCCGCTGAACGATAAGGGCCAGCGTCGGGGACATGACGCGCCCGATGTTGAGGGTCCGGTGGTACAGTACCGAAAACAGCCGGGTGGCGTTGATGCCCACCAGCCAGTCCGCCTTGGCGCGGCAGAGGGCCGCATCCCGCAGGCCGTCATAATCTGCACCGGGGCGCAGGTTTGCAAAGCCCTCCCGGATGGCGGAATCCTCCATCGAGGAAATCCAGAGTCGCTTCATGGGTTTGGTGCAACCCGCCAGCTCGTAGACGGCGCGGAAGATCAGCTCACCTTCGCGTCCGGCGTCGCAGGCGTTCACCACCTCGGTCACATCCGGGGCGTTCATCAGCTGTTTCAGCACATCAAACTGTTTCTTCTTGTCCTTGCTCACCACCATCTGCCAGGGTTCTGGCAGAATGGGTAGATCGTCATAGCGCCACTTGGCGTACTCCGGGTTATAAGCATCGGCGTCGGCCAGTCCAGCCAGGTGGCCCACACACCAGCTGACCCGCCAGCCGTTGCCCTCTAAATAACCGTCCTTATGGGTTGTTGCTCCAATTACGGCGGCCAGACTTTGGGCAACGGACGGTTTCTCAGCGATTACCAGCTTCATGGTTTTTCATCCTCCTTTCCCGCAGCCATGTGGTCAGCTGCCGGTGGCAGAATCCCACGCAGGGCTGACCGTCACGGTAATTTCCGCAGCCATAACAGGGGTGGCCGGGAGATAAAGAAGGAGGACGGGAAGTTTCCTTCCCGCCCTCCGGCCTGCGTGTCATCATGCGTTCATAGGGGCTGTCGGTGAAGCGGGTCAAACCGTCTTGTCCTCGCTTTCCTCGTCGCCGCCCCCGTCAGCGTCCAGCTCGTCAGATTCCTCGGTCTCCCAGGAGTCCTCGTCCTCCTGGTCGGTATCATCCTCGCCGTAGTCATAATCGTCCAAATTGTCGTTGCCCTTGGTCTTGGGTTTGTTTTTCACCAGCTTAAAGTAGGCAAAAGCACCGCCGCCACCCATCAGGGCCAGCACCACTAAAAGAATGGCCGGATTCAGCCCTGTGGCGTTCTGCGCCGGTTCCTCCGGCTCCGGGGTTTCCTCCGGGGTCTCCGGCTCCGGCTCCTTACCTGTGCAGGCGCTCATATTGGTGGCACACACCGGGCAGGCCGTATTCACCGCACCGGCCACACATTTCTCCGTACAGGTACAGGTGGCGGGCTGCTCCTGGGTGGTCTGGCCGTCCTCCATCAGCGCCATTAGGTCCGCCTCGTCCACCTGATTCAAGAAATGAACGGCGGTTTCCTTGTCCTCGTTGGCACGGTCAATGAGGATGTAGAAGTAGTTGCCCGCCTTGGTGGTGACGGTGATAAGCTGCTTGTTGCCGCCGAAATCATCCACCAGGGCGGCATTGCCCTCCGGGGTCAGGGCCGGACTGTCCTCGGTTTCCTCCACCACCACATTGCTGTCGTTGGTGGTATCCTCTGCCGGGGGCTGGTCTGTCCCCTGGGCAAAGGCCGTCACGGAGAAGCTGGCCATCAGCACCAGAGCCGCACACAGGGCCGAAAAGGTTTTGAAAATCCTCTTATTCTTCATGGTCGGTGTCCTCCTGTTCATCGTAGTCGGCAGAAGCAGCGGCCATGCCAGGGACCGTACCGCCGGAGAGCATAGCGTTCAGCTGCTCCGGGGTCATACGCAGGGCGCGTACCATCTGGATGATCTCCAGATTCTCTGCCTCGGTTTTCTGCGCTTCCAGGGTTTTCAGCTTTTCCTGATACTCCGCAATCTTCTCGCGGACCTTGGCAATCTCCTGGTCAATGCGCTGGATTTTATTCTTAGCCATTGTGAATCACTCCTTTATAGAAATCTCTGTTACCAGTTCATTAAGCCATAGCCCTTGATACACTCGTAATTCAGGTCATAGCTTCTGATTTTGCAGGCATCGCCGCTGTTGCCCTCAACCGTATAAACTCGGCTACCGTCCGTGCCGACCACAAGACCTACATGGTCCGCAGACCCATCAAGATCCCAATCGAAGAAGATGGCATCGCCAGGGGCGATATTGGCGTAATCACGCCCGCCCCATTGTCCGTGAGACTGGAACCAGGGAACGCCCTGGGACTGACAGCCTGCAAAGCGTGGTTCGGACAGTCCCATCTGGCCGTAGCACCAGGACACAAAGCAGGCGCACCATTCCACACGGGAGTTAAAGCCATACCAACTCCAGAACGGCTGACCGCCCACATTGCCCACCTGACTTTTCGCTATATCCACCACAGCCTGATTACCGGGGCGGGTGCCGTTGACAAACTGAACACCGGTCAAACTCTCGGAATCACTGGTGTTTGTGGAACCGCCGCCGAAAATCAGGGGCTTGTTGCCCAGCGTCTGCCGGTACACCTGGTACATTTCCAGCTGTTCCGGGGTTAGCAGCTCCAAAGCCACAGAGGATATGGGCTTGCTGGTGAGCTTCACATTGAGGATGTAGTAGTTGTAGGGAACCTCAACGGTATAGCTGTTGCCCTCGCTGTCTGTACGGGTTTCTGTCCGATAACGCACTTCCACTTCCTCGGTGAGCGTCAGCCGATACTGGGCATCGAATACACACTCCAGTTCCGCCTGGGCGCTCTGGCGGGTATATCCCTGCAACACGGCGGACAGGTAGGCTGCCAGCTCATGGGGGTCATGCCCGATCATATCCAGGTCATAACGGTATTCGTCATACCCGGGATGGCTGCTTTCGATATTGTCGATCTCAGCTTGCAGCGCCGTTTCCTTGGCGGCATAGTCAGCCTCCACCGCCACCAGTTCCGGGTCATCTGAAGGATAGGTGGTTCCGGAAATTGCCGAACCAATTCCTTGACTCAACACAGAGCAAGAGGACATGATGTTGAGCAGCATACAGACCAGCAGGAAGATTGCACCCGCAACCAGGAATCCCTTTTTGTGGCGCATGACAAATGCCCCTGCCTCCTGTGCTTTTTCCTTGACCGTCTTGGCGGCCTTGCCGGTCTTTTTTGCGGTGCTGGCGGTATTTCCGGCAGCTTGACCGGCGCGTTTGGCGGCAGCGTATTCTTTTTTGATAGCCTGTTTCTGCTGCCAGCGGGAAATGGGGTTACTGGCAAGCTGGGGATTTTCCCGCAGGGACTTCTGATACAGGGCGTTCACATTGGCCTTCTCCAGCTTCTGCTCGGCCTGGGCTGCCTTGCGGTAGGGCTTCAACTTGTGGCTGCGGTAGCCTTCCCGAACCAACCGTGCGCCGGTCTCGGCAGCCTCCTCGGACTTGTGGGCGCTCTCTACGCCCACATTGTCCTGTTCGGTCTCCCGGATTTTCTTGTGAACTTTCCCCAGGGCGGCATTGGCGGGGGTATCCCGCACCGCATGGGACAGCTTGGAGGGCGGCTTCTTCTTGTCCTCCAGCACCAGCTTGGTGGTCACTTTACCGGTCTCCGGGTCCAGCGTCTTTTGCCGGACCTGCTTTTTGGGAATTTTAGCCTGCGCCTTATCCGCTTTGGCGGCGGCCTTGTCCGCCTTGCGGATGGGCTTCTCCAGCGCCGGGTCAGCCCGTTCCTCGTCTGTAAAGCGCAGGCGCGGCTCCTTATTCAAACCATTCCCCCAGCATGAGAGCGTCCGTCATGTAGCGCAGCTCCACATAGACGGCCAGTCCCACAGGGTCATGGAAAGGGTGCTGGAGCAGATGGGCGTAGATCTGCGCCACTACATTGGCCAGCAGCTCAGACTGGCTGCCCTCGAAGATGATGACAGCGGGAACACCGTTCATGGCGCACCAGATTTCCGTCAGGCGCAGCAGGCCCGCCTCGCCATCCTCGCTCAGCTGGGCTGCCTGATCCGCCGCCGTGCGGGTCTCGCTGACGGCATCGGCCAGCTCGGTGAGCAGGTAGGTACGCTCACTCTCCAGGGCATCGTCAAAAAACATCATGGTATTCAGTTCAGTGTTGGGATTCATGGTCATTCATCCTCCTTTTTCAGTTCCTGGGGTTTGGTAGTCATAATGCGATACAATTCTGTATCCTTGGGGAAGTGATCCACAAAAGGCAGGATCGTAGCGCCATAGAACAACAGGCCCTCGCCCTCGCCGGAATGGGTCACATAGGACAGCTGGTGCGGAGAAATGCCCAGCTGCTTGGCGAGAATCTGCCGGTCCCCGCCAGCCTGATTGAGCATATACACAAAGTCGGAGTTTTCAAAGATGTTCTCCACCTCGCGGCTGCTCAAAAGGTCTTTGACATTCTGCGTGATACCGGTGGGAATACCGCCCCACTTTCTGAACCGCTTCCAAATCTCCACCGTGTAGGCGGCGGTCTGTTCCTCTTTCAGCAGCAGGTGCATCTCGTCGATGTAGTAACGGGTGGACTTGTGGGCAGCGCGGTTGATGGTGACACGGTTCCATACCTGGTCCTGGACCACCAGCATACCGATCTTTTTGAGCTGCTTGCCCAATTCTTTGATGTCATAGCAGACAATGCGGTTGTTGATGTCCACATTGCTGCGATGATTGAACACATTGAGGGAGCCGGTCACGTAGATTTCAAGCGCCGTGGCGATGTACTGCGCTTCCTTTTCGTCCTGCGCCCTCAAAAGGTTATACAAATCCTCCAGAACGGGCATATTCTCCGGGCGCGGGTCGTTCAGATAGTCCTGATACACCAGCCGCACACAACGGTCGATGATGGTTTTCTGCACCGGCTGCAAGCCCTCCTTGCCGCCCACAATCAGCTCACACAAGCTGAGAATGAAGTCGGACTTGAGGGACAGCGGGCTTTCATCGTCCGAGTAATCCAGGTTCAGGTCCATGGGGTTGATGTAGTTGGTAGAGGTGGGCGAAATCTTAATGACCTGCCCGTGCAGGCGTTCCACCAGGGGTGCGTACTCTGCCTCCGGGTCACAAATGATGACATCATCGGTTGTGAGCAGAAAACAGTTGGCGATCTCACGCTTGGCGCTGAAGGACTTGCCGGAACCCGGCGTACCGAGAATCAGGCCGTTGGGGTTTTTCAGCAGCTTGCGATCCACCATGATGAGGTTGCTGGACAAGGCATTGATGCCATAGTACAGCGCCTCTTTGCCGTTCTGGAAAAGCTCCTGGGTGGTGAACGGCACGAAGATGGCCGTGGAACTGGTGGTCAGCCCCCGCTGAATTTCGATCTGATTGAGACCCAGGGGCAGGCAGCTCATCAGCCCTTCTTCCTGCTGGAAGTCAAGCCTTGTCAGCTGGCAGTTGTACTTCTGCGCGATGGAACTGGCTTGGAATACATTGTTGTCCAGCTGACGCGGGGTGTCAGCCGTGTTCAGCACCAGGAAGGTCACGAGGAACATTCGCTCGTTCCGGCTCTGCAAATCCTGCAAGAGCTTTTTGGCCTCTGCACCGTAGGTGGCAAGGTCAGAGGGAATGATGTCCATATCGTATCCGGCACGGACCGCTTTTTTCTGTTCCTCGATTTTGGATTTGTCCAGGTCAGTGATCTTGCGCTTGACCGTCTTGATGGCCTTGATCTGATCTACCGACTGGATATGCAGGCTGACAACCAGATTGGATTCCATGTCCAAAAACTCCGCCAGCATTCGGTCATTCAGTTCTGGCGCGAGGATTTGTACGAAGCTGACCGCCCCGTACTTTTTTCCCATTCTGAACTGCTTGCCAGTGCGGAACTCAAACCCAGATGGTGCGATGAAGTCCTTGGTGGACAGACCACTGGACGGGAGCCAATCCCACTCAAAGCGGAACGGCAACTGCTCATCCATGTGGAAGATGCCGTGGAGCTGGGCAAGTCTTGCCTTACCATCGAGAGTTTCGGCAGCCACGCCCAGACGCTTGAAGTTATTGAGAATGTCGGTCTCAATACGCTCCAAACGGGGTTTGGCCGATTTGATGCTGTCCGCGTCAATGCCGAAGGTGAGATACTTGGTTTTGATAAGGCCGTTGTTGCCCTTTGCCAGCTGGTTTTGCAGCATGGTCATGTACTCAACCCGAATACTGTCAAAGTCATCCCCCTGGAGAGGAATGGAAATGGCACGGGCAAAAGTCTCTTTGGATGCTGCAAGATTCAAAAAAGATAGCTCAAATTTGATCGAGCTGTCGAAGTAGTTGAGAAAATCACACCAGCCCTCAAAAATCGCTGTTTTGTCCTCATTCTGCGAGAGCTGATAGTTGATGTCCTGGAATTGGATGGTCTTTGTGTAATGGCCGTCTGCCACGCGGCAGATACCATCTGGCCACATTCGTTCATAGGGGATGCTGTCCTGAGCTGATTTTTCCTTTTTGTCTGTGCGATTGGCACGGGCAATGGCAGCCTCAATCTGCTTTCTGTCGGCACGGGACAGCTTTTTCTTTGTCCTGACCGGCTGCACAGCTTTTTCCTCGGTTTTTCCGAACAGCCGGTGCAGCCAGCTTTTGATTGCCGTGAACAATGTCATACACCTCCTTGTCGAGTTTTTCCTGCCGCTCCAGAGCGGCATAGAAATGGGTATCACCTCCCGGATAAAATGAAAACCCGCAAAAATGGTACAGACGCCAAAGGCTGGTATACTGTTTTTGTGGGTGTGCAGGGATAGCCGCGTAAGCGGCGCAAGGGGTGCAGCCCCTTGTTGCGGCAAAGCCGCCAATGTCGGTCAGAGAGGGAAGCAAGCGGCTTTCTCTCTGTGCCGACAAGCCCTCGGCAGAGCGCACGCACCCGTAAGGGTGTATAAGTGCGCCCTTTGTACCAAAGGGATTATTCGCTTTTCCCGCCCTCGGTGCGTTTTTTCAGATAGCCCCGCGCTTCCTCGCTCGTCAGGGCAAGCCGGAGAAAGGCGGCGGCTTCTTCGTCGGTCATGGTCTTTGCTTCTGGCACAATGCTCTCAAAGACCGCACCCCGGACGATCAGCCGATGGCTGCGCGTCCTGCGTTCCTCTTGGGATAACTTTTGCCGCAACACCTTTTCCCGATTTTCAAGCTGCCGGATTTTCTTCTTCCCGTCCTCAATCTCGGCTTGCAATTCCTCGCGTTTTTTTTCTCTCGGTTTCGTCATGGGTGGTCACTCCTTTCTACCTGTCGGCATAGAAAAAGGACAGTCGATTTCCTCGGCTGTCCTTTTGATTAGGGTGTTTGGTTTACTCCGTTCTGCTCAATAAATGGGAATATTAAATATCAATACGCCCTTTAATACATTCCTATTAAAACATCAGCTTCGATTGTCAAATGTGTGAGAGTACGCCAATCAACGCAATCTTTTTCAACGCAAAAGAGAAGCGGCGTCATTTCAATAAACGACATTCTTTGTTCTGATGACAACTGTACGGTGGCTGAAACCGTTTCTCTTGAAATGGTTTTAAGATATTTCTCAAAATATTCAACGACAGACTCATTTGAATAATCTGGATTTTTCAAGTGTGCTTGCACTTTAGTCCTGATTTCCCTCAAATGATTTTTCGTAGGAATTACTTTCACAACATATCCGTTAGGAGATAGCAATCGCTGAAATTCTTTGTAGTGTGCAGGCGAAAATATGTCTAAAATACAATCCATACTTCCGTCTTTCAAAGGGATTTTTGATAAGTCAGTAACAAACCACTTCACTGCTTTGCGCTTGTCTTTTTTTGATGCAATCTGTATTGCCTCCCTTGACAAGTCAAAGGCAAAGATGTTTCGTTCTGTTCTTTGCTGTATCTGCCTTGCATAGAAACCCTCGCCGCAACCAACATCTAAAATGTTTCTTATAGATGGCGTATCAGAAATAAACTGTATGATTTTCTCCAACACAACATCATACATGCCATACTCCAAAATTTGGTGCCGGTTGTCAAAAGACCGCTTGCTGTAGTTGGTTTTGGGCGATGATTTTAACAACAAATTTACATACCCATATCTTGAAATATCAAAGCAATGTCCATGTCTACAAATTAGGCTATTGCCTTGTATATCCATTGATTTTGTGCAAATTGGGCATTGAAAATAAACCTTGCTGTCTGCAAAGCGTGATAAATTATTATTCATTTGTTTTTCCTCCGTAATTACATCTCTGCTTCAATAAGCGAGTTATGCAATACGGATAACCGCAACATAACTCGCGGTTTTATCTTAATCTCATAAATGTAACCATTGTGTTGTCCTCCAATCAATTCCGCAGTATTACTCTGCTTTTAGAAAAAGTATAGCACAAAACTATGAACATTTCAACTCTATTTCAGCCTGTCGGCGACGTTGCTCTCTCTGGCATACCGCCGCGCCGCTTCCCGCCGTTCCTCGCTGTATGGGGCGGTCAGACGGAAAGAGAAGCGGCCTTTCTCAATGTCAAACTCCATGCAGCCCGTTTCCGGGTCTGCGTCGGTCTGGCGGCACACATCGGGGTGCTGCTCGGCATAGGCGGCAAGCCGCTTCTTCAAGTCGGTGTTGTGGGTACGGATATGGATCAACGGGTCTTTCTCATCAAACCAGATGTCTGTGATCTTTTTTTGCTTGGGAAGCCCTGTTCGCATAAACTCTCCTTTCTGCGCCCTCGTTTGGAGAGAGGGGCATTTTTGAGGGAATTTTCCCGGCTCTTGACTTGGGGAAAATGGGGATTTTCAAATAGAAACCGCCCCGGCGAACCATTCTTCGTCCGGGCGGTTCCTATCGCGTGATTTTCGTTTTTTCCGGCTCTTGACCGTCCTGCAAGCTGTCGGCAAGTATCACTTTGAGCAGCTTGTCGCGGAATGTTTCTGTGCCGCTGTGGTTGAAAAACAACTCCGCAACGATGGTCTGTCCGTCCCTCTGTGTCGTGATAACACTGTCGGGGGATTGAGGTGTCCCGTTCTGTTCTGCCATAGGCGGCTCCTTTCTCTGGGTGCAAAAGAGGGATCAGCAGCGCCTCCGGGGAAGTGGCCACTTCCCACAGCTTTTCCCTGGTCATGTAAGCTCCGTGCTTGCGGATGGTGGGCAGCACCTCAGACGTGACCCACCGGCGAAACTGCTTTGCTTTGGGGAGCTTACTGGACAGCACCAGGGAATAGAGGCCGCTCTCGTTGATGAGCGTGATGGCGGTTCCGTTGACGGTGAACGAATCGTTCACCGTCCGATCTTCTGCATCCACATGGTCCCGAATCGCTTTCTGCGGATTGGTGTACCCCAGCGCCAGGGATACGTCCTTGCCCACCAGCCAGGGTTCGCCATCAATCTCTACGGCGCGGATGGCTCCAAACTCCGGGTTCTTAAAAATTTCCATCTGGTTCATGTTGTTCTTCCTTTGGCATGAGAAAAGGCGGCTCTTACCAGCCGCCTGCGTTCATATCGTGATTCACTTGTGCGGTGTAATAATTGCTGATGGTGGTGGGCGCATTGAACAAGACGGTCAGCAGGTATTGCTTCATGTTGCGGACCTCGGTGGTGTTTTTCTGCATACAGTCCATGACAAACCGGATATGTTCACTGGTCAGCTTCAAAAACCGGGAGCGCACGATCTCATGTGGAAAGTCGCTGCCAGCAATCCGGGTGGTTTTCCGTTTGGCGCAGACGGTCTCCACCATCAGCTCCACAATCTCGTCCAGGTCCTCCCGATAGGTGTTAAACTCTCGACACAGATAGTCATACTCGATGTTCTCCAGAATCAAATCCCGATAATTTTCTATCTCTGAGACAGGCATCGCATCCCTTCCTTTCCGTTCCGGCGGTCTTGCCGCCGCTGTTTCCCGGAAGGGAATGGAATCGGTACTTGATCTATGAGTAATTGATTTTTGAGTATTTGATTTGTCTATATTTAATTCTGCGGGCTTTTCCGTATCCGGTTTCTCCAGATACGGGTTTTCCGTATCTGGTGAATCCGTATCCGGCTGGGGCGTATCCGGGTTCTTCGGCTGTGGCTGCTCGTAGATGACATACTCGGTGTCGCTGATCCGGCCCTGCCGGTCCCTCATCTGATGGCGGACAATGTACCCGGCAGTTTCCAGCTCGCGCAGCGCACCGCCGATGGCGTCCACGCCCTCCTTGCAGATTTTCGCAAGTCCTCTGGTGGTATAGTTCCAATCCTCCGGCAAGGACAGCATCATGGAAAGCAGTCCCTTGGCCTTGAGGGACAATTTTTCGTTTCGCAGGTGATGGTTGCTCATAACGGTATAATCTCTGGTTCGCTCAATAGGCGGCTCCTTTCATCGTTCCTGCTCTCTCTGGCGCTTCTTCTGCCACGCCTCCAACAGTTTGATAATGGTTTCCTGCATCCGCTGGGGCGTGTAGCTCTTGGGAAAATACTTCCGCAGGGTGTCCGAGGTGAATGTTACCTTGTCCAGATCGCTTTTCTTTTCCTCGCCCATGATGGCCCGCATCATATCGAGGGTCAGATGCCCTTCCTGGCTGTATTTTTTGAGCCGCTGTGCCTGGGAGAGAGAAGGGGTAGACTGTTCGCTGTCCATCGCGTCCAGCAAGTCCCGCTGTTCCTCTTTTTTGAGAAAGGACAGCTCATAAGCCTGGTTGAGAGCGATTTTTCGTTCATCGACCATATCCAGCAGTTCAGGGATCAGCTCTGTCAGACGGATATAGCGTTGCACCTGGTTCCTACTCGAACCGGCCTGCTGCGCCAACAATTCATCTGCCCGCAACTTCGTCCCAACTTGGGACGAAGTTAAATCTGACCTAGCACCTTGATTTTTTAGAGCTTCCAGCTTCATTTTGTAGGCGAAAGCCCTTTCACTGGGCAAGATGTTCTCACGCTGGAGATTGCTGTCCACCATGAGCAAAACAGCGGCATCATCATCCATGTTGCGGACAATGACCGGCAGCGCATCCAGCCCGGCAAGCTGGGCGGCGTGCTGACGGCGGTGCCCGGAGATGATCTCATAGCCCCCTTCCGGGCGAGGGCGGGCAATCAGCGGAGACAGCACGCCGTACTGTTCCACGCTTTCCACCGTGCGCTGCATGGATTCATCATCCAAAACCTTAAAGGGGTGGTTCTTGAAAGGGAACAGCTCTCCAATGGGAATCTGCTGCACCTGCTCCCGCTGCTGTTCCTGCCGGGATTCCTCGGTGGAGAAAATGTCATCTGCCCCTTTCAGCGACACGTTTAAGCTGCCTTTCGGCATTCGCCATCACCTCCCTTGTCAGAGATTTATAGGCTTCTGCCACCTTGCCTTTGGGGTCGTGCTGGAAAATGCTCTTACCCACGGCACTGATCTCCGCAGCACGGACAGACCGGGGAATGGTCTGGTCGAACACCTTGATCTTGCTGCCGTAAGCACCCCGAATCAGGTTGTCGATCTGCTGTCCGTAGTTGGTGCGGCTGTCGGTCATGGTGAGCAGGATGCCCTCGATTTTCAGCTTCGGGTTGATCTGCCGCCGGACTTTTTGGACGGTCTGTAAAAGCTGTTCCAGACCTTTCGCAGACAAGTACTGCGCCTGCACGGGAATCAGGGTGGTATCGGCTGCTGCCAGTGCATTGACGGTCAGCATCCCAAGGGAAGGGGTGCAGTCCAGCAGAATGAAATCGTATTCATGCTTCGCACCTTCCAACACCTGTTTCAGCATCTTTTCCCGGTTCATGCAGTTGACAAGGGAAACTTCCAGCCCTGCCAGTTCAATGTTTGCCGGAATCAGGTCAACGCCCTCTGCATGGTGCAGGATGCCTTCACCGGGCGGAATACTCTGATCGTCCATGGCTTTTGCCATCAGGGTGGAAAGGGTGGTGGGCAGTTCATCGGGCTGCTGCCAGCCCATGCTGATGGTCAAGCTGCCCTGCGGGTCAGCGTCCACCAACAGGACTTTTTTGCCCTCCATCGCCAGCCCGATGCCCAGATTTTCACAGGTGGTGGTCTTGCCGGTGCCGCCTTTCTGGTTGACGATGGCTATCGTGGTTGCTTTCTTTGAAATTTTTATCACCTCCGCATCGCTAAGTCGTGGTTGGTTTGGTTCTGGTAGGAAAGCTGCATCGTGGTGGGTGCGTTGTACAGAGAAGCGAGCAGATATTGTTTCATGTTTCGGATCGGGCTGCTGTTCTCTGCAAGGCACTTCAGCACAAAGCGAATATGGTCGGCGTTTAGCTTCATAAAGCGGCTGCGCACCACCTCGGCGGGCTTATCGTCGCCGGAAATGCGGACGGAGCTTTTCGTCGTACAGACAACATCCACCAGCAGCTCCAGGATTTCTTCCAACGTGTCCTGCTCGTATGGATAGTCTGTCAGGAGTGTGTCGTAG
>OMFK01000623.1_pt1 | contig 14186 bp, 10 predicted proteins | sample 1645651 | NCBI WGS metagenome assembly OMFK01 (sample SAMEA103958124, study PRJEB25191) | human gut metagenome | biome: human-associated habitat [ENVO:00009003]; feature: intestine environment [ENVO:2100002]; material: feces | place: Germany | collected 2013/2015
CGCCAGCGCACCCCAAAAGCGTTTGCACAGCCGGTACAGCCACGGGGCCAGCAGATAAAAGAACGCAAAGGCGCTCATCGTCCACAGCACGTTGCGGTTGTTCCACAGCATCCAGTTATCACTGGGCAGCCACATCTGCAAAAATACAAAGTACCGCAGGTAACCCGGCCCGCACGGCCCGCCGGGGCCAAACAGCTGGGCTGCACTGGCGCCCGCCGCCAGATAGCGTACCGCATCGAACAGCCAGCGCAGCACCAGCACCAGCCAGTACAGCGGCAGGATCCGCCGGATGCGGCGCTGGTAATACGGCAGCGGCTCCGGGTGGCGGCTCAGGCTGGCCGCGGCCAAGTACCCGCTGAGCACAAAAAACAGTTGCACCCCCTGCGCGCCAACCGCGGCGGCATCCCCCAGGCCAACTTTCTGCCCGGTATGCACGCCCAGCACCATCAGCGCCGCCAGAATACGCAGCTCATCCAGCGCTACATTTTTATGTTTTGTCATCTTTCTATATTCTGCTCCTTATTGCAGCATTATTTGATTTCTTTATTCTGCCGAACTTTTTCGATTCCTTCTTTTCAAAGAAGGGTCAAAAACTCTCGTATTACTCGTATCCTCAAAATTATACATCACCCGCCCTATCATGCGCAAGCGCAGGAGGCACCATGTTTGACGCATTGTTTACCACCACAACCGAATACAAAAAACTGAGCCACGCGCTTTCCGGCAAAGGTGCATGTGCCCTGTTTGGGCTGCCCGCATCCGGCCGCGCACAGGTGTATGCCGCGCTGTGCCGCCAGTTGGATAAGCCGCTATGCATCGTGACCCCCGGCGAGGCCGAAGCCACCCGCTTTGCTGCTGACCTGAACACGCTGGGCATTCCCGCTGCCGTGTTCCCGGCGCGGGACTATGTGCTGCGCCCCATTGAGGGCACCGCCCGCGAATACGAGTACCGCCGCCTGGCTGTGCTGGGCGAGCTGGTAGGCGGGCGGCTGCGCGCCGTGGCTGTGCCCGCGGAAGCCCTGACCCAGTTCACCACCCCAAAAGAGGATTTCTGCGCCAACACCCGCACCCTCCATGCGGGGGATACTCTGCTGCGGGATGACCTGCTGGCCGCTTTGTTTGGTGCCGGCTACACCCGCCGGGCCCAGGTGGATGGCCCCGGCCAGTTCTCTGTGCGCGGCGATATTGTGGATATTTTTGCTCCCGACCAGAAAATGCCGGTTCGTATGGAATTTTGGGGTGATGAGATCGATACCCTGCACACCTTTGACCTGACCACCCAGCGCCGCGAGGATGCCATTGATAAGTTTTACCTGAGCCCCGCGCGGGAAGTTCTGTTCGGCAAGTCTGCCGATGCCGCCGAGCAGCTTCGGGCCTTTTTGGCCAAGCAGCGCGGCAAAAAGAAAACCGCCATGGCAGACTGTATGGCCGCCGATCTGGACCTGCTGGATGGCGGTGCCGTGCCGGTCAACATGGACAAATACCTGGCCGTGCGCTACCCCCATCCCGCCACCGTGCTGGATTATTTTGACGACCCGATCCTTGTGGCCGAAGAGCCTGCTTCCATCCGGGAAGCCGACCGCGCGACCGCCTACCGCCGGGGCGAGGAACTGAAATCCCTGATCCTGGACGGCGTCCTCTGCGCTGGGCTGGATAACCTGTACGCGGACCCAAGCTACCTGTGGTCCAAAACCGGACACTACCGCACCATCTGTGCCGAGAACTTTGCCCGCAGCATGCCGGATCAGCCGCTGAAAGATATCATCAATGCCCCGGCTCACACCCTGCCTGCCTGGAATGGCGAAGTCGCCGGGCTGCTGGAGGATTTGAAACCGCTGTGCGATGCCGGTTATACCGTTACCCTGCTGGCCGGCACCGACCGTGCCGCAGCCGGTCTGGCACGCGACCTGCGCGATAAAGGCATTCTGGTTACCACCGATGCTGCAGCAGCCCCCGCTGCCGGGCTGGTGCAGGTTCTGGCGGGGCACCTTTCCGCTGGGTGCGAATTTCCGTTTGCCAAGTATGCTTTGCTGACAGGCCGTGCCTTTGGCGAAACCAGCTCCCAGAAGAAAAAGCGTAAAAAGGCCAAGGATGCCCTGAACAGCCTGACCGAGATCACGCCGGGCGATCTGGTGGTGCACCAGAACCACGGCATTGGCCGGTATGCGGGCATCCAGCGCATGGCGGTTCAGGGCGTTACCAAAGACTACCTGCGCATTGAGTACGATAAAAAAGATGTGCTGTATGTTCCCGTCACCCAGCTGGACCTGCTTTCCCGCTACACCGCGCCGGGGGATTCGGAGAATGTCAAGCTCAGCCGCCTGGGCGGGGCCGAGTGGACCAAGACCCGCAAGAAGGTGCGCGCCGCTACCGAGCAGATGGCCAAGGAGCTGATTGAGCTGTACGCCCGCCGCAAAAGGGCGCACGGTCATGCCTTCCCACCAGATGATACCTGGCAGGGAGATTTTGAGCAGCGCTTTGCCTATGATGAAACGCCGGACCAGCTTTCCAGCGCGGCGGAGATCAAACATGATATGGAGCAGCCCTGGCCGATGGACCGCCTGCTGTGCGGCGATGTCGGCGTGGGCAAGACTGAGGTTGCCCTGCGCGCCGCGTTCAAATGCGTGATGGGCGGCAAGCAGTGCGCCATCCTGGCCCCCACCACCATTCTGGCGTGGCAGCATTTCAACACGGCCATCGCCCGCATGGAGGCCTTTCCCATCCGCATCGGGCTGCTCAGCCGTTACCGCAGCGCCAAAGAGCAGAAAGAAACCATCCGCGGCCTGAAAGACGGCACAGTGGACATTGTGGTGGGCACCCACCGCCTGCTTTCGGACGATGTAAAGTTCAAAGACCTGGGCCTTGTCATCATTGACGAGGAGCAGCGCTTTGGCGTAAAACACAAGGAAAAGCTGAAAGAGAACTTTATCGGGGTGGACATGCTGACCCTTTCGGCCACGCCGATCCCCCGCACGCTGAACATGGCCCTGTCCGGCATCCGGGACATGAGCACCATTGAACAGCCGCCCTTTGAGCGCCAGCCCATTGAGACCTATGTGCTGGAATATGACGATGCCATTATTGCCGAAGCCATCCGGCGTGAGCTGGCCCGCGGCGGGCAGGTGTATTACCTGTACAATCGAGTCGAAACCATTGAGCAGTGCGCCGCCAAGGTGCAAAAGCTGGTGCCGGGTGCGCGGGTCGGCATCGCCCACGGCAAAATGACGGAGGAGCAGATTTCCTCGGTCTGGCAGCAGCTGTTGGACAACGAGATCGACGTGCTGGTCTGCACTACCCTGATTGAAACCGGCGTGGATGTGCGCAACTGCAACACCCTGATTATTGAGAATGCGGACCGCATGGGGCTTTCACAGCTGTACCAGATTCGCGGCCGTGTGGGGCGCTCCAACCGCAAGGCGTATGCCTATTTCACCTTCCAGCGCGACAAAGTGTTGACGGAAATTGCCTCCAAGCGGCTTTCAGCCATCCGGGAGTTTACCTCTTTTGGTTCCGGGTTCCGCATTGCGATGCGCGATTTACAGATCCGCGGCGCGGGCAACCTGCTGGGCCACAGCCAGCACGGCCACATGGAAGCGGTTGGTTACGAGCTGTATGTAAAAATGCTGAACCAGGCCATTGCAGCCGCCCGCGGCGAGCCTGCTGCGCCGGACAAGAGTGATTGCCTTGTTGACATTACGGTGGATGCCTATCTGCCGGAAAGCTACATTCCCGATGCCGCCGGGCGGATCGAAGCCTACAAGAAGATTGCAGCCATCACCACCCGTGACGATGCCACGGATGTACTGGATGAGTTGATTGACCGTTACGGCGACCCGCCGCGCAGTGTGCAGGGGTTGGTGGACATCAGCCTGGTGCGCGTGACAGCCGCCCGCGCAGGCATTGTGGAGATCGTGCAGCGCAACGACAATCTGATTTTGTACACCGATGTTGTGACCCCGGCGCAGATGGGGGCCATGATGGATGCCATGCCGCACCGCGTGATCTACAACGCCGTAGGCCGCCCCTACATCAGCCTGCATGTCCTGCGCGGCGAGGACCCTCTCACCATCCTGCGCGATGCCGTTGCCCTGCTGCCGGGTGCGTGAGTTGTTTTACGGGAGTTTTGGTTCCTTCTTTGAAAAGAAGGAACCGAAGAAACTTTAATCGTAATATAACAAAATAAATAAAAAATCAGGCAGCGGCCCTATTTTGTGGGCTGCTGCCTGTTGTCATGTGTTGCTTTCTATGTATTTTTGCTTTGTAGGGAACGGTCTTGACCGTTCCGAAACCCATGGACAATATTCCAACAAAAGGGAAATAAGGAAAACCCCCGGAACGGTCAAGACCGTTCCCTACAAATCGTTTTAAATCGCGTTACAAACCTGTAAACTCTCGGTAGGGCGGGGTCACCCGACTCCGCCGGGGCCTAATCCGATTTTTCATTAAGAATGTATAACGAACCAACAAATTTGTTGTAGGGGCGGCGTTCCCGACGCCCCGGACGGGCATAAATCTTAGGCAACACCGCACAATTCCCGCCTGACGGCTTAAGCACCGCTCCGGCAGCTGCGGCACGGCATCTGCGTTGCCAAAATGCTCGATAATGTCGGGTTGCGGTACCCGCATCGTGCTTCGGGGGCAAAAGCCCCTCGCACTCTGCGACCGCTGCCCCTGCTTCGGTTCGCTGTTTCCGCCACTGGCGGCGCTCACCTTTGCAGCATCCAGTATTATCTGCACTTTTGGCTTGGCATCTGCCGCACCTCGCTCGCCGTATCGGCACTTAGAATTGTGCGGTGTTGCCTTAAGAATTAAATGTCAGTTTAGCACAGAAAAATTCTGGAATCCTCTTGCTCTCATGCTACATGAGGGACGTATACGCAAAGTATCCCTTAAAAATAAAAATGCAAATCGAAAGTGAGGCATGATGATCGAATGAATGATTTTGTTTATAACAGCGGCGTACGGATTATTATGCGATTGCGGAAAACTTGAACCGAACAGAATCCGAAAACCTGAACGGAAACCACATTTTTGCAGGCGGGATGGCACGATTTGCGATATAATAGACAGCATACAAATCGAAGAGAGGGGAATGTTTTGATGGAACTGCAAAAAGGCCGCCCGATGGATACTACGGGCAGATTGGCCAAAGAAACCCGTACCTATGATTTACTGGATAGTCTTGGGATCGAATATAACCGCATTGACCATGCCCCGGCCATGACGATGGAAGTCTGCCAGGAAATTGACAAAACGCTGCAGGCGGTCATCTGCAAAAATCTTTTTCTTTGTAACCGTCAGGAAACCGCGTTTTACCTGCTGATGATCCCGGATACCAAGGTGTTCCACACCAAGGATCTATCCGCCCAGATCCACTCCGCGCGCCTGTCCTTTGCCAAGCCGGAATATATGGAAAAGTTCCTTGATATCACTCCCGGCTCGGTCAGTGTGCTGGGCCTGATGAACGATACCGAAAACCATGTGCAGCTTTTGATCGATGAAGATGTGCTGAACAGTGAATATGTGGGCTGCCACCCCTGCATCAATACTTCCAGCCTGCGCCTGCGCACAAAAGACCTGGTGGAAACCATTCTGCCCGCCATCCACCATGAATTTGTCCGGGTTAAACTGTAATTCCGTGGGGATAAAGCAGAATGATTTTGATTATGGCAAAATGATGTGATGGCTTCGCCGATTTCTTACGCATAAACCACTTTACAATCCAGAGTTATACCATATAGTGGTGCAACCGGCCAGGGGAGCTTTGCTTTTTTTGAGTGATTCAAAAAGTGAAGTGTCCCTGGCATTCTTTTTGTCTTTTTCCATGCCTGCAGCAGGCAAAACTTACCGTAATACCGCGGTTGGTACCAGGGGACACACGGCCACATGCAGCACGCTGCCCCGCGCCGGAATGCGGCGTAACGTTAGCAGCCAACGGCATGGATGCGGCGCGTACTTTACCCTTGTTACTGACCACACCTCGTTTTATGAGCGTTATGGCTGGAAGTTTTACTGCATGGTGCAGGGCGGTGGCGAGGAAGAGCCCTCGCGGCTGTATATCCATACGATGTAAAGCGTGTTATTGTTCGCTGTGCCCCGCAAGATGTCTGTAAGGTGCGATGCCCTCATTGCGCCGAGGAAGAACCCGAACGATTTATCATCCTCCCCAATAAAAGCATAAACAAAAAGCGGCGTGAACCCAATCACGCCGCTTTTTTAATCGTTAATGCAGATGATAAATATCGGATCGTCCCAATTATACGAAACCAAGCAATCTCTCTTAATACTCCGTCTCGCGGAACTTCAGGCTGCCGTTATCGCCCATTTCGTCCACAATGGCCAGGCTGGCCAGTTTGTAACCCTCGCGGCGCAGCTCGTCGCCGCCCGGCTGGAAGCCTTTTTCAATGCAGATGCCGATACCCGCCACACTGGCTCCGGCCTGCTGGCAGACATCCAACAGACCGCGCATGGCCTTGCCGTTTGCCAAAAAGTCATCCAGAATCAGCACACGGTCATTGGGGCCAAGGAACTTCTGGGCCAGGGTGATATTGTAATCTTTGCCGTAAGTATAAGAATGTACTGTGGAAGTGTACACATCGCCATCAATGTTTTTGCTTTTGGCCTTTTTGGCAAACACCACGGGCACATCAAAGTGGCGAGCCGTCATGCAGGCAATCGCAATGCCGGATGCCTCAATAGTCAGGATCTTGTTTACTCCGTCATCCTTAAAAATGCGGTAAAACTCCTCGCCGATTTTATCCAGCAGGTCAACATCCAGCTGGTGGTTCAAAAAGCAGTCAACTTTCAGCACATTGCCCGGGCGGACCTGCCCATCGCGCAGAATGCGGTCTTCCAAAAGCTTCATCTTAAGATACCCCTTTCATGTTTACCAACTATTATGCCTAATTCCGCCGCGTTTTTCAACCCTTAAAACCAGGTTTTTCATTTTTTTATTACAAACTTTGTCAATATGGTAGTTTGATAATATTTTGTAACCAAACTTTGTGCAAAACCGCCACAAAGGCTTTGGATTCCATCTGCAATTTATGCCGATATTCCGTATTGAAGATTTGCCAACTTAGCGGTATACTTTAGTTTAAATTACAGTTATGGGCTGTGCAACCCGTTCCGGCAGGCGTTTGCCCGCCGGAGGCTGTAAATCATTAGGAGGGAATAACAATGAACAAAAAGGTCATCAGTGCAATGCTGGCTGCTTCCATGGCTGTCAGCCTGGCCGCCTGCGGTTCCACCGCTACTTCCGAAGCTACTTCCGCTGTCTCTTCCGAGACTTCCAGCACCGTCGCTTCCGGCGAGTCCGCTGCTTCCGGCTCCTACACCGGCACCCCCATCAAGGTTGGCGGCATCGGCCCCATCACCGGTGCTGCTGCAACCTACGGCAATGCTGTTAAGAACGCTGAAGAACTGGCTGTCAAAGAGATCAACGCCGCAAACGGCAGCGATGTTTTTGACTGGAAGTTCGAGGACGATGAGCACGATGCTGAAAAGAGCGTCAACGCTTACAACTCCCTGAAAGACTGGGGCATGCAGGTTCTGGCTGGCCCCGTTACCACTACCCCGACCCTGGCAGTTGCTGCTGAGAGCGTCAACGATAACATGTTCGTTATGACCCCTTCTGCCTCTGCACAGACCGTTATCGAAACCGGCGACAATGTCTACCAGATCTGCTTCACCGACCCCAACCAGGGTGTTGCATCCGCTGACTACATTGCCGAGAACGCTCTGGCTACCAAGATCGGCGTCATCTATGACTCTTCTGACGCTTACTCTTCCGGCATTTACGCCAAGTTCAAGACCGAAGCTGAGAGCAAGGGCCTTGAGATCGTCACTGCTGAAGCTTTCACCAGCGACAACAAGAGCGACCTGTCCACCCAGGTTGCCAAGTGCCAGGAAGCTGGCGCTGAGCTGGTGTTCCTGCCCATCTACTACACCGAGGCTTCTCAGATCCTGACCACCGCCAACAAGACTGGCTATGAGCCCATCTTCTTCGGCTGCGATGGCATGGATGGCATCCTGGATGTTGAGGGCTTTGATACCTCCCTGGCTGAGGGCCTGATGCTGCTGACTCCGTTCGCTGCTGACGCTCAGGATGAAAAGACCCAGGCATTTGTTTCCGCTTACGTTGCCGCTTACGGCGAAACCCCGAACCAGTTTGCTGCTGACGCATACGACGTTATCTACAGCATGTACCAGGCAGTTCTGGAAACCGGCGTCACCGGTGATATGGATGCCAGCGAGATCTGCGAGCAGCTGAAGACCGGTTACACCAGCATGACCTTTGACGGCTTGACTGGTACCGGCATGACCTGGGATGCTTCCGGTGCTGTTTCCAAGGATCCTAAGGCTGTTGTGATCAAGGATGGCGCTTACGCCGCTATGTAATCTCTGCACAAAAGCAGGGGACCGTGTGCTGAAAAGCATGCAAAATTGAGTTTTAGCCAATGGGGGCTGCTGATTTACCATGTCAGCAGCCCCCATTTTGTTACGCGCAGAGAAAAAAGTGACAGAAAGTGCCTGTTTTAGCCAAAAATACGTACCTTTTACGCTTTAAGGCATTGTACTGTGCGGACAGATGTGTTAATATTATATACATATTTTGTTTTTCCGCTGTGCAATAATCAGGTGGCGTGCGTCGCCTTGGTGTGGAAGAACAAGGGAAAAAATAGAGTGAGGTGTTCTGCACAATGCAATTTCTATCCTATCTGATCAATGGCATCAGCTTGGGCAGTGTGTACGCGCTGATCGCATTGGGGTATACCATGGTTTATGGTATTGCCAAAATGTTGAACTTCGCCCATGGCGATGTCATCATGATTGGCAGCTATGTAATCTTTTTCGCATTCGGCTCGTTCGGGCTTAACCCCATTGTGTCGGTGCTGTTGTCCATGGTGGTGTGCACCATTCTGGGCGTTACCATGGAGCGTGTGGCCTACCGCCCCCTGCGCGAAGCCCCGTCCCTGGCTGTTCTGATCACAGCCATCGGCGTTTCCTACCTGCTGCAGCAGGTGGCCCAGCTGCTGTGGACTTCCAACCCCAAGAACTTCAAGTCCGTTGTCAGCCTGCAGCCCATCAAATTGTTTGACGGCCAGCTGACCATCTCAGCCGAAACGCTGGTCACCATCCTGGCCTGCATCCTCATCATGGTTGTGCTCACCCTGTTCATCAACCACACTTCCGCCGGTCACGCTATGCTGGCTGTGTCCGAGGACCGCGGTGCTGCCCAGCTGATGGGCATTAACGTCAATGCCACGATTTCTCTGACTTTCGCCATTGGTTCTGCGCTGGCCGCAGTTGCCGGTGCCCTGATGTGTTCCTCTTACCCGACTTTGATGCCCACCACCGGCGCAATGCCCGGCATCAAGGCGTTCGTGGCAGCGGTTTTTGGCGGCATCGGCTCCATCCCCGGTGCTTTCCTGGGCGGTATCCTGCTGGGTATCATCGAAAACCTCAGCAAGGCTTACATCTCCACCCAGCTGTCCGATGCCATCGTGTTTGTTGTTCTGATCGTTGTGCTGATCGTCAAGCCTACCGGCCTGCTCGGCAAAAAGGTCAACGTGAAAGTGTAAGGTGAGGATCATGGCATTAACAAAATGGAACCAAGTGAAAAAAAGCACCAAAAGCAATTTTATCACCTTTAGCATCGTCATTGGGTTTTACATTGTCGTTCAGCTGCTGGCAGCCGCCGGTGTGCTGACCAACTCTTTCTCCGGCCAGCTGGTGCCCATCTGCGCTTATGTGGTCATGGCTGTTTCGCTGAACCTCGTTGTCGGCTTTTTGGGTGAGTTGAGCCTCGGTCATGCCGGTTTTATGAGTGTTGGCGCGTTTTCCGGCACGCTGGTCTGGGTCAGCCTGTATGATGTGGCCCCGCACTGGCTGGCGCTGATCCTGGCCTTTGTTGTGGGCGGCGCTATGGCCGGTATCTTCGGCGTCATTGTTGGTGTTCCCGTTCTGCGCCTGTCCGGCGACTATCTGGCCATCGTTACCCTGGCATTTGGCGAGATCATCAAAAATATTATGAACGCCGTTTACCTGGGCGTGGACGACAGCGGCCTGCATTTCTCCCTTAAAGATGCCGCTTCGATGAACATGGCCGAGGATGGCAAAATCCTGATCAACGGCGCCATGGGCATTACCGGCATCAAAAAGACTTCCACCTTTACCATGGGCATTATTCTGGTGCTTATCACGCTGGTGGTTGTGCTCAACCTGATCCGCTCCCGCGCTGGCCGCGCTATCTCCGCTATCCGCGATAATGAGATTGCTGCCAAGAGCATCGGCATCAATATCACCCGCTATAAGCTGATGGCTTTTGTACTGTCCTCCGTGTTTGCCGGCATGGCAGGCGTGCTGTACAGCTTGAACTATTCTTCTTTGGTTGCCAAAAAGTTTGATTACAACACCTCCATCAACATTCTGGTCTTCGTGGTTCTGGGCGGCATCGGCAGCATCCGCGGCTCCGTGATTGCAGCGGCCATCCTGACCGTTCTGCCCGAAATGCTGCGCGGCCTGAACGATTACCGCATGCTGATCTATGCTATCGTTCTGATTGTCATGATGATCTTTACCCGCAGCCCCAAGCTGGTGGCATGGCGCAAAGAAGTGGCTGAAAAAATCACCGAGAAATTCCCGATTTTGAAGCTGAACAAATTCCTAAAGGATAAAAGCAAAAAGGAGGCGGCATAAATGGCACTGCTGGAAGTCAGTAACCTTGGCATTGCGTTCGGCGGCCTGCAAGCCGTTTCGCAGCTGGACCTTAAAATCGAAAAAGGCCATCTGTATGGCCTGATCGGCCCCAACGGCGCGGGCAAAACCACCGTGTTCAATATGCTGACCGGTGTGTATAAGCCCACCGAGGGCAACATTGTGCTGGATGGCAACGATATTACCGGTGCCACCCCGGAAGCCATCAGCAAGGCGGGCATTGCCCGCACGTTCCAGAACATCCGCCTGTTTAATGATATGACAGTTCTGGATAACGTCAAGGTCGGCCTGCACAACCAGGTTGTTTACGGCATGTGGACCGGTATCCTGCGCTTGCCGTCTTTCCGTGAGAAAGAGCACGAGATGGACCGCCGTGCTATGAAGCTGCTGAAAATTTTTGATCTGGATGCGGAGGCTAACTATAAAGCCAGCCAACTGCCCTACGGCAAACAGCGCAAGCTGGAAATTGCCCGCGCCCTGGCTACCAACCCGAAACTGCTGCTGCTGGACGAGCCCGCAGCCGGTATGAACCCCAACGAAACCGAAGAACTGATGAACACCATCCACAGCGTGCGCGACCAGTTCGGCGTTGCCATCCTGCTCATAGAGCATGATATGAACTTCGTTATGGGTATCTGCGAGGAGATCACCGTGCTGGACTATGGCCGTGTGATTGCCCGCGGCGACGGCAAAACCATCCGCAATAACCCCAAGGTCATTGCGGCCTATCTGGGAGGTGACGACTAATGGGTGAGCTGCTTTCGGTTAAAAATATCAATGTTTATTACGGTTCCATCCACGCCATCAAGGATGTTTCGTTCCATGTGGACGAAGGAGAAATCGTTACGCTGATCGGTGCAAACGGTGCTGGCAAAACCACCACCATGCACGCCATCTCCGGCCTGCTCAAGCTGGCCAGCGGCGAGATCACCTATGACGGTAACCTGATCAGCAAGATGGAAGCCCACAAAATCGTCCGCCTTGGTCTGGCCCAGGTGCCGGAGGGCCGCCGTGTATTCAGCGGCCTGACTGTGCAGCAGAACCTTTCCATGGGTGCTTATACCCGCCACGATGGTAAGGATGCCATCCAGAGCGATTACGACATGGTGTTTGACCTGCTGCCCCGCCTGAAAGAGCGCCGCAACCAGCCCGCCGGAACCCTTTCCGGCGGCGAACAGCAGATGCTGGCCGTGGGCCGCGCTCTGATGTGCAAGCCTAAGATCCTACTGCTGGATGAACCCTCCATGGGTCTTTCTCCGCTGCTGGTCAAGGAAATCTTTAAGATCATCCGCGATATCAACCGCCAGGGCGTTACTGTGCTGCTGGTGGAACAGAACGCGAAGATGGCACTGGATATTGCCAACCGTGCCTATGTTCTGGAAACCGGCACCATCAAGATGGAGGGCGAAGCCACCGAGCTTGCCAATAACATCGAAGTGCGCAAGGCTTACCTTGGCTGCGAATAACCATAGCATAAGATACGCCCCTGCAATGAACAAAAACTGACAAAACAGCCCCGGCTTTTACCTGATTGTATTCAGGAAAAAGCCGGGGCTGTTTTTTGTTTATCTGATGGTATGCAATGATGATAAGATGGTAACTTGGCTATCCGTACTGCCATGATCATATACGGCAGGGGAGTGCCGATATAATTTTACCGTACTCCCTCCGGCGGGCGCTGTTCATCGCTCAGTGGCTGGGTCAACAGATTCAGCACTTTGTTGTAAATTTCGCTCCCGCAGGCTACAAAATGGTCGCGCACCTGTTCAGCGGTCATGGCGTCCGGCATCGTCACCTGCAGGGTGAATGCGTCGTGCTGCTGGTTTTTATCCTGAATGGTGCAGGTTACGCGGTAACGGTCACCGTCTTTTTCAATGTCAGCATGGTTCTGGGCCGCCTTGTGCACCCAGCTCTGGATGCGGATAACTGCCAGAATCGCACTTTCCCGCACGCTGCGGGGCAAATCTTCCGAGAGAGTCTGAGCCACTGTGGTACCTTTTTCGGTAATGGTGTAGCCGTTGGTTCCCTCAATGGCCAGCCCCTGGGTCACAAGATCGTTCAGCGCGCCAACAAATTCAAAATAATTGACCAGCTCTTCCTGCAAAAGCGCAGCCTCCATGGCTTCACGGGTCACAGGCCCCACGCTTTTAATCAGGTAGCACAGCAAAATACGAATCTCGGTATCATTGGTCAAGCCGCCCATCTTTACACCGGCGGTAAATGCTTCTGCCATGGTCTCACTTCCTGAACAGGGGGCACAGGCAGCACCGTGCCCTCAAACTTTACTTTGTAATTATTATACAGGAGTTTCAAAAAACTTACAAGCGCAAAATTCTTGCCCGCTTAAGCCGGCTTCAAAACACCGTTTCGATCTGCTTGCGGCTTTGCGGGGTGGAGTAGATCCACCGGTCCAGCCGCCCACGGGTCACAAAATAGTGTGGCTCAAACCGCATTTTCTGGTTCAGGTTCTTGTTCACCACCACCAGCTTGATCTTCATTTTATCCGGCAGAATGCTTTTAATATACACGCTCACCGTCTGGCCGGGGTGCAGTGCCGTATCCGGCTCCGCCAGCCCGGCTAGGTTGGGGGCAATCTCAATGAACACACCGTAATCTTCCACACTGCGCACAATACCCACCACGGTCTCCCCGGCGGCAAAGCAGGCGGCGTTCTCACTCCAGGTTCCAAGCAGCTCCCGCAGGGTCAGCACAATGCGGTCCTGCTCATCCCGGTTCTTGATGGCGCACAGCAGCTGCTGGCCCACCGTTACACGGTCTGCCGGGGAAGCAATCCGCGAAACTGAAAGGCAGTCGATTGGCAGCAGTGCTGAAATGCCGCACCCGACATCGCAGAACGCGCCAAAGTTTTCAATGTGTGTTACCGTGCAGGGAATCACGCTGCCGTTTTCCAGCTGGTCTAGGTACTGCTCCCGGCAGGCCCGCTGCGCCGCCGCGCGGGAAAGCAGATAAACGACCTCGCCGCTTTCATCCTGCGTCGTACCCTGGACCACAAAACAGGTCGGCCGCCCCACGCGGGTCAGCACAGCGATCTCTTTGACTGTCTCACCGGGGGCAGTGTCAAGACATTCTTCAAACGGCATATACGCATGGTGCCCGCACAGCTCAAAGCGCAGGCGGCGGTTGGTATCAAAGGCAAGGGCTGTGCTTTGCAGCACCTCCCCGGCGGCAATGCAATGATCCAGCTCTTCCCGCCGCAGGTGGGAAGCGTTGCGGCAAAGTCCTTCAGCACGGTATTCAAGCATTTGTTTTCCTCTTTTCTTATATATAAAATAAAAGAACAACGATCATAGCTGCCGCTACCGCCAAAAGTTCACAAAAGATTCTCCTGGCGGGGGCAGCTTTTCCCGGCAGGGCTATTTTCAAAACTGCCGGGATGGTATATAATAATATCTATGGCAATACCGCATAATTCTAAGTGCCGATACGGCGAGCGAGGTGCGGCAGAT
>OMFK01000632.1_pt1 | contig 13963 bp, 10 predicted proteins | sample 1645651 | NCBI WGS metagenome assembly OMFK01 (sample SAMEA103958124, study PRJEB25191) | human gut metagenome | biome: human-associated habitat [ENVO:00009003]; feature: intestine environment [ENVO:2100002]; material: feces | place: Germany | collected 2013/2015
CCGTCTGCCGCAGCAGATTCACCGAGGAAACGGTGCCCGCTCCGTCGGGAGTTTCCACAAAGGACTCCGGTTTTGGGGAATGTTTCACCAGATCCTCATAGGCCTCCTGCTCGTACTTCAGGCAGCACATCAGCCGCCCGCAGGTGCCGGAGATTTTGGTGGGGTTCAGGGACAGGCTCTGGGTCTTGGCCATTTTGATGGACACCGGCACAAAGTCATCCAGGAACTGGGCGCAGCAGAAGGGACGGCCGCAGATGCCCAGGCCCCCCAGCATCTTGGCCTCGTCCCGGACGCCGATCTGCCGCAGCTCGATGCGGGCCCGGAACACCGACGCCAGGTCCTTCACCAGCTCCCGGAAGTCCACCCGCCCGTCGGCGGTGAAGAAGAACAGGATCTTGTTCCCCTCAAAGCTGCACTCCACCCGCACCAGCTTCATCTCCAGCTTGTGCTGGAGAATCTTCTTCTGGCAGATGTCGAAGGCTTCCCTCTCCCGGGCGCGGTTGTGGGCCGCCGTGCGGCGGTCATTTTCCGTGGCCACGCGGACCATGGGCCGCAGAGGCTGGATGACACAACAGTCGTCCACCGGGTGGTTGCCCATGGTACACTGGGCGTATTCCAGGCCCTGGGCCGTCTCCACGATGACGTGGTCCCCGGTCTGCACCTGCACGTCGCCGGGGTCAAAGAAGTAGGTTTTGCATCCGCTGCGGAAGCGGACGCTGATCACAGTTGTCATATATTTCGATTCCTTTCCGTGTATGTCAAAGCAGCTTTTCCCACCCGGCGCACAGGGCTCCCAGCACATGGCCCACGCCCACGTTATAGCGGCACTCCAGGCAATAGCGCTTCATCAGCTCCGTCAGGCCCCGGAGCTGCCGGACGGTAAGGCCCCGGCGCAGCTCCTCCGCCCCGGGGATATCCGCCGGGTCCGGCTTTCCATAGGCGGCCAGCAGAGCCTCGGCGGCGGCGCGCCATCCGGCCTCCAGCAGCTGCTGCAGCTGCTCCCGCTTCAGGCGCTTGTTCTCCAGCCCCACCAGGTATTGGCTCACCGGCAGCAGCTGTCCGCTGGCAAAGGCCCGGCACAGGTCCCGGGCGGTGTCGTTCCGGGCGTCCTCGTCCCCGCCCCGGAGCTTCCACTCCACGCAGCGGGAGCGGATGGTGGGCAGCAGGGTCGCCGCCGTTTCCGTGCAGAACAGGAAGGCCGCATAGGGCGGACCCTCCTCCACCAGCTTCAGCAGCACGTTCTGGTCCCGCTGGTTCAGGGCGTCGCAGTCCGGGAAGATATACACCTTGGCGGCCCCGTCGTTGGGCCGGATATAGGCGTCCTGCCGCAGCCTGCGCAGCAGGTCCACCGGCAGCTCCCGGTGGTCGGGGTCCTGCACCGTCTGCACGTCCGGGTGGATGTCCTCCATCACCTTGCGGCACTGGCGGCATTGCAGGCAGGGCCTGCCTGCCTCCGCCTGGCACTCCATGGCGGCAGCGGCGAAGCGGGCGGCGGCCATGCGGTCCCCGCTGCCGGAGAAAATGATGGCATGGGGCAGTGCGCCGCCCTGGGCGGCCCGGCGCAGGCGGCGGGCCAATGTGCTGTTTTCCGGCAGAAGCTGCCCCATGGTCCGCCCTCCCTCCGATGGCCGCTGTGATGGTCAAATAAACCGATTCTATAAGTATAGCACACCCCTGCCCCCTCCGCAAGGCAAAGGCGCGGCTTTTCCGCAAAAAATAGTTTCCTGTCGGGAGAATATTCCCGGTAATTTTCGGCCATAATGGCAAAAAGATTCCTTTTTGTGAAAATCCTCTTGCTTTTGGCGGGGGATATGCCTATAATGAGATGTTCGTAACTTTAATTTATTTACGGAGGGAACTAAATGAGTAAGAAGTATTGCTATCTCTTTACCGAGGGCAACGCCAAAATGCGCGAGCTGCTGGGCGGCAAGGGCGCCAACCTGGCCGAAATGACCAACATCGGTCTGCCCGTGCCCCAGGGCTTCACCATCACCACCGAGGCCTGCACCCAGTATTATGAGGATGGCCGCCAGATCAACGACGCCATCATGGCCGAGATCATGGAATACATCGAGAAGATGGAGAAGATCACCGGTAAGAAGTTCGGCGATCACGAGAATCCCCTGCTGGTCTCCGTCCGCTCCGGCGCCCGGGCCTCCATGCCCGGCATGATGGACACCATCCTGAACCTGGGCCTGAACGAGGACGTGGTGGACGTTATTGCCAAGAAGTCCAACAACCCCCGCTGGGCCTGGGACTGCTACCGCCGCTTCATCCAGATGTACTCCGACGTGGTCATGGAGGTGGGCAAGAAGTATTTCGAGCAGCTCATCGACGAGATGAAGGAGAAGAAGGGCGTCACCCAGGACGTGGAGCTCACCGCCGAGGATCTGAAGGAGTTGGCCGGTCAGTTCAAGGCCGAGTACAAGTCCAAGATCGGCGAGGACTTCCCCTCTGACCCCAAGGAGCAGCTCATCGGCGCCATCAAGGCCGTGTTCCGCAGCTGGGACAACCCCCGCGCCAACGTGTATCGCCGGGACAACGACATCCCCTATTCCTGGGGCACCGCCGTCAACGTGCAGTCCATGGCCTTCGGCAACATGGGCGACGACTGCGGCACCGGTGTGGCCTTTACCCGCAACCCCGCCACCGGCGAGAAGAAGCTCATGGGCGAGTTCCTGACCAACGCCCAGGGCGAGGACGTGGTGGCCGGCGTGCGCACCCCCATGCCCATCGACCAGATGGCCGAGAAGTTCCCCGAGGCCTATGCCCAGTTCGTGGACGTGTGCAAGACCCTGGAGGATCACTATCGCGATATGCAGGATATGGAGTTCACCGTGGAGCACGGCAAGCTGTATATGCTGCAGACCCGCAACGGCAAGCGCACCGCTCCCGCCGCCCTGAAGATCGCCTGCGACCTGGTGGACGAGGGCATGATCTCCGAGCAGCAGGCCGTGGCCATGATCGACCCCCGGAACCTGGATACGCTGCTGCATCCCCAGTTTGACCCCGCCGCTCTGAAGGCCGCCGCCCCTGTGGGCAAGGCTCTGCCCGCCTCTCCAGGCGCCGCCTGCGGCAAGATCGTCTACTCCGCCGAGGACGCCAAGGAATGGGCTGCCCGGGGCGAGAAGGTGGTCCTGGTCCGTCTGGAGACCTCTCCCGAGGATATCGAGGGCATGAAGGCCGCTCAGGGCATCCTGACCGTTCGCGGCGGCATGACCTCTCACGCCGCCGTTGTGGCCCGCGGCATGGGCAAGTGCTGCGTCTCCGGCTGCGGCGCCATCGTCATGGACGAGGAGAACAAGCAGTTCACCCTGGCCGGTAAGACCTATCACGAGGGCGACTGGCTGAGCCTGGACGGCTCCACCGGCAGCATCTACGACGGCGCTATGCCTACCGTGGACGCCAGCGTGGGCGGCGACTTCGGCCGCATCATGGCCTGGGCCGATAAGTATCGCCGGCTGCAGGTCCGCACCAATGCCGACACCCCCCACGACGCCGCCAAGGCCCGTGAGCTGGGCGCTCAGGGCATCGGCCTGTGCCGCACCGAGCACATGTTCTTCGAGGGCGACCGCATCGCCGCCATCCGTGAGATGATCTGCTCCGACACCGTGGAGCAGCGCGAGAAGGCCCTGGCCAAGCTGCTGCCCATGCAGCAGGGCGACTTCGAGGGCATCTATGAGGCCATGGAGGGTTGCCCCGTTACCATCCGCTTCCTGGATCCCCCTCTGCACGAGTTCGTTCCCACCGAGGAGGCCGACATCGAGCTGCTGGCCAAGGATATGGGCAAGACCGTGGCCGAGATCAAGGCCATCATCGCCTCCCTGCATGAGTTCAACCCCATGATGGGCCACCGCGGCTGCCGTCTGGCCGTGACCTTCCCCGAGATCGCCGTGATGCAGACCCGTGCCGTGATCCGGGCCGCCATCAACGTGCAGAAGCGTCACCCCGAGTGGAACATGGTTCCCGAGATCATGATCCCCCTGGTGGGCGAGGTGAAGGAGCTGAAGTATGTCAAGAGCGTCGTGGTCAAGACCGCTGACGAGGAGCTGGCCGCCGCCGGTGTGGAGATGAAGTACCTGGTGGGCACCATGATCGAGATCCCCCGCGCGGCCCTGACCGCCGACGAGATCGCCACCGAGGCCGAGTTCTTCTCCTTCGGTACCAACGACCTGACCCAGATGACCTTCGGCTTCAGCCGCGACGACGCCGGCAAGTTCCTGGGCGCTTACTATGACAAGAAGATCTATGAGAACGATCCCTTTGCCAAGCTGGACCAGGTCGGCGTGGGCAAGCTGGTGAAGATGGCTGCCAAGATGGGCCGCGAGACCCGTCCCGACCTGCACCTGGGCATCTGCGGCGAGCACGGCGGCGATCCCAGCAGCGTGGAGTTCTGCCACAAGGTGGGCCTGGACTATGTGTCCTGCTCCCCCTTCCGCGTGCCCATCGCCCGTCTGGCCGCCGCACAGGCTGCCATCAAGGAACAGCAGAACTGAGCTGCGCCTGAGGGCATAGAGCACAACGCATAAATCAAGCGGTCACACCGTCTCCGCGAGGCGGTGTGACCGTTGTTTTTTACCTATTTTTGATGAGAGCACTTGCTATAGCTCCTGTTTTCGCAAGAAAGCAGGGGCATTCACAGAGTTCCGTGTATCACATCATGAGTCGGTTTTCGAAATATAATTTATAAATCAGCAGCTCGTGTTGGATTTTTTCGACGACGACATACTCGCCGTTGACAAGGACGAGAATGTCACCCGCGTGGAGGTGCGCCGCATCCGTCCAGCCCTTGACAGGAGAATAGAATGGATGTCCCGGCGTTGCAACGATTTCTTCGCCGTTTGCCCAGATATAAACCAGTTGGTCCGCCTCGTTGACATAGGTTTCGACAACCTTTCGTTCTGTCTCCGCAGGGGAAAATCCCCTGCGGAGACACGTGCCTTAATAAAACTGCTCCACGGTACGTTCTTCACCGGTGTCTACATCCCGGAAGCGCAGCTCCACCAGTTCTCCGTCCCGGCGCTGACCAAGATACTCCATGGGCGAATTCTTGCCCATAGGCCAATCAGCCTCCTGCGCCCAGCGAGGAAATTTCCGATCCTTGATATGAAAGGCTTTCCAGAGTGCTTCTTTACCGGCTGCCGCACGGTCGGCCTTTTTCATCGTCCTGGGGAATTTGCTCAAAACCTCTGCCGCATAGGACATTACTTCTGCACCACCGATCGACCTTCCAAGTGCATTGAAGTAATAATCGTCATCATCTTTATAGCGCTTCGTCCTTTTAGCATCGGGGTATCTCGTCAAAATCGCTGTAAGCATTAAATTATATATGCCGCATTGCCTGCGAACGATTGTTGTGTACGAGTCTTTGGGCGGATAGGGACTTTCGGCCAGCATTCTCAGTACGTGTCCATCATATACTAAAGCTATTGTCCGGTATAAAGCATAGAGTAAGCTATCCTTAGCAATAACCTGCGGCGGTTCTTGACTGAAATCAGCAATACTGTCCAGCCACTCTCCGATTTTGGGGTCCGCACAGTAGGTGTCCCAAAATTCATCAAAAGGGATATCTCCGGCGATAAAGTCAAATACGATCTGCATACTACCTCCTAATAATCCGCTTATTTGCTGGCTATTGCTGGGACTTTCTTTTATGATGTCCGCAGCCCTTTGGGGCCGAAAAGCCAAATCATCAGCATCGTCGCCACAGCTCGACTCCGTGGTCATCCTGCACAGAGCAAAGCCGTTTTGGCAGCTCTGCGTCCCGAAGATTGAAATGGCGACGGTTTTTGCAGGTCACATAAGGGACGTTCATACATAGACGCAGGTCTCCGTCTGCAACATCCATGCCCAAATTCAAAACCTTCAGATTTGGCATATTGCAAAGAAAAGATAGGTTTGGCAAGGCGTTATTTCCTTGTAACTCCAGATATTCCAGCGCCGATAAAGCGGACAGAGCAGAAAAATCCGTGATATGAGAGCAGTGGTCAAGGCACAGCTGGAATAAGGTACTCTTTACGTTTACCAGGGCGGAGATATCCGTCAGATTTCGCTGATAACACAAGGAAAGCGACTTCAAGGATTTTGCCTTGTGCAAGCCATTTAGCGAGTGAATTTTGCCCTGCGTCAGCGATAGCCAGTCTAAGCTTTCTCCCCCGATAACATCTGCAAGGTCATTTCCTTGATATGCGCAGAGATTAAGGGATTGTAAGTCCTGCGCATTGGCGAAACCATACTCGTACTTCGTATGTGATACATACAGGCACCGCAGACCTGGGACCTTCCCGTAGTCTATTTCACCGTGCAGTTTTCCTGCTATACCATAGGCCGTTTGACAGCGAAGCCATTTAACGCATGGCATATGATACAACGGCGAAAAATCGAATCCGTCTGCCGCAGAGTCTGATGGAATGACCCACAAGAACTGAAGCGACGGGCATTGAGACAGCCAACCGATCTCGTCCGAAATGACGATTGCCTTTTCAAGCCCCTCTGACTGTATTAGTGCCAGATGTTCCGCAAAACTTCTGGAAGAATGCGGAAGCTGCGGCGTTATACAGCCTGCGCTTTGCAGAACATGAACGACAATCGCGTCATGCACATTGGCCGGATCAGTCAGCGCCGTAAAGATGAAACCATTCCGATTTGTATATCCCTGCCGCAATTCAGCATAGGTTGCCTTTGCAAAAAACATGATTTACCTCTTAGAATAACAATGCAGCAATTTTCTTTCCGGGACTCCAAATCTTATTAACAGTAGGCGTCCCAAAATTCACCAAAGGGAATATCTCCGGCGATAAAGTCAAATACGATCTGCATAACCCTTCCTGCATTTCAGCAAAATCATACATAGGGAATCTCTCTGTATAAGTATACAAGAGACTTCCCTTATTTGTAAAGCCTTTTTTCGTCACCCGGCCTTTGGAGTCGTAAGTGGTTGTCGTTGTGTTCCCCTTGGCGGCGCTTACAGCCGCACCGCCCGCCGCACAGGCTGCCATCAAGGAACAGCAGAACCGAGCTGCGCCTGAGGGCATAGAGGACAACGCATAAATGGAACGGACACACCGTCTCCACGAGGCAGTGTGTCCGTTGTTTGGTGTTTGGGGTTGGGATTCATAGGCTTGCAGGCTGCATACTGACTCTTTGACCGCGCCGGTTACGCAGCAGGGGAGACGCGGGGGCTGCGGCAGAGGACCAGGGCCCCCGACAGCAGCAGCGCGCCGCACAGGGCGAAGCACCAGCCCACGCCTATGGCCGCCAGCACCGACGAGGCAAAAAGGGAGACCACCTCCACCAGGTTCACGCCCATGTTCATGGCGGACAGAGCCGCCGCCCGGTCGCCGCCCAGCTCCAGCCGGTCGATGAGCTGGTTCTGCTGCTCCTCCAGGCAGAAAGCGGCCAGGTCCAGCAGCAGCGGCAGCAGCACCATCAGCGGCAGGGCGGCCCAGGGGTTGCGCAGCCAGCCGAACACCGCCAGCGCCGCCCCGCTCAGAAGGCAGAACAACGCCGTCATGGCCCGGCGGGAGCGCCCGGCGCACAGGCGCAGGATCGGCTCGGCCAGCATCTGGGCGGCGGAATAGCCCATGATGACCGCCGACAGCCAGGCCAGGGGAATGCCGCAGCCCTCCAGCTTCTCGGCGTAGAAAAAGTTCACCAGCAGCCACGCCACGCTGAAGGCGGACAGCAGTCCGGTGAACAGCAGGGCCTGCCGGCTACCGAAAACCACCCGCAGCCGCTTCCACATGGAGCCCTGCCGGAAAGCGGGCGCTTCCTGCCGGGGCTCCTGGCTCAGAAGAAACGCGCAGACCAGCCCCGCCGCGCCGGAGACCACCGTGGCTGTCAGCAGGCCCGTCAGGCCGCCGCGCCCTCCACCACCGCCTCCGCCGCGAACAGCGGCAGGGAGCGCAGCAAAAATGCCGCCAGCAGCAGTCCTCTTGCCGCCAGCAGCAGAAGCTGGGAAAGGATCAGGGAGCGGCGGTAGCCGATGCGGTCGGTCAGGTGGCCGGTGGGCAGCTCCCCCAGGGCGATAACGGCCGACAGCAATGCCTGCAGCAGGAAAAAACACGGCTCGCTGATCCCGGCCCGGGTCCGCACCAGCAGCGCCGCCGGGGCGAAAAATACCAGTCCGCCAAACAGGCTCATGCCGTCGTAAGCGTCAAATTTCTTGATTTTCGTAGATGATTCCTCCCTATGGATCGTGTCTGACGGCAAAACGAACGGCCGTTAGCCTGCATTGTACCGCTGACGGGACCCTTTGTCAAGGGGAGGGCCTTGCATTTTTCCGGGGAGGGGGGTACAATAGGGCTGAATATTGCGAGCCGAATTCAGGGAGGAATGATCCATGCACAAATATGCCTTGGTGGTCATTGATATGCAGAGGGGGTTTCTGGACCCGTCCAGCCCCTTGTATATCGCCGGAGCGGCGGACACGGCACCCGCCTGCGCCCGGGCCATCGACTGCTGCCACCGGGCCGGGGTTCCGGTGGTGTTCGCCGTGCGGCACTATCGGGCGGACGGGTCCGATGTGGAGCGGACCAGATACGACGTGTGGGCCAAGGGCGGGAAGCCCCTGTCCGAGACGTGCCCGGCGTCCATGTCCGACGCCTGGCCGGAGGAGTTCCGCCGGGACCCGTCGGACTACGTCATTGTGAAGCCCCGGTTTTCCGCCTTTTTCCACACGGAGCTGGACCTGATCCTCCGCCGCCTGGGGGTGGACACGGTGCTGCTGGCCGGGACCACCACCCCCAACTGCATCCGCTCCACCTTCTACGACGCCCTGTCCCTGGACTATGACGCCGTGGTGCTGTCGGACTGCACCTCCTCCGTGACCCCCGCCGTGCAGCAGGCCAACCTGGCGGATATGCAGCGGGTAGGCGGCCGCATCATGACGGCGGCGGACCTGGAACAGCTGCTGGGATAAATTATCAAAAAAGAAAAGCTCTTTTTCAAAAAATCAGGCAGGGCGCTTTCCGCGCCCTGCCTGACAATTTATCGGAACACCTGGCCGGCGGCGTCCAGCAGCTGGCGGCGGCGGACCCGGACAAAGTCCGGCGTCAGCTCCGGCAGATACCGGGCGATGGCCTTTTCCAGCAGCTGGGGGTTCAGCCCCGGGTTCTGGGCCTGCACCGTGACAAGGACACGCAGCAGGTTCTCCTCCTGGGCAAAGGCGATGTCCCGGATCATGGGGGCGATGTCCACCTGGGCCAGCTGCTTGCGCTTGGTGCGCTTTTCGATCAGCAGCTCCTGCCGGTGGAACAGCTCCTCCAGGGCCTGCACGGCCCCCTCCGGCACCCCCCGGTCATAGTCCAGCTCCACCTCCGCCCGGAGATAGGCCAGCTCCCGCACCGGCCGCAGGGCGGGATAGCAGTCCAGAATCCGCAGCCCTTCCGGCAGGCCGCCGTTGAGCTTTTCGGCCAGGCCCGCCCCGTCGGTGTCCTGGGTCACCTCAAAGTCCAGCAGCTCGCAGTCGCTGGACTGGCACACCGGCAGCGGCAGCACGATGGAGATGATGGGATGGGGATGGAAGCCCTGGGAGTGCCTGATATCCAGCTCCGTCCGGGGAAAGGCCCGCTGCACCGTCCGCAGCAGGTCCAGATTGGAGATATAGGCCGCCGGGCCCTCCTTCACAAACAGCAGTCGCAGCTTAGACATCGCATTTTCCTCCTACCAGCCGGTTGGCGCCGCAGGCGTTGCAGTGGGTGCGGCAGTCCGGGGTGGTGACCCCGGCAAAGGCCCGCTCCCGCTCCCGCCAGAGATAGCTCTCCGTGACGCCGCTGGAGATCATGGCCCAGGGCATCAGCTCGTCCTTTTCCCGGGTGCGGTTGGCGTAAAAATGGGGGTCCAGCCCGCACTGGTCAAAGGCCTCCAGCCAGCGGTCCAGGGAGAAATACTCCTCCCAGGCGTCCAGCTTGGCCCCCTTGCGCCAGGCGGTCTCCAGGACCTTCCCCATGCGCCGGTCCCCCCGGGCCAGAACGGCCTCCAGGAAGCTGGTGTCCGAATCGTGCCAGTTATAGGTGACGGTTTTGGTCTTGATGGCCTCCCGCAGCAGGGTCACCCGCCGCTCATACTCCTCCTTGGAGATCTGCGGCTCCCATTGGAAGGCCGTGTGGGGCTTGGGCACGAACCAGGAGGTGGACACGGTGATGCGCACGCCCCGGTTCTTGTTGCTGGCGCTTTCCCGCCAGGTGTGCATCACCCGGGCTGCCAGATCGGCGATGCCCAGCACGTCCTCGTCGGTCTCCGTGGGCAGGCCCAGCATGAAATACAGCTTCACGGCGCTGTACCCCCCGGCGAAGGCCGTCCGGCAGGAGGCCAGCAGGTCCTCCTGGGTGACGTTTTTGTTGATGACGTCCCGCAGCCGCTGGGTTCCGGCCTCCGGGGCGAAGGTCAGGCCGCTTTTGCGGCCCTTGGCCAGCCGCTCCATCAGGCTCATGGAGAAGTTGTCCGCCCGCAGACTGGGCAGGGACAGATTCACGTGCCGCTGCTGGCAGAAGGGCTCCAGCTGGTCGCACAGCTCCGTCAGCGGGGGATAGTCGCTGGTGGAGAGGCTGGACAGGGTCACCTCCTGATAGCCGGAGTCGTTGCAGGACTCCACGCCGTATCGGGCGCACAGCTCCCGGCTGCGGTTGCGGACCGGCCGGTACACATACCCCGCCTGACAGAACCGGCAGCCCCGGATGCAGCCCCGGAACAGCTCCAGCATCACCCGGTCCTGGACGATCTCCGTGGAGGGGACGATGGTTTTGGTGGGAAAGAAGGACTTGTCCATATCCCGGACAATGCGCTTGGTCACCACCGCCGGGGCCCCGTCCCGGGGGGTGATGGCGGCCACAGTGCCGTCGTCGTGATACGTCACGTCGTAGAGGCTTGGGACGTAGATGCCCGGCAGCTGCGCGGCGGCCCGAAGAAACGCCTCCTTGGTCCAGCCCTCCCGCCGGGCCCGGCGGTGCAGCTCCACCAGCTCCACGGTGATGTCCTCCCCCTCGCCCAGGCTTACCAGGTCGATGAAGTCGGCGATGGGCTCGGCGTTGTACATGGCGGTGCCCCCGGCGATGACCAGTGGGGTCAGGGCCGTGCGCTCCGCGCTGTGAATGGGAATGTTTGCCAGGTCCAGCATATTCAGGATGGCGGGAAAGGCCATCTCATAGCCCACGGAGAAGGCCACGATGTCAAAGTCCGTGATGGGCTGGCCGGATTCCAGGGCGAACAGGGGCATCCCCGCCCGGCGCATCTCCTCCTCCATGTCGCCCCAGGGGGCGAACACCCGCTGGCACCACACGCCCTCCATGTTGTTCATCACGCCGTAGAGAATCCGCATGCCCAGGTTGGACATGCCGATCTCGTATGTATCCGGGAAGCAGAAGGCAATGCGGGTGTCCACCTGGGCCGGGTCCTTCTTCACGGCGTTGTATTCCCCGCCCACATAGCGGGCAGGCTTCTGCACCCGGGGCAGAATGCGTTCCAATCGTTTATCCACGGTATGTTCTCCTTTATACACGCTTTTTGCGGCCCAGGAAGGACCAGTCGCCCTCCATAATAAACAGGCTCAGCAGCATCAGGGCCGCGCCGATATAGCCCCGCAGAGACAGTACCTCGCCGGTCATGACAAAGGCCACCATGGAGGCAAACACCGGCTCCAGGGTAAAGATCAGGCCCACATGACTGGCGGTGGTATACTGCTGCTGCACGGACTGGATGACAAAGGCCACCCCCGAGCAGAAAATTCCCAGAAACAGCGCCGCCGCCCAGGTCTTGCCGGAGGTGGGCAGATGCACCGGTTCCCCCAGCACCAGGGCCAGGGCTAAGGTCACGATGCCCACCACCGCCAGCTGGCACACCCCCAGGCCCAGGGGGTCCACCCGGGGATCCCGGACGGCCTTCTCCGTGATCAGCAGGTCCACGGCGTAGCACAGGGGGGTGATGAGGCAGATCAGGTCCCCGGAGGCGGGCCGCAGCTCCCCGTTCAGGGTCAGCAGGGCCATGCCCACCGTGCACACCACCAGCGCCGCCCCCAGCTTCCAGCCGGGCCGCTGCCGGAAGAACAGAAAGCCCAGCAGCGGGGCGAAGATCACCTGCAGGGCGCAGATGAACGCGGCGTTTGACAGGGAGGTGCGGGTGATGCCGTAGTTATAGGCCACATAGGTCCCCGCCAGGGCCAGGCCCACGATGAGGCTGTACCATAGGGTGGTGCGGTTCACATGGACCACGTGCTTCCAGAAGATCAGCCCCAGCACCAGAAACGCCACAATAAAGCGGAAGGCGTTCAGGGTCATGGGCGGCAGATCCGCCAGGCAGATATCCGTCAGGTAATAGCTGGCGCCCCAGAAAAAGGTGGTCATCACCAGCAGCAGGTCGGCGCGGCGTTGCTTGTTCATGTCTGTATTCTCTCCTACCGAAAATCTTCACTAACATCCCATTATACCACAGATCATCCGGCAAGAAAACAGCTTTTTTCGCTTTTTGCGGCTATTTCCACAGGCCCACATACCCCTCGTCGTGGAGCTGCTTGACAAACAGCAGCGCCATAGGCAGCAGGATCATCCCCGCCACGCCCAAGGCCCGGAACCCGGCGTACATGGCCGCCAGAGCCGCCAGGGGAGGCAGGCCCGCCTGGGCGGCCATGACCTTGGGCTCCAGAAGGCTGCGCACGGCGGAGATCACCGCGTACATGGCCGCCAAGGCCACCGCCCGGGGGGCCTGCCCCGCCAGCAGACACACCGCCGCCCAGGGCAGCAGGACCGTTCCGGTGCCGAACACCGGCAGGGCGTCCACCAGCGCGGTAACGGCGGCCAGCAGCAGGGCATACCGCTGGCCCATCAGCAGGAATCCCGCCAGCAGCAGTCCCGCCGCCTCCAGCATGGCGGGAACGCTGAACAGACCCGTCAGCCGTCCCACGCCCTTGAGCACCTCCAGCAGCGGCAGCGTCACCCCCGTCTGCCGGACCACGGCTCCGCCGATGGCAAAGCCACCTGCCAGACCCGCCGCCCATACGGCCAGCTGCAGAAGTCCCGCCAGGGCTGTGGCCAGCACCTTGCCCAGCACCATGGCCCCCGGCTCCACGGACACCAGGAACAGGTCCATGAGCTTGGAGGTTTTTTCCAGGATCACGCTGGCCGCCGTGCTCTGGCCGTACAGCAGCACCAGGAAATACAGTAGCATCAGCGACGCAAACGGCAGCAGCATGGACAGCAGGCCCATGGTCTCCCCTTCCCCGGTCTGCCCGCCGGTGACGGTGACCTCCACCGGCGCCGTCAGAAGGGTCCTCTGCTCCGGCGTCAGGTCCGCCCGGTCCAGGGCCTCCTGGGTATAGCCCTCCTCCATCACCGGATTCTGCTCCGGGGCGGCGTTTTTCTGGTGCTGGGCCGCCACAGTCAGGGAGAGGATGGGGATCAGCAGGCACGCCAGGGCCACCGCGATGGTGGCCGTGCGCCAGCCCCTCTGCCGCAGCTGCTGGGTCAGGGTGAAGGAAAACACCCGTCCCAGTCCCTTGTATCGTTTCATCGGACCGCACCTCCCTTGGCCATGGACATCAGCTCACGCAGCTTCACCCGGCTGCCCCGGTGCACGATGAGTCCCGCATATACCCGGGACGCCAGAGTCAGCAGACCCCAGATCACCGCCGCCTGGATCACCCAGGACGCCAGCACCAGCCAGATGGACACATTGCCCCCGGCGAACTGCACCGGGGCGCAGAAAATACTCACAATGGGGCACAGGGTGGAAAACACCGCCACCGGCCCGGAGGGCACGGCCCCCACCACGCAGGAGGCCAGATATCCCGCCATGGTCAGCAGCATCACAGGCCCCGTGGCCTCACCTGCCTCCTCCATGCCGGAGCAGCAGGCCCCGGCCACGCCGCCGATCAGGGACATGGTCAGATACCCCAGCCCCAGGGACACCAGCAGCACCAGCAGCACCCCCGCCGCCTGCCACAGGTCCTCCTGCACCCGGGGCACAGCCGCCA
>OMFK01000635.1_pt1 | contig 13836 bp, 10 predicted proteins | sample 1645651 | NCBI WGS metagenome assembly OMFK01 (sample SAMEA103958124, study PRJEB25191) | human gut metagenome | biome: human-associated habitat [ENVO:00009003]; feature: intestine environment [ENVO:2100002]; material: feces | place: Germany | collected 2013/2015
TGGGGTAAATACGGCGCAACCCATTTCGCGTGCTACTTCCAATACGTTGAACAGGCCTCCCATGCCTATTTTCCATGCTAGTTGAGGTTTGGCTTCTGCTACAGCCGATAGTAAGGCTGCCAGGTTGTAAATAGTGTCGATGTTGTACTTTGATACAGTTTCGGCAATTTGTTGTTCGTTGGTGATATCTACGATGGCAGAAGGGCCTGATTCTTTTAATTCCCCTTTAGGCTCGGCACCGGGAATATATCCGGCTACGATATTACCATTGTAAATACTTCTCAATTTCATGGTTAGTTCCGAACCGATCTGACCGGTGGAGCCGATAATTAATACATTTTTCATAGTTTGCTATTTGCTTTAAGTTTTCTTTTGGAAGCAAAGATAGATAGAAAACTGCATATTTTATCAAAATTTTCTCTATAATTTAATCGGATATCAAAAAAAAATAAGAACTTTGTCAAGCCAGACTGATTTTTAAACTTAAACTATATACTTAATAAAAAAACAAAGCTATGTATGGTAAAATGAAGGAGTTCCTTGCGAAGGAACTGGCTGATATTAAGGCAGCCGGATTGTATAAAAATGAACGTATAATTACCACACCTCAGCGTGCGGACATCAAGGTGAATGACGGAGAAGATGTGTTGAACTTTTGTGCCAACAATTATTTAGGTTTGTCAGATAATCAACGCTTGATCAATGCTGCCAAAGAGGCGATGGACACACATGGCTTCGGTATGTCTTCCGTACGCTTTATCTGTGGAACTCAGGATTTGCACAAACAGCTGGAAGCTGCCATTTCTGATTATTTTAAAACAGAAGATACTATACTTTATGCAGCTTGTTTTGATGCTAACGGTGGTTTGTTCGAACCGCTGTTTACAGAAGAAGACGCTATTATTTCAGATGCGTTGAATCATGCATCTATTATAGATGGTGTACGCTTGTGTAAGGCAAAACGCTATCGTTATGCCAATGCTGATATGGCTGACCTGGAACGTTGTTTGCAGGAAGCGCAGGCACAGCGTCATCGTATTATTGCTACAGATGGTGTATTCTCGATGGATGGTAATGTGGCTCCATTGGATAAGATTTGTGAACTGGCGGAAAAGTATGACGCGTTGGTTATGGTGGATGAATCTCATTCGGCCGGTGTAGTAGGTCCTACAGGGCATGGCGTGGCAGAACAGTTTAATGCATACGGGCGTGTGGATATCTTTACTGGTACATTAGGTAAAGCATTTGGTGGGGCAATGGGAGGATTTACCACCGGTAAGAAAGAAATTATTGATATGTTGCGCCAGCGTTCCCGTCCTTATTTATTCTCTAATTCTGTAGCTCCTGCCATTATCGGTGCTAGTCTGGAAATGTTTAAGATATTGAAAGAAAGTGATGCTTTGCATACTAAGCTGATGGATAATGTGAATTATTTCCGTGACAGGATGCTGGCTGCCGGTTTTGACATCAAACCAACTCAGAGCGCGATTTGTGCTGTGATGCTTTATGATGCGAAACTGTCTCAGGATTTTGCCGCCAAGATGCAGAAAGAGGGCATATATGTAACCGGTTTCTATTATCCGGTTGTACCGAAAGGACAGGCACGTATCCGTGTCCAGTTGTCTGCCGGGCATGAAAAGGCACATTTGGATAAGGCAATTGCTGCATTTATTAAAGTGGGCAAAGAACTTGGGGTGATTAAATAAGCAGATTTGAAAGCTATCCAGTAAAATAAGAGCAGTAAACGGTTGTATAACAATTGTTTACTGCTCTTTGTAGCCCCGAGGGGAATCGAACCCCTATCTAAAGTTTAGGAAACTTCTATTCTATCCGTTGAACTACAAGGCCGTTATAAATTTGCTTGCAAAGATAACGGTTTCTGTTGATTTAACAAGAATAAAAATAAAGGTTCCTTCCAGACACTTCAAATATTCAGCGTCAATAGGACAATAAAGACTGATTTATTTTGATAATTCGATTAACTTTCCGACCTTTGCGCTCACAAATTGAAAGTAAAATCAGTTTTTAAATTAAATATAGTAATTAAAGTTATGGCAGACGAAATGATGGTTAAAGAATTGGAGGAAGTCGTAGTACGTTTCTCCGGCGACTCCGGCGATGGCATGCAGCTGGCCGGCAACATCTTCTCGAACATGTCGGCTACGGTAGGAAATGACATCTGTACATTCCCCGATTACCCGGCAGACATCCGCGCTCCGCAAGGTTCGTTAACCGGAGTTTCCGGTTTTCAAGTACACATCGGCGCCGGGCAAGTTTACACTCCCGGAGACCGTTGTCACGTATTGGTAGCAATGAATCCTTCCGCACTAAAAACACAAATCAAATTCTGTAAACCGCAAGGACTTATCATCACCGACTCCGACTCATTCGAAGCCAGAGATTTAGAAAAGGCACAATTCAAGACTGACAATCCTTTCGAAGAATTGGGTGTTAAGCAAGAAGTACTAGAAGTGCCTATTTCTTCCATGTGTAAAGAAAGCCTGAAGGATTCAGGGCTGGACAACAAATCCGTTCTCCGTTGTAAAAATATGTTCGCGCTGGGGTTAGTTTGTTGGTTGTTCAACCGTAACCTGGCAGCAGCCGAGAAAATGCTGCGCGAGAAATTCGCCAAAAAGCCCGAAATTGCAGAAGCCAACATCAAGGTATTGAACGACGGTTTCAACTACGGAGCCAACACTCACGCTTCTGTCTCTACTTATAAGATCGAAAGCAAAGCTCCAAAATCCAAAGGACTTTATACAGATATTAATGGTAATAAGGCAACGTCATACGGCTTGATAGCTGCAGCCGAGAAAGCTGGTCTGGAACTCTACTTGGGTTCTTATCCTATCACTCCGGCCACTGACATTCTGCACGAATTAGCCAAACATAAATCACTGGGCGTAAAAACCGTACAGTGCGAAGACGAAATCGCAGGTTGTGCATCTGCTGTCGGTGCAGCTTTTGCCGGTGCCCTGGCAGTAACTACGACTTCCGGCCCGGGCGTCTGCCTGAAAAGTGAGGCAATGAACCTTGCCGTTATCGGCGAACTTCCACTAGTGATCGTCAACGTACAGCGTGGCGGACCGTCTACCGGTCTTCCTACGAAATCAGAACAGACCGACTTACTGCAAGCTCTCTACGGACGTAACGGTGAAAGCCCGATGCCCGTCATTGCTGCAACATCACCGACCAACTGTTTCGATGCCGCCTACATGGCAGCCAAAATTGCTTTGGAACACATGACTCCGGTTGTACTGTTGACTGATGCTTTTGTAGCTAACGGCTCTGCAGCCTGGAAACTTCCTAACTTGGATGAATATCCTGCTATCAATCCACCGTATGTAACTCCTGATATGGCAGGAAACTGGACCCCGTACCAACGTAACGAAGAAACTGGTGTACGCTATTGGGCTATCCCGGGAACAGAGGGCTTCATGCATCGTATCGGTGGTCTTGAAAAGAGTAACGAAACAGGTGCAATCTCTACCGAACCGGAAAATCACAATAAAATGGTTCACCTTCGTCAAGCCAAAGTGGACAAAATTGCAAACTACATCCCCGAGCTCGAAGTATTGGGCGACAAAGATGCAGATTTGCTGATTGTAGGCTGGGGTGGTACTTACGGCCATCTCCGTCTGGCTATGGACTATATGCGCGAACATGGAAAGAAAGTGGCTTTCGCCCACTTCCAATACATCAACCCGCTACCGAAGAACACGGCTGACGTATTACGTAAATATAAAAAGATCGTGGTAGCTGAACAGAACTTGGGACAATTTGCAGGTTACCTGCGCATGAAAGTGCCCGGACTGAACATCAGCCAGTTCAACCAAGTGAAAGGACAGCCTTTCGTTACGAGAGAATTGATAGATGCATTTACTAAATTATTGGAGGAATAAGAGATGAGCGATAAAGTATATACCGTACAAGATTATAAATCAGGCCAGCCCCGCTGGTGTCCGGGATGCGGTGACCACGCTTTCCTGAATTCACTGCATAAGGCTATGGCCGAATTGGGAACAGCTCCGCATGATATTGCCGTAATTTCGGGTATCGGTTGCTCTTCCCGTCTGCCTTATTATGTAAATACGTATGGCTTCCATACCATCCACGGACGTGCCGCTGCCGTTGCAACGGGTGCTAAAGTGGCTAATCCGGATTTGACTATCTGGCAGATTTCCGGTGACGGTGATGGCCTGGCAATCGGTGGTAACCACTTCATCCACGCTGTCCGCCGTAACATTGACTTGAATATGATTCTGCTGAACAACCGCATTTACGGTTTGACCAAGGGACAATATTCACCGACTTCCGAACGTGGATTTGTCAGTAAATCATCTCCTTACGGAACAGTAGAAGACCCATTCCATCCGGCAGAACTTGCTTTCGGCGCACGTGGACGTTTCTTTGCACGCTGTATCGCTGTAGACGGTGCCGCTTCCGTAGAAGTATTGAAAGCAGCAGCCACTCATAAAGGTGCTTCGGTTGTCGAAGTTCTGCAAAACTGTGTTATTTTCAACGACGGAACTCATGCCAGCGTTGCAACCAAAGAAGGACGTGCCAAGAACGCGATCTACCTGGAACATGGTAAACCGATGTTGTTCGGTGAAAACAAAGAATTCGGATTAATGCAGGAAGGTTTCGGACTGAAAGTAGTGAAACTCGGTGAAAACGGTATCACAGAAAAAGATATTCTTATCCACGATGCACACTGCCAGGACAATACACTTCAACTGAAACTGGCCTTGATGGAAGGTCCCGACTTCCCGATTGCACTCGGTGTAATCCGCGATGTAGATGCTCCGACCTACAATGATGCAGTTACAGAACAAATCGAAGAAATCAAAGGCAAGAAGAAATACCACAATTTCCAAGAGCTGTTGATGACTAATGATACTTGGGAAGTGAAGTAAATTCATAATTTATCTAATAACAAAGGCGTAGAGTGAGAACTGGTTCTCTTTCTACGCCTTTATTTATTATCCACCATAATTCAGCCATTCTGCCGATCAAACTATGTACGAACTCTCTTGAGATGAGCAGAGCAATTCCCCTACCGCCATATGGAATTTGAAATTCATAAAATATATCCTTTTATTCTATTGATAGATATCCGTTCCAAATGCCCAACCCAAATAATTTGCCTCCAGCACCTTATCTACTTTATCAAACACGACTGTGAATGGATGCTTCAAGTTACAATGAAGATTAGTTATTTGCCTCTCATTTGCTTTGACCTTCAGTTTATTTCCTTGCTTTTCAATAGTACAGTTGTATCCGACAACCGAACCATCCGGACGTTCTACAATAAAGGCGTTAGTAAGCATAGATTCAGCAATACACTTGAATACTTCGTGCACATCGTTATCCTGTGTATTAATTGTCTGCCAATCACTAACCATATTCACATATTGTTCACCTATAATAAATTCGCGTGTATCATAGAGTTCAGGATGTGGATTTCCAAAACTCAATGAATCTTGTGTCACATGTGTATCAGCACTGCAAGCCTGTTTTACTTTCAGATACGGATCTACAACAAATGCCCAGCGAAGATTTCCTGTACGATAATCAATCAGATGAGAAAAAGCTCCCATCGCATTATAAGTTTCTTTCAACCAGCGTTCTTCACCTGTCAGCAGATAAGCATAATAGGTAGCGTAACCACGCCAGCCGCTCCAACCGTGAGGAGAGTTGAACATATTCGGCAACATCTGCACGTCATATTGTGCTTCCCAATAACGCATGGTTCCACCCCTCCGGCGGGCATCGGGAACTCGCAGTTGGGTAAGACAATCATGACTCTCCAGAATTTGTAACATAGCGTCTGTATAATGTTTACGCACCTTTTCGTCTTTCTGCATCAATCCCAGCATTCCAATCTGAAGTGCAGAACAGGAAATCATTCCATCCTCAAAAGTAAGTTCTCCTTCTGTTTCAAAGTCACCTTGTGAAGCAACCAACTGGTCGATAGCACGTTTGGCAGATTGATAATGGCGCTCCGCCGCCTCTGCCCATACAGTATTCTTCTTGCCTAACTCACGTTCGACCAAAGTAAGTTCCAGCATACTTTTCGCTACATAGATAACGCTGGTATAAATAATATGATGATTGACATAGGCACCATCTTCACGTTGCCAATTGTTCATCAACCAGTCTGCCAAACGAGAAGCCTTCTGTAAGTCGGCTATATCACCATAAGCTTGATATTTGTCTACTAACAAACCTATTGTCCCCGAAGTATTCTGTATGCGTGAAGCGTGGTACTTAGGCTCCATCTTTTGTTGATCATGTAACAAGCCGAATAAATAATCAAAGCGATCACGTAAAGCTTTATCCAGTTGTTTATCCGGAAAATATTGTGCAGCAATAAAAGAAGAATGGAAGCCATACCAACTTTCTATGTGTGAAGTAGCTTTCTGGTGATATTTCAAAGCATTCCGACGTGCCTGTTCCATAGTCCATTTCCAGTCATGATGTACTGAAAGAATACCTTCTGTTTCTTTTCCATTGTCCCTGACACGTACTGTATACAACCCGACATCCGGCAGTACACACGACACTTGCTTTACTCCCTCTCCCTGTGTCCGGATATTGACCTTCAACTCCTGCCCTTTATCATCCAACACTTTGATATCTTTAGAACCAGACAGAACTTCAAAAGATGCGGTTTCTCCCGGAACATAAGTCGTCCGATCAATAGAGATCATCGGTATGCCAGTCGCCTTATGTATAACGTGTTCAAATTCCCCCAACGGATTTATATCCATGAGCACAATAGTCCAGCTCTTGATCTCCCCTTGTTTCAGCATCCACAAATCTTGTGGATTGCGTTCGGGCAAAGGTAATGCATTCATCAAATCCAGATTTAATGACTCTATCCGGTGCCCCATAAACCAATGTGGAGGTGGATCTTGATAACCCAGATTGTAAGCCACACTCCATGAAGCTACAGGCTGTGGCGATACAATTCCCAAAGCGTGTCCTGCAGGGGTTTGCAGATAACCGTAGAAATGTGTCTTTTCATTGCGCATCAGCGTTGGGAAATATTTTCCAAACCAGTCCGGATACTTATCCATATAAGTATCGATTCCCAATTTCAGTCCCGCCTTTGTCGGTTGAAAAGGTACATTCCCTTTGTTTTCAAGAGTAACTTTCAAAGCCGGCTGCCCTTTCCATGACTGATACGTTAGACGGCATTCCACCTGGTCTATCGTACTCCGATAAGAAAGATATCCGTCAGGTATCCAAGCTGCGGTAATTTCTTTACCACTGATTTCAGCATAAAAAGAAGGACCACAGTTACCTTGCCCAGAACGAAAGAAAGGAATGGTGTCATTACCTTTCTTATCCTTGAAGATAATCTGTTCCAAATAGCCCTTGTCTGAAATGCGAGCTTCCCATCCGGTATGTTTCCATACGGTAGACTGAGAAAAGGCACCCATACTACATAACAAGCTTCCTAGCAGGAAATAATTTTTTATCATTTATATATCAGTTTTTTGTGTTTTGTATAGTAAATCACACTTCCCCTATATAAGGGAATTAAGGGAAAGTGTGATATGTATATGTCTATTTATGGCAACTCAATTACCAATTAGGATTCTGTACCAATTTCGGATTCTTGTTCAAATATTCCTGCTGAATCGGATAGAGGTAGCCTTCTTCTTTAAATACGAATGGCATCATGTCTGCCTTAACTTCCCTATTAAATTCTTCAGCTGTTGTACAAATTACTTTTTCAATTAACAAAATCGAGCCAAATATACAAGTATATCATCAATTACAAAAATAATAAGGCTTTAAAAGTTTTCAAATATAGGAAAGTTTCCACAAGAGAAGTTCCGCATCCGACTATAAAAGTCTTTTACTCAAATAGCGTACCGGATACCACACAGAAAGGAATCCGACAGTCAGAACGGTTATGAAGACAAGCACAACATCCCACGCATGAACACTGACAGGGTAGGCGTCCACGATAAAAGTACCACCGCCTCCACCTAGCGAAATTACGCCAAATTTCTGCTGGACAAAACATAAAATTAATCCGAGAATAATACCGGAGATAGCACCAAAAAGAGAAATAAGACGTCCCTCAAATAAGAATATCCGGGAAATAAGTTTATCATTAGCCCCCAGACTGCGTAATGTTACAACATCATCTTTTTTATCCAGTATCAGCATAGAAAGAGAACCGATCACATTAAAACAGGCAATCATAAGGATAAAAGTCAAAAATAGATAGGAGATCAGTTTCTCAATTTCCATAATACGGAACACATCCGCCTGCTGCTGATAACGGTCCTGAACAACAAAATCATCTCCCAACATTTTTTCGATCTTAGATTGTACAGATGAGACGTTTGCACCGGATTTTAATTTCAGCTCTATCGCAGAAACCTCCGTGGTATAATCCAGCAGTTGTCGGATAAAATCAAGAGAGGTAAGAATATATTTACCATCATACAGCTGTTGATTCACGACAAACACCACTCCGGGAGAATAAAGATAGTCACGTTTAAAGGAAGCACCGGGATTTGCCATATTTACTTTGGCATTCCGTTTGGGAAGATAAACCTGAAGCGGATCGACAAATTCCAATCCTGTACCTAAAGTGGCCACGAGTTCCACTCCCATAATCCCGTAATTCACAATCGAATCATGCAAGAGAAACTCACCGGCTCCATAAAGTATACTGTCAATCTCGGTCAATTCCTCAAAGTTATCTTCTACACCCTTCAAAACAGCCATAGTCTGACGGTCTTTATACTGTACCATTGCATTCTCTTCGAGCGTTTCTGTAGATACAGCCACTTCGGGAAGCGCACAAACAGCGCGAATCCGTTCATCTTGCCCGTCAAAAACCTTCCCTTCACGAACCACAATTTTCAACTGCGGATCGAAAGCGGTGAAAAAGCTGGCCACCATATCCTGAAAGCCGTTAAAAACAGAGAGTGTACAGATCAACGCCAATGTAGCAAGGGCCACTCCGCACACAGAAATGCCGGATATGATATTAATAGCATTATGTTTCTTTTTCGAAAAAAGATAACGCCGGGCTATATAGAAGGGGAAATTCACCTCTGCAATGAATTATTTCATTTCAGCAATGAGTCAATCTTCTCGATATAATCCAACGAATCATCCACAAAGAACTTCAGTTCAGGGATAATACGTAGCTGATAACGAACACGAGTACCCAGTTCATAACGAATGGATTTCATATTATCATTGATATTCTTCACCATTTCTTCTGCTTTCTCAGAAGGAAAAACACTGAGATAAACACGGGCAATACTCATATCCGGACTAATGCGCACAGCACTAACCGATACCAACGTCCCATGCATCGCCTTTGTCTGCAACAGGAATATCTCACTCAGTTCTTTCTGCAACAAGCGGGATATCTTATTCTGTCTAGTTGTTTCCATAAATCTACTCCTTTACTTTTTTCTTATAATCGTTAACCCATCACGTAAGGGTAATATTACTTTCTCCACCCGTTCATCTTTGGCTACAAGATCATTAAAAGCCTTAATGCCGATTGTCTGGGCATCCGTATTACGGGGTTGTTCCAGCACATGACCATCCCACAACGTATTGTCAGCTATCATGTATCCTCCTTCGGAAAGATGAGCCAACGTCATTTCGTAATACTCAATATATTTACGTTTATCACCGTCAATAAAAGCCAGATCAAACGTAACGCCCAAATCGGGAACAAGTTCCAAGGCATCACCTATATAGAAACGGATTTTATCTGCAAATGGCGATTTTTCAAGCCACGGACGGGTAAAGTCCTCTTGTTCATCATTTATTTCAAAGGTATGCAACATTCCGCCCTCCGACAAACCTTCTGCCAGACAAAGAGCGGAATATCCGCTATACGTCCCGATCTCCAGTATCTGCCGAGGCCGAATCATCTTCACAAACATCTTCAACATCCGCCCCTGCAAATGCCCGGAAGCCATACGGGGACGAAGCAATTTTACGTGCGTATCCCGATACAGCGCTTTCAAATAATCGCTTTCGGGATCAATATGTTGCAGAATATATTCGTCAATAGATTCAGTCTCTTGCATACAGCCTGTTCTTTTTACAGATAACGGTTATTATTAGGCAATACGGTATCTTCCGCATGCTTCAACGCATCCTCCACCACATTTATTTCGAGGAAGGAAGTTTGCGTACCTTCTTTACCACTGCTCAAATAGCCTACCATATCCGTTGGCTGCAAACGTCCTTCTTTCAACAGGCGGCGCAGGGCTGCAAAATAGTATTCCTGCCCGTTTGCGAGTTCCGGCATATAGATCGCTTCCACACCATAAGAAAGAGCCAGATGCCGCATCGTCTTTTCCTTATAACAAATAGCCAATACCGGATACTTGCCACGGAAAGCAGCCAGATTGCGTGCTGTACGTCCGCTATAACTGTCGGTAATGATCGCACGTATCTTTAACTTAGATGTAGCTTTTACAGCCTGCTTGGCAAGGAAAGCCGTAACATCATTACTGTTTTCATCCAACGGGATACGAATATCATTTTCTTCCAGTTTATCTTTTTCAGCCTGAGCCGCAATCTTAGTCATTGTTTTCACCGCATCCACCGGATACTTACCATAAGCAGTTTCACCACTCAACATCAAAGCGTCCGTACGATAATAAATTGCATTGGCAATGTCAGTAACTTCCGCACGAGTAGGACGAGGATTGTTAATCATCGTATGCAACATTTGCGTAGCAACGATCACCGGCTTCTTTGCCAGGATACATTTACGAATCAGCACACGCTGGATTCCCGGAATGCGTTCCTGAGGGACCTCAATACCTAAATCACCACGGGCAACCATAACGCCGTCGGCTACTTCCAGTATCTCATCAATATTATCTACGCCTTCCTGATTTTCAATCTTGGCAATAATCTTAATGTCACTATTATGAGCATCCAGAATCGCACGAATATCAAGTACATCCTGACGATTGCGCACGAAAGAGTGAGCGATAAAATCAATATCCTTTTCGATAGCATAAAGGATATTGTTACGGTCTTTTTCCGTCAAGGAAGGAAGATTGATACGAACACCCGGAACATTCACGCTCTTACGGCTTCCCAAAGTAGCTTCGTTCTTCACTTCACAAAGCAAATAATCAGCGGTTTTATCAATGACTTCCAGTTCCAGATCACCATCGTCAATCAAAATCGTACCACCGATATTCAAATCGTGTACGAAATTGGGATATGAAACAGCAATACACTCACGGGTAGTTTCAAGTTCCGGATTACCTACAATCTTTACTTTTTCACCTATTTTATATGGAATCGGTTCTTCATTGGCAGTCGTACGGACTTCCGGTCCTTTCGTATCCATTAGAATCGCAATACGATTGGACACGGTACGTACATTTGCAATCAGAGCTTCAAAACCTTCACGGCTGGCGTGCGCAGTATTCATACGCACCACATTCATTCCAGCTTCAAAGAGCTGTTTTATAAAATCCACATCACAACGTCTATCCGAAATAGAAGCCACAATCTTAGTCTGTTTCAATAACATAGTCTTTCTACCTATTATATATTATACCTTATTTATTTTCTAACAATGCCTCCAGCGCCAACCTATATGAGTTCAGTCCAAAGCCGCAAATCACCCCTTTGCAGGCACAAGCAATCATCGACACATGCCGGAAAGACTCACGACTATGTACATTGGAGATATGCACCTCGATAACCGGAGACGTCACAGAGCGAATAGCATCCTGCAAAGCAATGGAAGTATGCGTATAAGCACCCGCATTCAGAATAATCCCGTCCACGTCAAATCCTACCTGCTGTATGCAGTCGATCATCTCTCCCTCAATATTCGATTGAAAATAGTCGATCTCCACGTCAGTGTATCTTTTGCGAAGTTCAGCCAAATAATCTTCAAATGTAACGCTTCCATATATGGAAGGTTCACGCTTACCCAACAGATTTATATTCGGGCCATTAATAATTTGTATCTTCATCGCGTAATCCTCTTTTTTTATACCTTTGTATCCAAAGAACAATATTTCAAGCCACAAAGATAGTGCAAACCGAATGTAGAAACAAATTTATTTGTATTCTGCTGAGGTGCAGCCTATCTTCGCGGAGCAAAGGTAGAAAAAAGAAATGGAAATCAACGAAAAAAAGAAGAAGAAGGAACAACAGGAACTGATAATCAGAAAGTATCAGCAGTATCTCAAACTGGAAAAGTCTTTATCTCCCAACACGCTGGAAGCCTATCTTACAGACCTGGACAAATTGATGAGTTTCCTGACCTTGGAGGGCATCAACGTTCTGGAAGTGTGCCTGTCTGATCTCCAACGTTTTACAGCCGGACTACATGATATTGGTATCCATCCCCGTTCGCAGGCCCGTATCCTGTCAGGGATCAAATCATTCTTCCGTTTCCTGCTTATGGCTGATTATTTGGAGGCTGATCCCAGCGAATTGCTGGAAGGGCCCAAAATAGGCTTCAAACTCCCTGAGGTGCTGACGGTGGAAGAAATCGACCGGATTATCTCTGCCGTCGACCGCAGTAAGGCCGAAGGGCAACGAAACAGGGCTATATTAGAGACCTTATATAGCTGCGGACTTCGCGTATCAGAACTTGTCAACCTCAAGCTGTCCGATCTTTATTTCGACGAGGGCTTCATCAAAGTGGAAGGAAAAGGCAGTAAACAACGACTTGTGCCCATTTCCCCCCGTGCCATTAACGAGATAAAACTCTACTTCACCGACCGTAACCGGATCGAAGTAAAAAAAGAATATGAAGATTTTGTATTTGTCAGCCAGCGGAGAGGCAAAGGACTTTCACGAATAATGATCTTCCACATGATTAAAGAATTAGCACAAACGGCAGGTATCATCAAAAATATCAGCCCGCACACTTTCCGCCACTCTTTTGCCACTCATTTACTGGAAGGCGGAGCCAATTTGCGGGCTATTCAATGCATGCTCGGACATGAGTCTATTGCTACAACCGAAATCTACACGCATATCGACCGTAATATGCTTCGCAGTGAGATCATTGAACATCATCCCCGAAATATCAAGTACCGGAAAGAAAAAGAGGAGTTATTTCATTAAATTATGATAAAATCAACCCCTTATCCTTATATTTATATTAAGAATTAATATCTTTGCGTTACTTTTTCTGTACTAGACAGAAAGGTGTATGTGAATACGACGATATTTCAATTACAAACATTTAATTTATACCTAAAATGACTAAGAAGTTGTACTTGCCTTTACTCATGGCAATGGTTGTTGCATTATTCTCTTCTTGCAGCAAAAAAATGGGTGAATTATCAGCTGATTACTTCACTGTTACTCCGCAGGTGCTGGAGGCAGTAGGTGGTAAAGTTCCTGCTACCATTAATGGTAAATTCCCTGAAAAGTATTTCAAGAAAAAAGCTGTAGTAGAAGTTACTCCGGTTTTGAAATGGAATGGCGGTGAAGCTAAAGGACAAAGTGCTGTGTTCCAAGGAGAAAAAGTAGAAGGAAACGATCAGACTATCTCTTACAAAGTAGGTGGTAGCTATACGATGAAAACATCTTTCGACTATGTTCCTGAAATGGCAAAATCTGAACTGTGGCTTGAATTCAAAGCTAAAGTTGGTAAAAAGGAAGTCGTTATCCCCGCTGTGAAAGTAGCTGATGGTGTAATCTCTACTTCTGAATTGGTAAATAACACATTGGGCAGCGCTAACCCGGCTCTGGGCGAAGATGCTTTCCAACGTATCATCAAGGAAAAACACGATGCTAACATCATGTTCTTGATCCAACAGGCTAACATCCGTTCAAGCGAGT
>OMFK01000642.1_pt1 | contig 13680 bp, 9 predicted proteins | sample 1645651 | NCBI WGS metagenome assembly OMFK01 (sample SAMEA103958124, study PRJEB25191) | human gut metagenome | biome: human-associated habitat [ENVO:00009003]; feature: intestine environment [ENVO:2100002]; material: feces | place: Germany | collected 2013/2015
GAAGGCTTCTGCGCCTTGGCAGCGATAGATTGCAGTGCGGTGAGACCAATGGCCGCGCCCGCATCCGGTTTGGATTGCGTAACGAAAATCGGTCCGATGCCGACGTAGTCCACAAGAGCGAGTTCGTCAGGGCGGCAATCCTCAAGCGAACCTAAAGACAGTCCCAGAATGCGATTGCTGCCGATCAGCTGTCGGGCATCTGCCGGGGTCAGATCCTGCTGCCCAACGTGCAGACCGTCGGCATTCGCAGCGAGCATTACATCGGCGTGGTCATCAATGATGAGCGGTACATGGAAAGGTGTAAGCGCAGATTTGAGTGCGCGAGCGCATTCCGTCATACGGCGCTTTTTCCAGGTTGGTGCCCGCAGCTGCACAATGCCCGCACCAGCTTGCACCGCTGCCAATGCTGTTTCAACAATGCCGACAGATTGGCTGCAAAGATCTGGATCCAGAACAAGGTAGAGCGCAAGATTAAGCGGCTTATCGGTCATGCCGCATCTCCGACAGTGAGCGCTTCAGGCTGGGCGAGGTAGAGTGCATCAAGATATTCATCATGGAAGCTCCCCGGCCCTTTGGCCTGTTTTGCGGCAGTGCCGGCTGCGTATTTCGCGAGTGCACAAGCGGAAATGGCGGCATCAACGGGATCTTTTTCCACTGCTGCAAAAGCTGCAAAGGCTCCGGCAAAAAACCATAGAGCTGGTTCACAAACAGCGGGTTTCGCGTGTCATAATACTGCATGAGAGGTGTCATCCGCTTGTCGTATGTTTCATGCCACACCTGCACTCCTTCAATAATGATCGGCTTTTTGCCGCATCGCAGACCATATTCCACATCATCACAGTGGATGAAAAACGGAAGCACATCATTTTCCTGTACAAATACATATGGAAAACAGCAAAACCACCAGCCGCCGTAATCCGCATCCGCATCGTAGATCACTTTGCCCTGTGTGTATGCCGTCCCCCGGACATCGCGCATGAACTCCACATGCGAAACCATTCCCCGGTTCCACTTCTCTGCCGCCGTGTACTGGATATATGGATCATCCATGCAAAACATGCGTCCCGCTACCGGGCGGTTCCTGTCCGCCTCCCCGACCCCGGATAAAAAATCAAACAGCAGGTAAAAGCTGCTGATGTCAAAGGCAACATCATCATCCATAAAAATGACATGGGTAAATCCCTCATTTCGTTTACGGATCTCCTCAATTCCTCTCTGAAATCCACCGGAACCTCCTGTATTCCTGTTATAAATACAATGCACATACGGACTCTCCGGCAATTGCAAACTGCTGCCATTATCCACCACAAAAATATGAAGCCTTCCGTAATACTGCGGGTTGTCCGGATTGAAAAAATCCGATGCCTGCAAAAGCGACAGATTTCTGTGAATAAATTCTTCACGCTGGAATGTGCAGATATTCAATGCAATTTTCACTTCGTTTTTCATGATCACTGCCTCTTAAACTTTTTCAATGTTTATATATCAATAATTGAGCATATTCTCATCAAGCAGAAAATCGAAGATATTCATAACAAGAACCCCGTCCTCATTATAGTAAGGCCCCGGCGAATCCTTCGTAATAATGATTTTTTTGAAGGCATCCCCTGTCAGCATCAAAGAACGTTGTTCCTGTTCCATCTTTGCCTGATCAGGCATCGCATAAGCCGACTGAATATAGTAACGCTTTGATCCTTTGTTGCAGACAAAATCAATTTCCAGCTGCTTGCGCACACTGTTTCCCTTTTCATTGGTACTGTTAATTTCAATAACTCCCACATCGACATTGAATCCCCGGAGTTTTAATTCGTTAAAAATAACGTTTTCCATAGTATGCGTTTCTTCCAACTGGCGGAAATTGAGCCGTGCATTGCGAAGTCCCATATCCGTAAAATAATATTTTACGGGTGTATCAATATATTTTTTCCCTTTGATATCATACCGTATCGCGCTGTCAATCAAAAAAGAATCACACAGATAATCAATGTAGTTTTTAATTGTGCCGGCACTGATATTCTTCTGCTTCATACTCTTAAATGTCGCTGACAGCTTTGTCGGATTTGTGAGTGAACCGATGGCAGAAGAAAGAATATTTAAAAGTTCCTCCAATTCCGCACGGTTCCGGATTTTATGTCTGCCTACAATATCTGAAATATAAGTTTCCTCGAACAGCGCCTTTAAAAATGTAATTTTTTCTTCCGGCGTTTTAAAATTCAGGACAAGCGGAAGCCCGCCATATACCACATACTCCCGCCAGCCATTCTCCTTTGTCCCCGGATAAACAGACATAAACTCTGCAAAACTGAGCGGGTACATATGAACTTCATCCCCCCTGCCGCGAAATTCCGTAATTACATCCTTGGAAAGAAAATGTGCATTGCTTCCTGTCACATAAATATCCACATTTTTCATACGGATCAGACTGTTAAGCACAGCTTCAAATTCATCCAGAAGCTGAACCTCATCCAACAAAACATAATACATATCCTCATCCTGAATCTGTTCTTTCATATACGGATACAAAACATCCGGATCACGAAATTTCTTATTTTCAAAAGAGTCAAAGGCAATTTCTATAATATGCCGCGGATTCACTCCCTCTGCCAGCAGATGATCTTTAAACAGATTAAAAAGCAGATATGATTTTCCACAACGCCGAATCCCGGTTACCACCTTAATCAATCCGTTGTGTTTCTTGCTGATGAGCTTATTCAAATATATATTTCTCTTAATTTCCATACAATGCGCCTCCTTCTATTGGTTACTTTTGCAGATTCCTGCGCTTTTATTCAATAGAATTATAGCATAGTTTTGTATGTTATCCAATCTCTATTAGTTACTTTTGCAGATTCCTGCGCTTTTAATCAATACATTTGATTTCTGGCACATTCCAGAGCACTTGCAATCACGGCATCCATATCATAATATTTGTATTCCCCTAAGCGACCTCCAAAAATGATATTTTCCTCTTTCTCTGCCAGCGCTTTATACTTTTGGTAAAGTTCCCCGTTCTTCTTATCATTAACCGGGTAATATGGCTCATCCCCCGGCTTCCACTCCGAAGAATATTCCTTACTGATAATGGTCTTTGGCAAGTCATTTCCATTTTCATCTTTTCCAAACTCAAACCATTTGTGTTCAATGATCCTTGTCCACGGTGTTTCTTTATCTGTATAATTGACCGCCGCATTTCCCTGAAAGTTCGGCACATCAAGAATCTCATTTTCAAAACGTACCGAACGGTATTCCAGATTTCCCAATGCATAGTCAAAATAGGCATCGATGGCTCCGGTATAAACAACTTTTTCCGCCATCGCATTCCATTTTGCCTTATCTTCCAGATAGTCCTCGTTTAACCGGACTTCAATACCTTCCAGCAAATTCTCTACCAGTTTTGTGTAACCACCGATCGGAATTCCCTGATACAATGCATTGAAATAATTATTATCAAACGTAAGCCTGACCGGAAGACGCTTGATAATGAATGCCGGAAGCTCTTTACAGTCACGTCCCCACTGTTTTTCGGTATAACCCTTTACTAGTTTTTCATAGATGTCACGACCAACAAGAGAAATTGCCTGTTCTTCCAGGTTCTGCGGTTCTCCGGTGATCTCCTTCTTCTGCTCCTCAATCTTTGCAGCAGCTTCCTCCGGTGTGACTACACCCCACATCTTGTTGAAGGTATACATATTAAAAGGCATGGAATACAATTCCCCTTTGTAGTTTGCAACCGGTGAATTCGTAAACCGGTTGAACGTTGCAAAACGGTTTACATAATTCCATACCTCTGTGTTGTTTGTATGGAAAATATGGGCACCGTATTTGTGGAAATTGATACCCTCTACTTTTTCTGTGTAAACATTTCCGGCAATGTTTGGGCGCTTGTCTATTACAAGCACTTTCTTTCCGGCATCGGCTGCCTGTCTGGCAAATACAGATCCGAACAGACCGGAGCCTACTATTAAATAATTGTACATTTTTATTCCCCCATCTCGATATTTTTAATATTTTCATTACTGATGAATTGGTTTTACTTGTGCCGCAATTACCCATTCACATATATACATCAATTGTGTAACTGCCAAATCAATATCTATTTTTGTCTCTTCCTTATTTTTTCGGTCTGCATGATAACATTTATTTCGCAAATTGATTATCTGTCCTATTGTTTTACTATCAATTTCAAACTCTGTTCCACAATTTTCAATTTTATAAATTCCCATCTCATGCAAAATATGAACCAGTTTTTCTTTTCTTCCAATATCAGTCAGATTTCCAAGTATCTGCTTCAATGCTCCGCGAACGCGATCTCTTTTTTCCTTGTCCACCAATACCGGACTATCAAGTGCTGCTTTCACAATCACATCTATTTCCTCGGAGTCGAATAACTTGCTGGCACCGTTATTGTCCTCATATCTCTTTTCAATAAACTCAATTATCGAAAATAAATGGAAAAACTTGCTATATCTGTTTTCCTGTCCCAATGCCAGATAAAATTCATCAAGCATGTAATTCAAATCCGTATCTGAACAATCAACATATAGCAAAAAGTCATCCATCGGCATTTTTCCATAAATTTTGCTATATACACTTGTTGAGATGATAATTGGCGCCGACTCAATGGTAATTATCTGATACTTTTTTCCGTTCACCCACGTTGTTTCAACAGTATCTTCTTGTTTATGAAGTACTTGTTCAAATGGCTCATAAACCGAATTTTCCCATATTGCATGCTCCACATCCGTTTCCACTCGTGGCTGATAACTGTGCTTATTACAATTATGTTGACTTAGGAAAAAACTTAAGGTTCGACATATTCTATATAGATATGGCTTCACAAAATCACGAGCTTCATCTTGATCATGTACAACAATATTTGTAATTTCTACATTAAAAAAATCCGCAGGTATCTCTTCATGTTCCAAATCTTTTCCACAAAACAAATGGATATGAACAAACTCATCTTTTTTGAATACTTGATTGGTATCAGGAATCGGTTCTTCCACCGCACGCTCTACATCCCAGTTAACATCCTGCTTTAATCCCATCACATATTCCGAATCTTTCTCCTTGCTGTGTAAATCATATGTATAATACCGTAGTGGCACTGTTACATTATATGTATGCAACAAATCTTTTATATTAATCACCTCACATTTCTCTACACAAATCAAATTGCAACGGGTGTATTATTTCCATCTTCCTTCAATATGCAAGCTGTTTTATATTATTAAAACAATTTCTTAATTTTACAATTTTTTTGTCATATGAATCCATAAAATCATCATATGACATTCCACTATATGACAACATTGCCATCATATATCCACTATTATCCACGTATAACGTCTTCCCAACAACAAAATATTTATACCCAGAGTTCTTATATTGCACCAAAATCATATCAGGTATATTCTCTATTGTTTCTGTTTGTGAATCTCCTCTGATAGTAAGTCCTTTATCCCCTGTAATTGCTTCATTCTTAAAGTCACCATTTAACCCCTGTGTCTCAGTTATTCCTAATTCAGATTCAGCATATTGAAGAGTATGATAAATTTGTTGTGATGTACATATATCTACAAACATATCTCTCTCGGCTTCATCACCTTCCATCATCTTTATACTATCATCAATCCCTGTATCTCCGTAAAATTTTACTACACGAATATACTTCTTTCGCTTCAAATCCCACCAATTATTGTAAAAATATGTATCTCCTTCTGGGCTGATAGGTGTAACTTCCTTTTTTTGTAACCCATTATATACAACCTGTACATAGTCATTTGAAAAAGAACGGAATTGTCCATCCATTACACCTAAATAATAATGACCTGCTCCCAATACAATAATCACAACTAACACAATAACCGTCATGCGTTTTTTTAAGTTAGCGCTCCTGACGTTTCTTACGGCTTGCTTTAACAAAATTTGATACTCGCTATCCTCTTTCAGATATTCAATTACCAATTTTTTATTGTTTTTTTCTTCTTGCGGAATATTTTCTATCAAATTTGTCAACTCCGCCTCAGCAATATTCATTTTTTTTAAGGAATAATGATATAACAGTTTTTGACTTCCCTTTATAACATCCCAAATAATCCCAGATAATATTGTCGATATAACAAATTCTAACATAACATTCCTTTTTCTCTCATAAAATACTTTTGTTTTCAATCACATATTCACATTATTATCCTGATATCCTTTTACATCCTCCCCTATCAAAAATATGTTCCATCTTTACACCCCATTAGTAAAATTATCCTTGTAACTTGCTAACCTGTTCTTCAAGTTTCTCAATTCTTCTTAGTAAACTATAAACCGTTTCTTCACTTGGAATAGTTTCTTTTGCAAATACTTTTTTAACCATTCTTTTGTTCTGAAAATTTCCTGTTCTAATTTGCTTCTAACAATCACATCTATTTCCTCGGAGTCAAATAACTTACCTTAAATCTATTTTTCCCAATCAATAGAGGCACATTTTTATTATCAGCTTTTTATCTGAGAATTAATATTATCTTCAAATACACCTTGAGACATCTGGTATTCTTTTACTGCTTCTTCAAATAAACGCTTGTATTTTTTTATTTTTTCACTCAAATTTTCAGTAGTAATTTCCTTACATCGAATCACTGCAAGCATATCTTTCTTACTGTTTTTAATACTATCAAAAATTGTCGAAAATTCATTTGCAATAATTCTCTTTTCAATACGCAATGTGGCTGAAATAAGCATAGGAGAAGCGCTCCTCTTTTCCTTTTCTTGCTGATTATATTTTCTAAAATGTATAAAAACAATTTCGTCATCAATGACCACCATTTCAAAACTGTATTCTATTCTTGAAATGTAAATATCAAAATCTTTTCCCGCATTATTGACCATCAATTTCGCAATTTCGTCAAATTTTTCATTATTATTAGCAGTTATAATACGTTCCACCTTATCCGGTGTAACCTCATTTGTCATCAAATTATTAATAGTACTAAAAAATACATTCTGCCTTCCAACAACTGAATATGGTGAAAATCTGGTTGTTTTAACTGAAATATTTGATTTCTTCACAGCCTCTGTTAAGGCATCAAATGCATCGTTTTCACCAATTATATATTGAGCTAACGTTCTCTTATCTTCGCTAGATGATCCAAAATCCTTTACTAACGATTCAATATTTGTAATTCTACAGTTTATTCCCTCCAACAAATTCTCTACATATAGATTGGTCGGTTCGTAAAAACATGGTCTATATAATGTATACTTTGTGTTAGAAGAAACCATAGCTTTAGACACATCCACAATCTCCTTCTGAATATTTGCGATTTCATCAGATGCGGCTTTTCCTCTAAAAATATCAAGATTGTAGGTATAGTAATATTCTGCATAATACCGTATATCTGAAGGTATTTCATTTTCTTGAATTTTATCAGATCTCAAGAAAAACACTCGCTTACCTTGAGAATGTGCTAAACCTACTTCATACATAACATTCAAATTCCCTATCGTATACAAATCCACTATACAACCACTTGACTCTCTTATTAATTCCATTATCTTCTTTACTCTTGAATTACTTCCCTCATCCATCAAGTCACTTCGTTCAAACTCAACCTTTAAATCATTTGTAGATATCTTTTCGGATACAGGAACAAAAACCTCATTCCACATTCTGTCTGCATGTTTTCGCGCTTCTGAATTTTTGTTTCCCAATGGTGTGATAATAAAAATTTTTTGTACCTGCATTTTAAACTCCTCCTTCTTATGTGCGCACTTTAAATCTCAACGTGTATATTATATTTTATTGTTTTCTGATCTTTCTAAAATAAACTTGTGGTCCATGGTTTTCATAAACAATTGATTCAATTATTTAAAATATTTTCATTTTTGTTCGGCCTTCATGCATTGTAATTCATGAAAATATTTTGCAAAAATATCTTCCACCAATTCTTCTTGTTCATGTTTATTGTCTATTAACATTGATTGCATCCACTCTAATGACCGAGCCTTTTCGCTCTTCATTTTTAGATCTATTCTCTCATAGTCGGGGGAAGGGGCCTTTTTTAGAGATTCCAATATATTCCCCTCTTCTGTCAAACAATTTTCCATTTCGAAAAGCTTAAATAAAGAATCAAATCGCACTGCTCCTCTTCTTGGATTCCTAATAGCCAAAAATTTTTTATGATAAATCATTCCGAAACAAACACCATGATGAGAGTCTGTTAATAGGAAATTACAATTTCTGATTAGTTTCACAAAATCTGGCACAGATACTTTGTCTATTATGTCCATATCAGACCATTTAGCATATGATTTGTCAAAATTTTTCATATCCAGAATAATTTTTGTTTCCACACCGGTCAATTCTTTCAAACTCTGTATAGCCATTTTCTTTTCATCCGTAGGATCAAGTATATATGCCAAATTATATTTTTCATCCACTTGTATTTGTGACTCTTTCGCTAACATATCATAATGTTCTTGTTTACAGAGAAATACCGGATCTAGATTCCTTACAATGTCAAGGTCAAATTCTTTTTTACACAACGACACTGACTCTGTTTCTCTTACTGAAATTCCATCAAATCGTTTTAAAAGCGTCTTGACTATCTTCTTGTCCTCATCACTTCCATCATATCTGTCATACCCCATAGAAGTTGCATATGCAATTTTCTTCTTATCTGAGTCCGCAAAATCAAGATAAAATGTATATCCTAAAATTTTATTGTATGCAGAAACCCACAACTGATCAGATCCTAACATAAATGAATCGCAAAACTTATTCACTTCTTTTAATTGTGAATAACTTCTGGGATTAGAAACATGAAAATATTTCTCCATAAACTTAATATTTTCTTCTGTTATCTCTTCCCAAGAACTTCCATCCAATTTTGGAATACGAATAAGAATTGGTAACAAATTCATATCCTGTAAAACTTTTCCCATTGCAAAATACGTTAACACACTTCCGTAATTTGCTGAGAACCACCAGCCTATTAAACCAACATCATATCTCCATTCACGCCCATACCAATATGCTTTATGATACCCATCCTTTAAATGATTGAAAAAATATTTTCTGCCCGGTGCCATGCTCGTTGGTTGTCTCAATGCACCATTATATTTTATTGCATGTTCTAATGGAGCTTCTTTACTTAATATCAAGTTCCTTTCCAATTCTTTATAAACTTTTTTACCCTTTTCAGAATTTAAAAGTACTAATGATGTTCCTTTCCAATCGTTACATGATTCATCCCATCTATGCACCTGCCAGAAATCACCTAAAGTAATATCGCCAATTCGGTTTATCTTTGCATAATGACAAGTTGCACAACATTTTCTATTAATAACACCACCCAAAAAAAGATCATACCACTGATTTTTATTCCAAGCTGCATCATACTGGGATCCATCTGTAAATTTTACGTTCACAATAGAGCTCCAACCATGAATCGTTTTATCTCTAAAATTTACTTTTTCAACAATTCTTCCTTTTGCTAATTCAGCTATATATGAATTATAAGCTTTTAAAGAATTAACTCCATGACATACTACATCAATTGTAATCAATTTTTCATACTGTTTTCCTAGATACATATATAATCCAGATACCTGACACGGACATCCTGAAAATAATACAAACTTATCCTCTTCTAACGCATGTTTTATTTTACAAAAGCATTTACCTATATCACTTTGCACATATTTGGATCCTCTTATTTTATCTAAATCCTGTCTGTCATCACTTACAATATGATATACTGATTTATAATCGTCAGCATAAACAGCTCCACAAACAAGTCCATTTCTCTGGTATATTGACTCTGCTAATATAGCGAAAACACCACCAGAAGAACTTTTTATTCTAATAGTTGTATCTGCCATCGCCGCATAACATTCCGGTTCTTCATGTAAATTTTGGTTAATCCGTTCAACATTGGCCTCCGGACAAACATTTATACATTTTCCACATGAAATACATTTATCCATATCAATATTAGGGTATTTAAACCCCTCTTGATCTTCCAACATCTCTATTGCATCAACAGGACAGCAATTATTGCATGCACCACAACCTGTACAAACATCTTCTGATATGATATTAATATTTTTGCTCATATTTATTTTCCTTTTTCGTTGATAAAATCTTTGTATTCATTACTTACACAAAATTTTTACCATAATTACTAATCAGTTCATCTAATTTCACTTTGAGCCAATGCTCCTTCACATCCATACTTACTTGTAATTTTCGTCTACTACAAAATCCTTTTGGGTCAAAATCAGCTATTCCTTGCACACATTTTGCCAAATATTCATAAACTATATAATGAAAGTGTAATGGATGTATTCCAAAATGATGTTCCGAATCCGCAATTAGATTTTCAGGTGTATTAATATACCAAATATCCGGCATCTCCTCTCTGACAATACTTTCAGCAAACTCTATAACCGCATTTTCTTTTTTTCTCCTCTGAAAATTGCTCATTCCTTTTTTGGGAAAATCATCAAGTGGAATAACTTGCATATCTGTTCGATTTAATGCATAATCTGCCTGTCTCATTGAAATGTAAATAATATGCAATGAATCATAGTATTTCCTTATACTACTAATAAAACTCTGAATATTTTTTCTGTAAAGTTCCTTATTTCTATCAGCTAGATGCCAATCACTGATTTCTATCCCACCATATTGTTTATAACTATTTCCATTTAAAACATTTAAGGAAGTTCTATATGTATTCCATGTTACCGGAATATTTGCCGTAGATCCTCCACACTTCCATTTTTGTAAAGGAAGTCTTTCATCACACAAATCAAATATAAAATAATCCGATTGCCATTTTTTTATACAATCATCAAGTGCCTCATGTGAAAAACAATACTTTTGCATTTTTTCCCAAAATCCATTCTCTGCAACAAGATCTTCCTCTAATATTGGTATATCAGCCTTATGTACCGCAGTTGCAATATTTATTCCAGTATATATATGTTTAGGATAGTAATTACTAATATTCATAAAATTAAAGACATCAGATGTTACACATGAACCAAACTTTGTAAAAGTAACCATTATGCATTTCCTCTTTTTTATCCAATTTTAGCAATAAATTTCTGTCTTTCTGAAACCATGTCATACAATAATCCAAAGGTATTTCCATCAATTAAAATTCCTGCCTCATCCAACAGATGCGTATCTATCTTCTGACTAATCTTAAAAATCAAGCAGCAACTCTCAACCTGACTTCCTTCACTTTCTTTTCCTTTCCATGGCAGTGTATTTCTTACAATAATTTTTTTCAATTCATCTCCATTTAACATATTCACAATTTTTGAGTGTAAATACGCATTATCATATTCAATTGACAGATCCATTATTGCATCAATTCCCTGTAGTAAAAGTTCAACCTTTTGTGTTTCCATCCAGTCCTTTGTCCAAATATCCCGTACATAATAAACAGATTCCTGATAAAAACCAATTCTTTCTGCTTTTAAAACACTTTTACAATAAAATTCAAATCCACTAATTTTTGAATAATTATTAACCTGAATGTTCTCATCTGTCAAAAATTTACGTCTATACAACGTATGATATAAATCTGAAGTCCATAATGTCTTTACCGCTGTGGATAACTGTTTACAGTCAGCAAAAACTACATCCTGCCATTTTAAATTTAGATTTTTACTGACACATATATCCACGCTCTCATCCAAAGCTTTATTTAACCAGTTCTCAAGTTCATTTTCTGACTTATAAAAATCATCTGGATTCCAAAAGCCCACATATGTCCCCTCTGCCAATGAAATTCCTGTGTTACAAATCTGGTCAAAAGAATAATGCTTAGGTGTGTTAAATAATCTCAGATTAGATTTATCTTTCATTACTTTTAAAGATTTAATATAATTTGGCATTGATAAGCCATTATTCACCAAAATATACTCAACGTCTTTTTGTTGGCTCTTTTTTATGTAATCAAGACATTTACCAAAATATGTCGATTCATATTCACAAGGAATAATCAAAGATAGCTTCACTTCTGTTGAAGTATCAATTTCCTGTTCACCTTTTATATACACATACTGTGATTTCAAATTATCATCCCAATAATATAAAAAGGCATTTACATTATTATTTTTTAAAACCTGTATCAACCTGTTGGCACAATTTTTTTTCTGTTTCTGCGTACAATAAACAAAATCATTATATATAAACGAAATTGCCCATTTCAAAAAACTTTCCTTCATCTGCCGGAGATCTGTTGAAAGTGGAAGTTTATTAATATCCTCAGACATTGTTTCTATCAGCTTAATATGTTTTTCAACTTTAAGTGTAGGATCTGTATACACATTCCTTTCCATTAAAGAGCCTGGTCTGTACCAACAGTAATTATATAGTTTATCCGAAATCACTGTTATGGAATTGGCATAAGGATAAATTTTATTTTGAAATGCTTTGTCCTCTCCAATTTGAACCTCTTCATCTAATCGAAAATTCTTCTTTTCAATTAATCTCCGACTAACCATTGTTCTCCACAAAAACGGAGACATATCCTGTTCTTGAAATAATATGTCAGGTTCAAATTTATCATAGTAGCGGCTTTTAGGCGATAAACAGTTATAAAGCCATTGATCCGCATGCGGTTCTTCCGGATAAATATTAGCACCACATATAACAACATCCGAATCATGCTTCTTTGCTGCACGATACATCTTTTCATACATATCAGAATTTATATAATCGTCCGAATCAACAAATCCAATATATTTTCCACGTGCAATTTCCAACCCTGCATTCCTTGCAGAAGGCAACCCGCCATTTTCTTTGTTAACAACAATAATACGTTTATCTTTCTTTTGATATTTTTCTAAAATTTCTCCGGAATGATCTGTTGATCCGTCATTCACACAAATAATTTCTATATTGTTCATTGTCTGGCTGATCACACTATCCAGACATTTTTCCAAATAATTCTCAACATTATATACCGGAATTAAAATTGAGACTATTGGTTTAGCCATTATTTTGCCCTCCCAATCATTTTCTGTATTGCATAACGTATCGTCTGCTTTAACCCATTATTTACATAATAAAATTTAAGTTTTCCCCAAAAACCATAACTACGCCATTGCTCCACAGAATCTAATTTCTGTACACCTTTATAAGCATTAATTTCATACTGCTGCTTTATGATAAGTGATCTGAGCGAATTTTCAGAAACCTGAATATGTTGGAATTCGTATGGAATTTTACTGATACCATCCCACCAGAACTGACTAAAAATGCCCTGAATATTAAATTCCGGCTCCATCTGATCGTAAACCATAAATACATGCCATAAAACATATTTCTGAATTTCTTCACGTTTTTCATTTAATGAAAACACTTTATCTTTGTAATTTGCAAGATGTTCACTTACAAAGAAATTTTCATGTATATAACCAATTTCATTTTTCAAAACCTTATTCAATAAATCCTGATCATCGTCTGTCTGTATCATAGTTCTGGTCTTTTGGGATATACCATTCAATTTAAATCTCTTTAAATTTAGCACGAGCAAATTTGAATTTATTATTTTATCCGGTTCTGCCGGATCATATAATGTTCTAGGTACACCCACAGCCATATAATCATCTACACTACAGATACGATAAAATTCTCCCAAATCATGAAGCGTAAGAACTTTCCCC
>OMFK01000654.1_pt1 | contig 13404 bp, 9 predicted proteins | sample 1645651 | NCBI WGS metagenome assembly OMFK01 (sample SAMEA103958124, study PRJEB25191) | human gut metagenome | biome: human-associated habitat [ENVO:00009003]; feature: intestine environment [ENVO:2100002]; material: feces | place: Germany | collected 2013/2015
ATTTACCCCGACGATCACCGCGGAGAACGGATACTGGTACCGCGGAACAGCAGACGCGCTCTACCAGAATCTGGACTTTTTAAAGAAAAGCCACGAACCATATGTAGTGATCGCTGCCGGAGACGGTATCTATAAGCTGGACTACAATAAGGTCCTGGAATATCATATCGAAAAGAAAGCCGATATCACGGTTGTCTGCAAGGACATGCCGGGCGATGTGGATGTGACCCGCTTCGGTATGGTGAAGACGAACGCGGACGGACGGATCGTTGAGTTTGAGGAGAAGCCGATGGTGGCTGATTCCCATACGATCTCCTGTGGTATCTATGTTGTCCGCCGCCGTCAGCTCATCGAACTTCTGGAGCGCTGTGCAGCAGAGGATCGGTATGATTTTGTTACCGATATTTTAGTCAGATATAAGAACCTCAAACGCATTTACGCGTATAAGTTAGGAACTTACTGGAGCAACATCGCTTCGGTTGATTCGTACTACAAGACGAACATGGATTTCCTAAAACCGGATGTACGCCACTATTTCTTCAAGGAATACCCGGAGATCTACTCCAAGGTAGATGATCTTCCGCCGGCAAAATACAATATGGGATCGGATGTCAGCAACAGTCTGATCGCCAGTGGATGTATTATAAACGGCAGGGTAGAAAATTCTGTTTTGTTTAAGAAAGCGTTTGTAGGAAAAAATTGCGTGATCAAGAATTCGATTATCTTGAATGATGCATATATTGGCGATAATACGCATGTAGAAAACTGCATTGTGGAGAGCCATGGAACGCTTCGGGCAAATACATTTTATTCCGGAGACGATGCTGTCCGGATTGTTGCAGAAAACAACGAAAGATATATGCTCTAGGGAGAGACTAGAAGGGGGATACATATGCAGATTACAGACGTTAGAATCCGCAAGGTGGAAAAAGAAGGCAAGATGAAAGCCGTGGTATCTATCACAATCGATGATGAATTTGTCGTACATGATATCAAAGTGATCGAAGGGGAAAAGGGATTGTTTATCGCGATGCCGAGCAGAAAAGCCGGCGACGGAGATTTCCGGGATATCGCACATCCGATCAATTCCGCGACAAGGGATCAGATTCAGGGATTGATACTGAAAAAGTATGAAGAGGTCTTGCAGGAGAAGGAATAAACGATTAAAATAAGAGAAATGGGACTGTGGAGTAATCCATGGTCCTTTTCTTAATTACAGACTTTTTGGATCCGTAATTGCGAAACTTATGGATGGGCGGCTCCCGTGTGGTGGCTGGGGCTGCTGCTTCCTGTGGCGTGCTCAACATCACCACACGGGAGCCACCCGGCGGTACCTTTCGTAATTAACGGACAAAAATTCAAATAAAAGGAGAATTGGATACATGTTTTTAATTGCAGGACTTGGAAATCCGGACAAGAAATACGAAAAAACAAGACATAATATTGGATTTGATACCGTCGATGCACTGGCAGAAAAATACAACATCAGCATCACGGAGAAAAAACATAAAGCGCTGTGTGGAAGCGGTGTGATCGAAGGCGTAAAAGTCATCCTGGCCAAACCGCAGACCTATATGAATTTAAGCGGAGAAAGCATCGCAGAAATCGTGAATTTCTATAAGCTTGATCCGGAGAGCGAAATGCTGATTATTTTTGATGACATCTCTTTGGCACCGGGAAATATCCGTGTGCGCAAAAAAGGCAGTGCAGGTGGGCATAATGGAATCAAGAGCATTATTTCAAGTGTGGGAACCTCAAACTTTATGCGAATTAAAGTCGGTGTGGGGGAAAAGCCACAGGGATGGGATCTGGCAGACCATGTGCTTGGCCGTTTTTCCGGGGAGGACCGTGCAAGGGTGGAAAAAGCCATACGGGATGCGGAAGATGCAGCAGTCCTGATGATTCAGGGGGAAGCAGACAAGGCAATGAATGATTTTAATGCAAAAAAGCAGGAGAATACAAAGTAAGTGAAAGCATTTATAGAACCGCTACAGGAATTGAGCGGATATGAAGATATGACAAAAGCGGCCATGCAGCCGGGACTGGTGACCATCAGTGGCTGTATTGATGCACAGAAGCCACATATGATTTACACGCTTGGAAGGACACGCAGCCGGCGTCTGATCGTAACGTTTCATGAGCAGAAAGCGAAAGAATTGTATGACGACTATCGTTTTTTTGATCCATCAGTGGTGTATTATCCGGCAAAGGATGTGCTGTTTTATCAATCGGATATCCGCGGAAACCTTCTTACCGCAGAGCGGATCAGTGCATTGCGGGCAATTCATGAAAATGAACAGGTGACGGTGATCACAACATTTGATGCCCTGATGAATACGATGCCAAGGGATGCACAGGTGTGGGACAGTGTGCTGCATATTGCACAGGGAGATACCCTGGATCTGGATGCACTTGTGGAACAGCTGGTGCGGATGGGATATGAACGGCAGTATCAGGTGGATAATATCGGTCAGTTTGCATTAAGAGGTGGAATTCTTGATATTTTTCCGCTGACGGAAGAAAATCCGGTCCGGATTGAACTGTGGGATGATGAAGTAGATACCCTTCGCACCTTTGATGTGGAAAGTCAGAAATCCATTGAAAATATAGAAAAGCTTGTGGTATATCCGGCATGTGAACTGGTTCTTTCGACCGAAGAGAAAGCAGAAGGTATTCGCAGACTGTTAAAGGAAGCAGAAGCTTTTTCCGATAAATTGCGGAAAGAAATGAAAACCGAGGAAGCCTATCGGGCACTGTCACAGGCAAAAGAACTGGCACAGGAATGGGAAGAATTGTCGGAAACCGCGGGAATGGATGCTTTTTTGTCCTATTTCTGCAGGGAACGGTGGAGCCTTCTGGATTATTTTGATCCGGCAGATACATTTGTGTTTTTCGATGAGCTGAGCCGGAGCGCGGAACGCGGACGGCAGACGGAACTGGAATTTTCGGAGAGCATGAAGCAGCGTCTGGAAATGGGGTATATTCTGCCGGGGCAGATGAACGAACTGTTTGGCTATAAGGAAATCATGGGAAGGCTTGAAAAATATTCCTGCTGTGCGGTTTCCGCACTGGATATCAAGACCTGCGGATTAAAATCCAATGGGCAGTTCGGCATTCATGTAAAGAGCGTAAGCGCATACAATAACAGCTTTGAACTTCTGATCGCAGACCTGAAGAAATACAAAAAAAACGGATACCGTATTATTTTACTTTCCGGTTCCCGCACACGCGCGAAGCGTCTGGCAGAGGATATTTTAAACGAAGGACTCAACTGTTTTTATACGGAAGATTACGATCACGATCTGGTGGCAGGACAGATCATGGTCTGCTACGGAAAAGTGCATCAGGGGTATGAATATCCGATCCTGCAGTTTGCAGTGATTACGGATACGGATATTTTCGGGGAAGAAAAAAAGAAAAAGAAGCGGCACCGCACCTATGAGGGCGAAAAAATCCAGCAGTTTACGGATCTGAGTGTCGGGGATTATGTCGTACATGAAAATCATGGGCTTGGTATCTACAAAGGAATTGAAAAGATAGAAGTCGACCGAAAGGTGAAAGATTACATCAAGATCGAATATGCGGGAGGCTCCAATCTGTATATTCTTGCAACACAGCTTGACCAGATCCAGAAATATGCGGGGAAAGACGCAAGAAAACCAAAACTCAATAAACTTGGAAGCCAGGAGTGGACAAAAACCAAGGGAAAAGTGCGTGGAGCCGTGCGTCAGATCGCACAGGATCTGGTGAAATTATATGCCGAGCGGGAAGAACAGAATGGCTATATGTATGGACCGGATACGGTATGGCAGAGAGAGTTTGAAGAACTGTTCCCGTTTGAAGAGACCGAAGATCAGGTGCTTGCCATTGATGCAACCAAGCGGGATATGGAGAGTCATAAGATTATGGACCGGCTGATCTGCGGGGATGTCGGTTACGGAAAGACGGAGATTGCGATCCGTGCAGCTTTCAAAGCAGTGCAGGAGAATAAACAGGTGGCATACCTTGCGCCGACAACCATTCTTGCCCAGCAGATTTATAATACGTTTTCCCAGAGAATGAAGGATTTCCCTGTCCGGGTGGATCTGTTGTGCCGTTTCCGCACGGCAGCGCAGCAGAAGAAGACCATCAGTGATCTGAAAAAAGGACAGGTGGATATTATTGTGGGAACACACCGGATTCTGTCAAAAGATGTGCAGTTTAAAGATCTTGGACTTCTTGTCGTGGACGAGGAACAACGGTTTGGTGTGGCTCACAAAGAAAAAATCAAACAGTTAAAGACCAATGTGGATGTGCTGACACTTACTGCCACACCGATTCCGCGGACACTTCACATGAGCCTGATCGGAATCCGGGATATGAGCGTTTTAGAGGAACCGCCGATGGACCGTGTCCCTATTCAGACGTATGTCATGGAATATAATGAGGAACTAGTCCGGGAGGCAATCACGCGGGAACTTGCCCGTGGCGGACAGGTATATTATGTGTATAACAAAGTAAGGGATATTGATGAAGTGACGTCACGCATTCAGGAGCTGGTGCCGGAGGCAAATGTGGCATTTGCTCATGGACAGATGCGGGAAAACCAGCTGGAGGATATCATGTACCGGTTTATCAATGGAGACATTGATGTACTGGTATCAACGACAATCATAGAGACGGGACTGGATATATCAAATGTCAATACCATGATCATTCATGACGCGGATAATATGGGGCTTTCCCAGCTGTATCAGCTGCGCGGGCGGGTCGGCAGATCCAATCGTACGGCGTATGCGTTTCTTATGTACCGCAGAAACAAAATGCTCAAAGAGGTGGCGGAAAAACGACTGGCTGCCATCCGGGAGTATTCGGATCTGGGCAGCGGATTTAAGATTGCCATGCGGGACCTGGAGATCCGGGGAGCCGGAAATCTGCTGGGAGCCGAACAGAGCGGTCACATGGAGGCGGTTGGATATGATCTGTACTGCAAGATGCTTCACGAAGCAGTGAAAGAAGCCCGGGGAGAAGCACCGGCCGAACAGTTTGAGACTTCCGTTGATATCCGGACGGATGCATTTATTCCGTCCACATATATTGCAAATGAGTCGCAGAAACTGGATATGTATAAGCGGATCGCCGGAATTGAAACGGATGAGGAAGCGGAGGAAATGCTCGAAGAACTGATTGACCGTTTTGGAGAGCCTCCGAAGTCCGTGCAGAATCTGCTGACAATTGCCAGACTCAAAGCGGTTGCCCACAGTGTATATATTAAGGAAATTGTTCAAAGAGAAGATCTGTTAAAAATCCTAATGTACGAAAAAGCAAAGATTCATGCACAGCGTATTCCGGAGCTGGTAAAAGCGTTTGCTCCATCACTGAAATTTGCGCCAGATCCTGGGAGCAAATTCAAGGGAAAAGAACAGGGAAATTCTGGAAGTTCTCAGGCAATTATTGGAACAAATGCACGTTTTTTTGTGTGCGGAGCCGTAAAAGTGCTTGCCTGATGTAGGGAAAAGAATTATAATACTCTGGTATATAGGTGAAAAGAAACTCCCGGGAGGAACTATGAAAGCAAAAAAAGTTACAGCGATTATTTTAGCTGGTGCAATCTGCGCAGCAGCTTTTACCGGATGTGGTATAAATACAGGTGCGACGGCAGCAAGCATGAAAAATCAGACCGTCACGATGGGCATGGCAAACTTTACATGCCGTTATCAGCAGGCAAATGTAGAAGATTATTATAAGAGCATGATGGGGGCCAAAAGCAGCAGTGAGCTCTGGAGCAAGGATTTATATGGAAACGGAACAACCATGGAAGACACCATGAAAGATTCCGTTATGGAACAGCTTCATGAGATGTATACGTTACAGGCACATATGAAAGACTATGATGTGAGTGTGACAAAAGACGAAAAGGCAGCAATCAAAAAAGCTGCACAGCAGTTTATCAGCGATAATTCTTCCGAGGCACTCAAGGAGATGACTGCAGACGAAGATACCGTGGAGGAACTGCTTACGCTCTACACCATCCGCAGCAAGATGCAGAAAGCCATCGAGGCAGAAGCAGATACCAATGTGACGGATGAAGAGGCAAATGAGCGCGGTTATACGATGATGACTATTTCTACAACTTCCCATCAGGATGACAGCGGAAATACCGTAGAATATACCGATGACGAGAAAAAGCAGCTGAAGGAGACCGCAAACAAAATCGAAGATGCGGTAAAGAATGGAAAAACTCTCGAAGATGCTGCAAAGGATGAGGATCAGCAGACCACTACCGGTGCGTATGCATCCGATGATTCCACACTGGATACATCTGTGAAAAAGGCATTGGATGATTTGAAAGAAGGAGAAACTTCCGATGTGATTGAAACAGACAGTGCATTATATATTGTTCGTCTGGACAGTGAAACAGACAAAGACGCTACAGAAAAAAATCGTCAGAATATTATTGACAAACGTAAAAGTGACCACTACAATGAAGTGCTGGAGGGCTGGCAGAAAAAAGACGGCTGGAAGGTCAATAAAAAGAATGTTGCAAAGATTTCATTTAAGAATTCTCTGACACAGCAGGACCCGAATGCCTCTACAGAGACACAGACTTCCACAGAAACACAGAATGCAGAGAGTACACAGTAATGCAAAAAGATAACATTGTGTTAATTGGAATGCCGGGGGTGGGTAAGAGCACCGTCGGCGTTATCCTTGCTAAGGTGCTGGGATATCAGTTTATAGATGCAGATTTAGTCATTCAGGAGCAGGAGAAGCGCCTGCTTCGTGAGATCATTGCAGAAGAGGGAACCGAAGGGTTCATTCAGGTAGAAAACCGTGTGAATGCGACACTTGAGGCACATCATGCAATTATTGCAACCGGAGGCAGTGTCGTCTACGGAAAAGAAGCTATGGAGCATCTGCAGGAAATCGGAACAGTTATATATCTTGAGGTGGCATATCCGGAGCTGGAAAAGCGTCTGGAAGATATCAAAGGCAGGGGTGTTGTTTTAAGAGACGGACAGACGTTATATGATCTGTATCTGGAGCGCACGCCGCTGTATGAAAAATATGCGGATATCCGGATTTCGGAGACGGGGCTGGATATCGAACAGACCGTTGAACAGATTGTGGATGGTATCACAAATTTACACTAGATGAATAGGATAGATAGTAGGGTAGCGTACTATACGAAATAGGGCGTTTATTGAGGTGAGATATGGAACAATATGTAATCAAAGGCGGAAATCCGCTGAATGGTGAGGTAGAAATCGGCGGGGCAAAGAATGCGGCACTGGCAATTCTTGCAGCTGCGATCATGACGGATGAAACGGTTACAATCGAAAATTTGCCGAACGTGAGAGATATTAATGTATTATTGCAGGCGATTGCAGAGATCGGTGCAATGGTAGACCGTATTGATGCACATACCGTAAAGATCAACGGTTCATTTATCAAAGACGTGACGGTGGACAATGAATTTATCCGTAGAATCCGTGCGTCCTATTATTTGATCGGTGCACTTCTTGGAAAATACAAAAAGGCGGAAGTGGCTCTTCCGGGCGGATGCGATATCGGAAGCAGACCAATTGATCTGCATATCAAAGGATTTCGTGCAATGGGAGCAGAAGTGGATATTGCACATGGTCTTGTTATTGCAGAGGCAGAAAAATTAAACGGAACACATATTTATCTGGATAAAGTATCGGTTGGAGCAACGATCAATATTATGATGGCAGCATCCATGGCAGAAGGAAAAACCGTAATTGAAAATGCGGCAAAAGAGCCTCATGTGGTAGACGTGGCAAATTTCTTAAACAGTATGGGTGCGAATATCCGTGGTGCAGGAACGGATGTCATCCGTATTGTTGGTGTGGAGAAGCTGCATAAGACAGAGTATTCGGTTATCCCGGATCAGATAGAGGCAGGAACCTTTATGTTTGCGGCAGCGGCAGCAGGGGGAGATGTGCTGGTAAAGGATGTTATTCCGAAACATCTGGAAGCAACAACCGCCAAACTTGTGGAGGCAGGATGCAAAGTTGAGGAGTTCGATGATGCGGTTCGGATTATTTCGGATGGGAAACTGCATCACACACAGGTGACAACACTTCCGTATCCGGGATTCCCGACAGATATGCAGCCACAGATGGCAGTAATTCTGGGAATTGCAGAGGGAACCAGTACAGTTACGGAGAGCATTTTTGAAAACCGTTTCAAATATGTGGATGAACTGACGCGTATGGGAGCCAATATCAAGGTAGAGAGCAATATTGCCATTATCAATGGAGTGACCCGTTATACAGGTGCCAGGGTGAATGCGCCGGATCTGCGTGCGGGAGCAGCGCTGGTGATTGCCGGTCTGGTGGCAGAGGGAATTACGGTGATTGATGATATTTATTTTATCGAGCGTGGATACGAAGAATTTGATCAGAAGCTGCGCGGCATTGGGGCACAGATTGAAAAGGTATCGGATGAAAAAGAAATTCAGAAGTTTATTCTGAAAGTTTCATAAATAAAAAGAACGGGTAAAAAAGGGAGTGTGAAAAACATTGGTATGTTTTCACACTCCCTTTTCATTTGAAAAATTTATAAAACCGCTTTGATATAGAGGTCGCGGCTGGCGGTGGAAAGATCCAGACAGGATTTATCATCAAACTGGACAATCGGACGGGACAGTGCATTCTGATTTAACATGACAATGGTACATCCCCTTCCGTCACTTAAGATGACGCGGTTACTCTGGTAAGTGCTGGCAATCTGCTTTAAGAAAACCAGAATATATTTTGTATGGTATTTCTGGAAACCATCTTCTTCAAATTTACTGATCACTTCGAACGGACACAACGGAGAGCGATAGGAACGTGCCGCTGTCATGGCATCGTACACATCGGCAATTGCAACGATCATTGCAAAATTGTCAATGTAATCTTCCGTCAATCCGGTCGGATAGCCGCTTCCATCACAGCGCTCGTGATGCATCAGGGCAGCTTTTTTGATACGGGAATCCAGATCCGGCTGACGTTTTAAAATCTCGTATCCGAGTGCCGGGTGCTGTTTGATTTTTGCAAACTCCTCATCGGTCAGAGATCCCGGCTTATTTAAAATATCGGAAGGAATCAGCAGTTTTCCGATATCGTGCATCAGTCCGGCAAGCGTAAGAATGTCCAGATCGTGACGTTCAAAACGCAGCCAGCGGCCGATCATTCGTGAAATGAGTGCAACGTTGAGACTGTGCGCATAAACCGAATCGGCCACAGTACGCATGTTGTAAAGCATATCAAACATTTCAACGATGGTGTTGCGGGACTGGAACAGATCTGCGACACTGCCCAGAAGTTTTTGCGAGTCAATCGGTTTGTTATCCTTGATGGCTGCGGTATACAACTGTTTCATCAGCTCAATTGCCTGAACATACTCAATCTGGAACGTGCGGAATTCACTGGAACCGGCGACTTTCTGTGAGTGTGTTTTGCTTTCCTGTGCGTATGTTTTTGCTTCTTTTACAGGCTTTGGAGCCTCCTCCTGCGGAGCAGGTTCTTCGCCCTCAATTTTTGCATATTCCACACGGTACAGTTTCATGCGGTTGATCAGCTGACGGGTTACAGCAGAACCGGCGGGAGCCAACGGCTGTCCAAGCGGTGTGATCACAGGCTGTGCAAGGATGGCACCTTCTTGTAGTTGTTTTGTCTCAATTTTTATCATATTTTATCTCTCCGTATGTAACGTATATACAAAAGTATAGAATTATTTCGCACAAAAGTCAATCTTTTAGGGCTTGACAGATGAAAGAAACTGGAGTATGGTAGCACTTGGATATTTCAAATTTAATATTGTAAGCTTTCTCTTATTCAGAGTGATGGAGATACATAGGATCTGTGAAGTCACGGCAACCCCTGTTTTGGAAGGTGCCAACCTGAGCGAGTTAATCGAACAATAAGGGGATTTGATTATCTTTAGATCAATCCGCTGCGAGGCGGTTTTTTTTATTTCTGTATAAAACAAGAGAGGAGAAACAAAAAGCAATGGAAAAATTATTATTCACATCAGAGTCCGTTACAGAAGGACATCCTGACAAAATGTGTGATGCGATTTCAGATGCCATTCTGGATGCATGCATGGAGCAGGATCCGATGAGCCGTGTAGCCTGTGAGGCAGCAAGCTGTACCGGTTTCGTACTTGTTACAGGAGAAATTACAACAAAGGCAACTCTTGATATTCCTGCAATTGTAAGAAAGACTGTAAACGAGATCGGATACAACGATGCAAAGACCGGTTTTGACGGACATACCTGTGCGGTTATGGTAGCTTTAGATCAGCAGTCCGCAGATATTGCCATGGGTGTTGACAAGGCACTTGAGGCAAAAGAGGGCGAGCTGACAGATGATCTGGATACCGGCGCCGGAGATCAGGGAATGATGTTTGGATATGCAACCAATGAGACACCGGAATTTATGCCATATCCGATTTCACTGGCACACAAGCTGGCATTACAGCTTACAAAGGTTCGTAAAGACGGAACACTTACCTACCTTCGTCCGGATGGAAAGACACAGGTTTCTGTAGAGTATGATGAAGCAGGAAAGCCAAAGAGACTTGAGGCAGTTGTTTTATCTACCCAGCATGATGAGGACGTTACCCAGGAACAGATCCATGAGGATATTAAGAAATATGTCTTTGATCCGATCCTTCCAAAGGAGCTGATCGATGGAGATACCAAATTCTTTATCAATCCGACCGGACGTTTCGTAATCGGCGGACCACACGGAGATGCAGGTCTGACCGGTCGTAAGATCATCGTTGATACCTATGGTGGATATGCACGTCACGGCGGCGGAGCTTTTTCCGGAAAAGACTGCACAAAGGTTGACCGTTCCGCAGCATATGCTGCACGTTATGTTGCAAAGAACATTGTTGCAGCAGGTCTTGCTGATAAGTGTGAGATTCAGTTATCTTACGCCATTGGTGTTGCACAGCCTACTTCTGTCATGGTTGATACATTCGGTACAGGAAAGATCGCAGATGATGAGCTGGTAAAGATTGTACGTGAGAACTTTGATCTTCGTCCGGCAGGAATTATCAAGATGCTGGATCTGCGCCGTCCGATTTACCGTCAGACAGCTGCTTATGGTCACTTCGGACGCAATGACTTAAATCTCCCATGGGAGGCAACAAACAAGGCAGAGGCTTTAAAGAAGTACCTTTAATTTATGAAAAGTTTACATAATTTTTTATAAAAGAATGATATAATAAGACACAGAGTTTGTTCTGTGTCTTATTTTTTTATAGGGAAGGAATACGAATGAAGATAAAAACCAAACTGATCATTTCGTTCTGTATTATTATCTTTGTGCCATCGATCCTGGCGATTGCCACGATCAGCGCCTATTGTAATTTTCAGTCGCATGTGATCGAGCAGACGTATGGCATTAAGAATGCGGATGCCTATAGTATTATCAATTCTGTGCCGCTGTTAAACCGTTATACGGCACTGGATTTTGAAAAGATCAAAAAGACAATCAAATTGTCCCCTTCGAAAATGGAAGATGCTTTTTATCTCACCGAGATCAATGAGGATCTGAAGCAGAAATATTCTTATCTGGTTGTAAGGGTCGGAGAGGAAATTTCGTTCAACGGTGGAAGCAAAAATGAAAAGATCCTTTCGGAACTTCCGGGATATGGGGAAAACAGTTCCCGGCAGGGGGTGGACAAATATATCGACCGGGATGATGAAATTCTGGTAAAACAGGTAGATTTCAAGCTGGATTCGGGAGAAAAATGCACGGCATATATTGTCACGTCCTTTGACGCTACCGGGCAGGAAATCCGCCAGTTTATTGTATGGGGAATTATCTGCGTGGTAATTATCCTGTTACTGACGGCGATTATGATGATTGTGTGGATTTACCGGAGCATGATCACACCGATCCAGAAGCTGCGGGTGGCAGCGGAGAATATTAAGGAAGGCAATCTGGATTTTGCGCTGGATACCCAGGGCGACGATGAGATCGGTGAGCTCTGCACGACGTTTGAACAGATGCGTCAGCGTCTGAAGGATAATGCGGAGGAAAAACTTAGCAACGAAAAAGAAAACCGTGCACTCATCAGCAACATTGCCCACGATCTGAAGACGCCGATTACGGCAGTAAAGGGGTATTCGGAAGGCATTATGGACGGCGTTGCCAATACTCCGGAAAAACTCGATAAGTATATCCGGACGATTTATAATAAGGCAAACGAAATGGATACGCTGATCAATGAACTGACATTGTATTCCAAAATTGATACCAACCGTATTCCGTATGACTTTGCAAAACTGAATGTTGCCGCATATTTTAAAGACTGCGTGGAAGAAATCGGACTGGATCTGGAAGCAAAGGGGATTGCGTTATCCTATTTTAATTATGCAACGCCGGATACCCAGATTATTGCAGATCCGGAGCAGCTGCGCAGAGTGATCAATAATATTATAGGAAATTCCGTAAAATATATGAATAAAACAGAAAAGTTCATCAATATCCGTATCAAGGATGTGGGGGACTTTATTCAGGTGGAAATCGAAGACGATGGAAGAGGAATTGCACAGAAAGATCTGCCGTATATTTTTGACCGGTTTTACCGGACGGATGCTTCCAGAAATTCGGCAACCGGTGGCAGCGGAATCGGACTTTCCATTGTAAAAAAGATCATAGAGGATCATGGAGGGAAAATCTGGGCAACCAGCAAAGAAGATTCCGGCACTACCATGTACTTTGTAATACGCAAATATCAGGAGGTAACAGCAAATGAGCAGAATACTGATCGTTGAAGATGAAGTGGCTATTGCAGATCTGGAGAAAGATTATCTGGAACTGAGTGGCTTTGAAGTGGAAATTGAAAATGACGGAACCAAAGGACTCGAAAGAGCCCTGCATGAGGAGTTTGATCTGTTTATCTTAGATCTCATGCTTCCGGGAGTAGATGGATTTGAAATCTGTAAAAAGATCCGTGAGATAAAGAATACACCAATCCTTATGGTTTCTGCAAAAAAGGATGATATTGACAAGATTCGCGGGCTCGGACTGGGGGCAGACGATTATGTGACAAAACCGTTTTATATGGGCGAACTGCTGGCCAGAATCCGTGTGGCGCTCAGAAAGAGTAACCAGATCCCGGAAGAGAAGAAAGAAAAAATCTTTCAGTGTGATTATCTGAAAGTGGACTGGGAAAAACATCAGGTATCGATAGATGGGAAAGAAGTTCATCTGACTCCGATGGAATATAAAATTTTGAAACTATTGATCGACAACAGGGGAAAGGTACTGACACATAATTATATTCTCGGTCAGATCTGGGGCAGTGCACAGGGAGTAGAAGCAGCCAACCTGAGGGTATTTATGGCAGCACTGCGAAGGAAGATAGAAAAGGATCCCGGAAATTGCAGATTTATTC
>OMFK01000661.1_pt1 | contig 13315 bp, 8 predicted proteins | sample 1645651 | NCBI WGS metagenome assembly OMFK01 (sample SAMEA103958124, study PRJEB25191) | human gut metagenome | biome: human-associated habitat [ENVO:00009003]; feature: intestine environment [ENVO:2100002]; material: feces | place: Germany | collected 2013/2015
TTGTAAAGACGGTCTGTATGTTTACTCAAGAAATCGAAAAGAATATCCTTTTCTTCTTCCGGAGTATTCTTGCCATACCAGCGATATCCATATTCGATAGCAAACATATCATAAGGACCGATATGCGGGGACAGTACTGTTACACCGTCTCCCGGTTGGGCGATATAATTGAAACGTGCATAATCCATAATAGACGAAGCAGTCGAATTCATTCGGGAAGTGAATGCCGCAGAACGCAATGAGTCTGTTGGGAATGCCCATGAACCCATGTTGTGACGTAATCCTAGTGAGTGACCTACCTCATGGCAAGCAACAAAACGAATGGCATCCCCCATTAACGAATCAGGTAATTGTACGCTGCGAGCTTCCGGACAAACAGTTCCTGTCTGAACAGTAATCCATTCACGTACCATAGAAAGTACATTGTGCCACCACATGATATCTGCTTCCAGAATTTCTCCCGAACGAGGGTCGAGTAGGGAAGGTCCCATTGCGTTTTTCTTTTCTGATGCAGCATAAGTCAGTACCGAGTAATTGACGTCATCCATGTCTACATGCATACTGTCTGTGATTTCTTTAGCGATAATTGCATTTTTGAAACCGGCTTTTTCGAAAGCAGTCTGCCAGTCTTCTATTCCTTTCTTTATGTATGACCGCCATTGATAAGGAGTCGAATTATCGATGTAGAACACAATTGGCTTAATAGGTTCTACTGTCTGACCTTTTAGATATGCTTCCCGGTCTTCTGGTTTGGGTTCCATACGCCAACGGGTAATATATTGTTTCTTATCCGTTCCTTGTTGTGCGTCACTGAAACTTAATAACGGATTGGTGAAGTAGCCGACTTTCTGATTGTCGAAACGTCCTGTCATCGGTTTTTCCGGTAATAAAAGAATAGAGGAACTAACTTCCACCGTCACATATACGCTTGTCGTTCCTTCTGTCACTTTAGTGGTCAGCTCAGAAGTTGCTACAACGTTGTTAGGGAAAGATTTGATCGACAAAATACGTGATAGGTTCTTGATAGCGGAAGTCCCTAAATTAATGTTTGTAAAAACATTATTGATACTGGTTTCCGTACCATCGTAAATATCATTCACTTTGATCACCAATGCAGTGGAGTCCTGATTGATAGCTTCTATTTTGAAAGCGGCAATCAGTGGCGAGATAAAATTGTCCTTTACCGAACGGAAGATAGCGTCCGTTTGAGGAGCCAGTGGTAATGGGCGTTGTTGGCGAAACATCAGTTTGCCGGTTGCCTTGTCCCATTCCATACTAACCATTTGGTTCTCGTAGTTCACTCCGCGGTTCACTCCTGCGTCATTCAGTTCGGCAGGTACCCGTTGCAGTTTATTGACAATTAATAAATCACGTCCTAAAAGTGATGTAGGAATTTCAAAATAATAATCGTTCTTTTTTTGATGAACAGCAAACATTCCTTTGGTAATTTTGCTACCTTCCACAAGCTTTTCGTAGTCGCTTTTGGTTTTCTCCTCTTGCTCTGGTTTCTTCTTTCTCTTTTTAAACCAACTCTGATTTTCTGTAGCAGGGATAGTTGCAGATGTTGAGTGTGTTTCTCCACTCATCAATATACATGCAATGACCGCTGCCATTACCTTTACATACATTCTCATTGAGTCCTTTTATGTTTAATTATTATTAAAATCGGGCACAAAAGTACTAATATAAATAACATAATTGCTACAGATTTGCAATGAATATAATAATAAAAAGGATTATTAACTAGTATTTCCGCTTATCATTCCTTTCGGATATTTCGTAGTTTAGTGGGAATAGTGTACATTTGCGGGAGTAAAAAGTGAATGGAATGATGAGACGATATATCACCACTTTGATGTTGGCTTGCTGCATCGGAGGATATGGGCAAGAAAAGAAGCAAGCCACCTTTGTACCACCTTTTGACTTTCCTCTTACATTGAGCGGAAACTTCGGAGAAATCCGTTCTAATCACTTTCACGGCGGATTGGATTTTAAAACGGGAGGAGTAATCGGTAAACCTGTTCGTGCATTGGCAGAAGGCTATATTTCACGTATCCGTGTGACGAATGGTTCGGGCTATGTACTTGATGTCTGCTATCATAACGGTTATTCTACTATCAATCGTCATTTGAGCGGTTTTATTTCCCCTATTGCCGAAAGGGTGGAAAAACTGCAATATGAAAATGAAAACTGGGAAGTAGAGATTATCCCCGAACCGGATGAGTATCCAGTAAAAGCGGGACAACAAATAGCATGGAGTGGGAATACCGGCTATTCATTCGGACCGCATCTTCATTTGGATGTTTTTGAAACGGAGACGGGAGATTATGTAGATCCCATGCCTTTTTTCAAAACGAAAATAAAAGATACGCGTGCTCCGAAAGCGGACGGCATAATGTTTTTTCCTCAACTTGGTAAAGGAGTAGTGGATGGTAAGCAAGAAAATAAAGTGATTCTTCCGAACACCGGACGTCCGGTGGAAGCATGGGGTGTGATAGGTACAGGCATCAAGGCGTATGACTATATGGATGGAGTGAGCAATCATTACGGAGTGTATTCTGTAGTGCTTACAGTAGATGAGAAAGAAGTATTCCGCAGTACTGTCGATCGTTTCTCACAAGAAGAAAACCGGATGATTAACTCTTGGACTTGCGGGCAATATATGAAATCCTTCATCGAGCCGGGAAATACATTACGTTTATTAAAGGCATCGAACACTAATCGTGGTTTGGTGACTATTGATGAAGAACGCGATTATCGCTTCTTGTATACTCTGAAGGACGTTTTTGGCAATACTTCTAAATATAGTTTCACGGTTAGGGGGCGAAAACAACCGCTTGAGCCATTGCAACATCGCGAAAAGTATTTCTTTGCGTGGGATAAGGTAAACTATCTGCAAGAGCCGGGTTTGAATCTGGTTGTTCCCAAAGGAATGTTATATGACGATGCCCCCCTTAATTATCAAGTAAAAGCTGATAGCGGTGCTGTTGCGTTTACATATCAGTTAAATGACAAACCGATTCCGCTTCATGCAAGCTGTGAATTGCGTATTGGCTTACGTAGAAAGCCAATAACTGATACTACAAAATATTATGTAGTCCGTGTCACCCCGAGAGGAGGAAAATATAGTGTCGGTGGAAAGTATGAAGACGGATACATGAAGGCATCTATTTGTGAATTGGGAACTTATACGGTTGCCATTGACACAATTCCGCCTGAAATTATTCCTGTTAATAAGAAGCAATGGGGAAGAACCGGAAAGATTGTCTATCGTTTGAAGGACAAAGGAACGGGTATTGCATCCTACCGTGGAACGATTGACGGCGAATATGCACTTTTCGGACGACCGAATATTGTGAAATCGTATTGGGAATGTGTACTTGATCCGAAGCGTGTGAAGAAAGGTGGAAAACATATCGTTGAATTTACGGTAACTGATTATTGCGGAAATGAAACCGTATCCCGTGAAAGTTTTATCTGGTAAATTATTAAAAGAAAATCATATATGAAGAAAAGACTTATTTTTTGTGCTGCTCTATTCCTGGCGGCAGTGGCGGATACTTTCGCCTGTACTAATTTAATTGTCGGCAAGAATGCATCGACTGATGGTTCGACTATCGTTTCCTATTCTGCCGACTCGTATGGCCTGTTTGGAGAACTTTATCACTATCCTGCTGCTACATATCCTAAAGGAACCATGTTGAAAGTGTACGAATGGGATACCGGTAAATATTTGGGAGAAATCGAACAGGCACGCCAGACTTACAATGTAGTGGGTAATATGAATGAATATCAAGTTACTATTGGTGAGACAACTTTTGGCGGACGCCCTGAATTGGCTGATTCTACAGGAATTATCGACTATGGAAGTCTGATTTATATTGGCCTGCAACGTTCGCGTACAGCTCGCGAAGCGATTAAGGTGATGACTGATTTGGTACAGCAATACGGTTATTACAGTGAAGGGGAATCTTTTACCATTGCCGACCCGAATGAAATTTGGATTATGGAAATGATTGGTAAAGGTCCCGGTATCCGTGGAGCAGTATGGGTAGCTGTACGTGTGCCGGATGACTGTATCTCGGCTCACGCCAACCAATCACGCATTCATCAGTTCGATATGAACGACAAGGAGAATTGTATATACTCGCCGGATGTCGTATCTTTTGCCCGTGAGAAAGGCTATTTCAGTGGTGTGAATAAGGATTTCAGCTTTGCCAATGCGTATGCACCGTTGGATTTCGGAGCCCGTCGTTTCTGTGAAGCTCGTGTGTGGAGCTATTTCAATAAATTTACAGATAACGGTAAAGATTATCTTCCTTATATAGAAGGAAAGACTAATACTCCAATGCCTCTTTTTGTGAAGCCGAAGCATAAGCTTTCCGTGCAAGATGTAAAAGACATGATGCGTGACCATTATGAAGGTACGCCTCTCGATATTTCCAATGATTTCGGGGCAGGTCTTTACAAGACTCCCTATCGTCTTTCTCCTCTGAATTTTAAAGTAGGCGACCGGGAATATTTCAACGAACGTCCGATTTCCACTCAACAAAGCGGCTTTGTATTTGTAGCGCAGATGCGTGCCAATAAACCCGATCCGATAGGTGGTGTGCTTTGGTTTGGAGTAGATGATGCGAATATGGCGGTGTTCACACCTGTTTATTGCTGTGCAACTAAAGCTCCGGTATGTTACACACGTGTGGACGGAGCTGATTATATCACTTTCTCATGGAATTCGGCTTTCTGGATTTTCAATTGGGTGTCTAATATGGTTTATCCCCGTTACAGTTTGATGATTGATGATGTACGTGCAACTCAAAAAGAACTGGAAACGACTTTCAATAATGCTCAGGAGGGCATAGAAGAAATGGCTGCCAGACTTTTGGCTAAAGATAAGTCTGCTGCAGTTGAATTTTTGACGAATTATACCAATATGACGGCTCAGAGTACTTTCGATACTTGGAAACAATTAGGCACATTCCTGATTGTGAAGTATAACGACGGAGTAGTGAAACGAGTAAAGGACGGTAAGTTTGAACGTAATTCTATCGGACAGCCTGCCGGTGTTATTCGTCCGGGGTATCCGAAAGAGTTTCTGGAAGAATATGTGAAGCAGACAGGAAAAAGATATGAAGTGCCGGAATAATAGTTGTTTTAGTTGTTATTAAATCATATATAATGTCCACATCATTTCTGCTTTGCGGGTGATGTGGATTTTTATTATGTTGATAATCAGTAATGTATTTGCCATGTATTTGTCCATTCCAAATATTTGGATTCTTTTCTGCTGCTGCCTATCTTTGCCTTATTCTATTTCAAACACCAACTACTATGCGAATCATCTTTATTATATATTACTTGCTTATCACATTACTCTTTGTTTCTTGCCAAGAGTCATCATCTGTTGAAGTAGAGAGGGAAAAGATAGCCTCTCTGTTACAGAAGGGTGACAGTTGCCGTCAGGTTGGTAATGAGGAAAATTCAATAGCTTTCTATTATCGTTCGTTGGAATTAGCTAAGCAAACGGGAGAACAATTGTTGGAAGCGGCTGCTAGTGATCGTCTCGGAATTGTTTATTTATATCGTGAACTTTATTATGATGCACTTGATTTATTTCGGCAAAGTGCGTCGATTTATGCATTGACGGGAGAAAATATCCGGTTGGCATTGGCATTGCGTAATATAGGGCGTACGAACTTGGTGTTGCATCATTCCGATAGCATAGCCTGTTATTATGAGCAGGCTATTGAGGTGGCTTCCCGCTTGGAAGATAAGAAGTTACTGCATACTATATCCAAAGAACTGGAAGCTATCTATTCAAAGGCGGGATTTTACGATTATTCACCTCGTCTGATGTTGAAGTGTTTGGATAGCGTATCTGATGACGATTTTTCCAATTTGCTTGCAGGGGAGTACTATATCGGTATGAATAATGCCGAAGAAGCGAGAATTTGGTTGAAGAAAGCTGTTCAGACGAGCGATATGTATATATGTTCGAGTGCATATCAGCTTTTATATGAAATTGAGAAGAGAACCAATCATCCGGACATTGCCGTTAAGTATGCCGAATATTATATCCAGTGTAAAGATTCGCTTGATAAACAGATTTCGGTTTCTTCGACGATTCGTGCTTTAGGACAGAATTATGAAAAAGAACGTCTTAAATGGGAGAATCAGCAATTGCAGAATGAGCAACTTCGAAAGCGTATGTATTATTTGATCATTCTGTCAATTTCATGTTGCTTGCTGGTAGTAGGGTTGGTTTTGTATTATCGGGAGAAGTGGAAGAAAGAGAAGGTATTGGCTGGTGTTATGAAACGTTTACGTGACAATGAGCGTCAAATAGAGAATTACACAGCTGTAATAGAAAAGAATAGGCGTATTATCAGTGATTTGAAAGGAACTCAGCAGAAGAATGCGTTACTGTTACGTGAAGAAAAGAACAAATCTATAAATTATGAGAATCTGCAACATGAGAATTTGTTGTTGATGAAACAACTGCATATATTGCATTCCGATAGGGAAGGATTGTTACAGCAACTTCAAATGGGAACCAACTCATCTATTTCTTCACAACGGATTACCGCTTTCACACAACTTTGGCTATTGAAAAGTGAACCTTATTATGGAATCATAGAGACACAAGAAGAATGGAACCGATTGTTTGAACTCATTGACCTGTTTTATGGGAATATTTCCGCCAGACTGAATGGTTGTGAGTTATTGAGAGAGCATGACAGAAGAATCTGTTATTTGCTTCATGCCGGGCTTGACAATTCAGCTTTAGGGATATTATTCAATATAGATAATACTTCTGTGACTAAATCCAAGCAACGTATAAAGAAAAAACTGGGACTGGGCCCTAACGATGTGCTGGAAACATTTCTTAATGAGAATAAAAAATAGTATATAGATTGTTTCACTTTAAATATAAAACAGCCATGAAAAGACTATTATTTACCTTTTTAGCTTTATGCCTTGCCGTTGCAGGTTCGGCTCAGTCGGGGCAGATGACTTCCAAACTGCCGACTATTGATATCACTAAGGAATATCCGAAAAAGAAATTAGTATTGCAAGATATTGCAACTGCTGAATACATTCCGCTGGAAACATCGGATAAAGTGTTGCTGGACGGAGTGGCTACTCTGCATTGTTCATTTACCGAACACTATATAACAACGTATAATGCCAATGAAGGGCAAATCTTCGTATTCGACAGAAAAGGGAAAATATGCCATACATTTAATCATAAAGGAGGGAGTGGGGAAGAATACAACTATCCTTTGCAGTTACGCTTGGACGAAAAGGCTAAAGAGTTGTTTCTGCTTGACATATCTAATAAAATACAGGTCTATTCGATAGAGGGAAAATACAAGCGTTCTTTGTCTATCCCCAAAGATGTACGGATTGAAATTATGTACAATTGTGATGAGCAACATCTGTTGGGTTACGATAGTTATATGTTGGATAGAAAAGATAAACAGCCCAATAGTCGTCCCTATTTACTGATTTCGAAAAAGAACGGAGCTGTTTCCCGCCTTCCGGTAACTATCCACAAACGTGTGGGAAAACGCATTTATATTACTCAAGGGGGACAGACGGCTACCGTTTCAATGTCTCTCTATCCGTTAGCAAATAGCGGTTCGGAGTTTATCTTTGCAGATTTGGCAGGTGATACTGTTTATTCTTATTATAATCATAAGTTGACCCCGTTGTTTGTACGTACTCCGAAAGCAGATGCTTCCGAGCCAAGACTCGTTATGCAATGTTATGCCAAGATTGGGAACTATCTGTTAATGTCGACTGCATTGAAAAAGTATGAACCGGGGAAAACTTCGTTTGATACTAAAGAATTTGTTTATGATACGGTTGAGAAGAAAGTATATGATTTGGAATTTGAGAATCAAGACTATTCGCCCGCCCGTTCAATGCGAATGGGAGGCGTATTATCGGCATTACCTGAAAAATGTGTTTTCGATTCGTGGGATACTGACCGTTTATTGGATATGTTGGAGAAAGGAAAGTTGACGGGAAACTTGAAGAAGGTGGCGGAGAAGATGACAGTAGATGATAATCCTTTACTCATATTGTACAAATTCAAATGAAACGTAGATGAAGATTATATGGTTCTTTTTCTCCTTGTGTCTGCTGGTAGGATGTAAACGTTCGGATGTGGCGGTATCGGTGGAACAAACGTTGCCGGTGATAGATTTGAATGTTGCTTATCCTGAAAAGAAACTGGATTTGGCAGAGGTGGCGAGTCCTGAATATATTCCTTTGTATACAGTCGGGGCGGATTCATTGGATAGATATAGTCTGACTTCAGCGAGTGTTTCGCCCCATTGGGTAGTAGCTTATAATTGGCAGCAGACAATTATGGTTTTTGAACGGGCAACCGGAAAACTTCGTTATCGTTTTAATCATCAGGGACAGCAAAAAGAACAATATTATTATATATTCTCGGTGTTTGTAGATGAAGAACGTGAAGAAATATATGTAGTCGGTTCAGTTTTCAAAATCCAGGTTTATAGCCTGTCCGGCAACTATAAGCGTACGTTGAATCTTCCCTATGATATGTCTTTCGAACAGGTGTTTGATTATGATAAAGATTCATTGATATTTAACGACGGAAGGGAAGATGTAGATAATCCTGTCCAAAAAGGAACTTATTATTATTTAATGTCGAAAACTGACGGAGGAATGCGTCCTTTGCCTTTTCATGTAAAGTATCGTATTACGAACCGCTTTCGCATCCGACTAAGGAATGGAGACAGGCAAGGGGTAATTTCCTGTATGTTTTCCGTAAAGCCATTGTTGAAGAATGGTGATGAAGTGATATTATCCGAATTTTCCAATGACACCGTTTTCTCTTATGGGAAAGAAGGAGCGAAACCTTTGTTGGTACGTACTCCGGCTCCCCGTTCTACTTTTCCTTTGAAGTTAATGTCAGTTTCAGCTTGTAGCAGGCGTTTTCTGTTTTTGGATGTGATAGAGAAAGTGTATAGACGGAATATCAAGAAGTTGGACGGAGACTCGTTTGTCTACGATTACCGCGAAAAGGAGATCTTTACTCCGGTATTGGTCAATAGTGATTTTATCCCTGAACTGCCGGTTGAGATAGATAATATGAACGGAAGTTTTCCGAAATATGCCGGTGCGTCTTCTATTCATTCCCGGGAGTTTATGCAGTACTATCGGAAAGGAAATTTACAGGGGCGGGCATGTGAAGCGGCCTCTTGCTTGACAAGAGATGATATTTATGTTTTAGTGCTGTATCATTTTAACTGAATAGAGCCGGTAAATGTATTCTTACGGTTATTATTTTGAGGAAAAATGTAGGATTTATAAACTTATTATTTTACATTTGTGTGCTCAAGAAATAGATAGTAATAATTCATTAACCAATAAACAATAATCGAAATGGAAAATCAGGAACTTATTAAACAGGTCACTGAAAAAGCCGAAAAATGGTTGACCCCGGCATACGATGCTGAAACTCAGGCTGAAGTGAAGCGAATGTTGGAAAACGATGATAAAACCGAATTAATAGAAGCATTCTACAAAGACCTCGAATTTGGTACCGGTGGTTTACGCGGTATCATGGGCGTAGGTAGCAACCGTATGAACATCTATACGGTAGGTGCCGCTACACAAGGTCTTTCTAATTATTTGAAGAAGAACTTTAAAGATCTGCCGCAGATTTCTGTTGTGGTTGGTCACGACTGCCGTAACAACAGCCGTTTGTTTGCGGAGACCTCTGCCAATATTTTCTCTGCCAACGGTATCAAAGTATATCTGTTCGACGATATGCGTCCTACTCCCGAAATGTCTTTTGCTATCCGTCACCTCGGTTGCCAGAGCGGTATCATCCTGACTGCTTCTCACAACCCGAAGGAATATAATGGTTACAAAGCATACTGGGATGACGGTGCGCAAGTACTGGCTCCGCACGATGCTGGTATCATTGATGAAGTGAATAATATCGCTTCCGCTGCTGATATCAAGTTCAAGGGGAACCCGGATCTGATTCAGATCATCGGTGAAGATATTGACAAGATTTACCTCGATATGGTGAAGACAGTTTCTATTGATCCGGAAGCTATCGCCCGTCATAAGGATATGAAGATCGTTTATACTCCGATTCACGGTACAGGTATGATGTTGATTCCGCGCGCTTTGAAGATGTGGGGATTCGAAAATGTATTTACTGTTCCCGAACAGATGATCAAAGACGGTAACTTCCCGACAGTAATATCTCCGAATCCGGAAAATGCCGAGGCTTTGTCTATGGCTATTGATTTGGCTAAGAAAATAGACGCTGACATTGTAATGGCTAGCGATCCGGATGCTGACCGCGTAGGTATGGCTTGTAAAAATGACAAAGGAGAATGGGTGCTGATCAATGGTAACCAAACCTGTTTGCTGTTCTTGTATTATATAATAAAGAACCGTATTGCGATGGGTAAGATGAAGGATGATGATTTCATTGTGAAGACTATCGTTACTACGGAACTGATTAAATCTGTCGCAGACAAGAATCACATCGAAATGTTGGATTGCTATACCGGATTCAAGTGGATTGCACGTGAAATCCGTTTGCGTGAAGGCAAACAGCAATACATCGGAGGTGGTGAAGAAAGCTACGGATTCCTGGCCGAAGACTTTGTCCGTGATAAAGATGCTGTTTCTGCTTGTACATTGTTGGCGGAGATTTGTGCTTGGGCAAAAGACCAGGGCAAGACCTTGTTCGAAGTTTTGCTTGATATTTATGTGGAGTATGGTTTCTCAAAAGAAACTACTGTGAATGTTGTGAAACCAGGAAAGAGCGGGGCAGAAGAGATTAAGGCAATGATGGAAAACTTCCGTTCTAATCCTCCGAGAGAAATAGGCGGTTCTAAGGTTGTTCTTGTCAAGGACTTTAAAACTTTGAAGGTGACAGATGGTAACGGGAATATAACAGAAATAGATATGCCGGAGGCTAGTAACGTATTGCAATATTTTACGGAAGATGGAACTAAGATTTCAGTTCGCCCGTCAGGAACAGAACCTAAAATCAAATTTTATGTGGAAGTAAAAGGTGAAATGGGTTGCCACAAATGTTTCGATGCTGCTAATGCAGCTGCTGAGGAAAAGGTGGAAGCCGTAAGAAAATCACTGGGAATTTAATCGAGTATAAGCATCGGGCGAAAGTCTGAGAGAATATTCATAAATAAAAGAAGGGGTGGTGGAGATGTATTTCTCTATCCCCCTTTTCTTTTATTTCCGTGCCATTTATATCAAAATCTACACTTCTTTGTTTATTTTTTGTTGTAACTTTGCCTTCTGTTTTAAATAAGGTAAAAGATATGATGTGGTTACTTTTGGCATTTCTCTCGGCTGCATTGCTGGGATTCTATGATGTATTTAAGAAACAGTCGTTGAAGGACAATGCGGTTATTCCGGTATTATTTCTGAATACGTTGTTCTCTAGTTTGATATTTCTTCCTTTTATTGTATTGTCAGTGTGGAGGCCGGGAATATTGGAGGATTCTATTTTTTATGTGCCTGTTGCAGGGTGGGAGGTGCATCGCTATGTGGTGTTGAAATCTGTTATTGTCCTTTCGTCGTGGATATTGGGATATTTTGGGATGAAGAATCTGCCTATCACAATTGTGGGACCTATAAACGCTACTCGTCCGGTGATGGTGTTGGTGGGAGCTTTAGTGGTCTTTGGTGAGCGATTGAATTTTTACCAATGGATTGGTGTGCTGATGGCTGTCTTCTCTTTTTTTATGCTGAGCCGCAGCGGAAAGAAAGAGGGAATAGATTTCAAACATAATAAATGGATTTATTATGTGGTAATGGCAGCTGTGTTGGGAGCGGTCAGCGGGCTTTATGACAAGTATCTCATGGCGCCTGTCGATCAAGGAGGTATCGGACTGGATAGAATGATTGTACAGTCATGGTATAATATCTATCAATTGTTTATGATGGGAGGTGTTTTGATGTTGTTATGGTGGCCGAAGCGCAAATCTACCACTCCGTTTCATTGGCATTGGTGTATTATTCTGATATCTATTTTTCTGTCGGCAGCTGATTTTGTTTATTTCTATGCCTTAAGCTTGGACGGTGCAATGATTTCCATAGTATCTATGGTAAGGCGTGGCAGTGTGCTTGTTTCTTTTCTATTTGGTGCAATGGTATTCCGTGAGAAGAATCTTAAAAGCAAGGCTGTGGATTTGGCACTGGTACTTATTGGTATGATATTTTTGTATTTGGGAAGTCGGTAAGCAAAAAAGACGGGGTGTGACTCATCGTGCATACCCCGTTATTCTTTATTACTCTATAATGATTTTATATTCTACATCAAACGTTTCTTTTGGTTCCAATTTCTGTATCCATTCACGGTCCTTTAATTCGCCCGAATACCCTACAGAATCGCAACGTCCATACCATGGTTCAATGCAAACAAATGGGCAATCGGGATGTGTCTTGGTAGGAGACCACAAAGCTACCAATGGAGAATTAAATTCCAAGCTGATATGGGGCTTTTTCTTTTTATCCAGTAAGGTTATTTTTTTCAGTTGTTTATTGTCAAAAATATAAGTGTCACAATCAAAAGTATGAATATCAATTGGCATCAGCCCTTCTTTGTTTAATTTTAGTACATGACGTTCTGGTGATACGCACCCCTTTTCGGTTGGCATGATATATTCTAAGTCAGACTTTCGGTCAAAAACAAAGAAGCCACGATCCTTTGTAGCAGCATCGAACTCGGGGAAATAGAAAGCTGGGTGTGCTCCAATCTGGAAATACATATCCATAGCTCCCAGATTTTCTACACGCCATTTTACGGTGATTTTATTTTCCTCCAATAAATATCCCACCAGCAGGCGGAAGGGAAAAGGAAACTTGCCCAATGTATCAGGAGTGCTTTCCAACCAATATACAGCTCCTTTGTCTTCTTTATAGGTTAGTTTGAAGTCCATATCACGTGCAAAACCGTGTTGTCCTATTTCATAAGTGTTTCCGGCATGACGGTATTTATTGTTTCCCAGCGCGCTTTGCCATCCTTTTTGATACTTTGAAGCTCGGCGCCATGCTCGGCTATTTGTACAGTCAGGATAGAATTAGATAGTGTTTCCATGTTTCTTCGTTTATAAATTCTTTTTTCAAAGGTAGGGATGTTTCATGACATGACAAAGTGAATCTTCATCTTTGTGTAAATTTTATCTAAAAGGCTGTTTGGGTCAAATAAATTTTAATAAAAGTATATGGTTGTGTTTATTTTTGCTTATGTTTGTCAATAAGCTATGAAGGAGGATAAGATGGAGAA
>OMFK01000680.1_pt1 | contig 13112 bp, 7 predicted proteins | sample 1645651 | NCBI WGS metagenome assembly OMFK01 (sample SAMEA103958124, study PRJEB25191) | human gut metagenome | biome: human-associated habitat [ENVO:00009003]; feature: intestine environment [ENVO:2100002]; material: feces | place: Germany | collected 2013/2015
TGAGTTTATAACATGGGAAGTTGCAAAGAAGCTGAATATTGGTTTTGAACTAGGCTTGTTCAATAGTTTGGATGTACAATTTGACTATTTCCGTGAAGACCGTTCTAAAATCCTAATGGACAGAAGTTTTATTCCTACTACAATGGGATTGGAGGCTAGTGTACGTGCTAATGTAGGTGAAGCTGCATCTCATGGAGTAGACTTGTCGGTGAATTATAACCATTGGTTTAATAATAAGATTTGGTTGCAGGGTTATGGTAATTTCACTTATGCGACAAGTGAATTTAAAGTGGCTGATGAACCGGATTATGCTGCTGCCGGATTACCATGGAGGTCAAGAGTCGGTTACAGTTTGAGCCAACAATGGGGATATATTGCAGAGCGACTTTTTGTAGATGAGGCAGATATTGCAAACTCTCCGGTACAAAGTTTTGGGACATATTTGCCTGGTGATATCAAGTATAAGGATATAAATAAAGATGGAAAGATATCTGATGCTGACTTAGTTCCTATCGGTTATCCTACAACGCCTGAGATTACGTATGGTTTTGGGTTGTCAATGGGATTTAAGAATTGGGACATATCTTGTTTCTTCCAAGGATCTGCAAGATCTAGTTTCTTTATAGATTCGGAGCAGATAGCACCATTCAATAATCCTCCGTCAACGACAGGTTCTTATACTCGGAAGACAGCATTATTTCAGGCGATAGCTGATAGCTATTGGTCAGAAGAACATCGTGATATTTATGCATTCTGGCCGCGTCTTTCTACTGAATCGATAAAGAATAATACTCAAGTGAGTACTTGGTGGATGCGTGATGGTTCTTTCATGCGCCTGAAATCATTAGAGTTAGGGTATAGCTTTCCGCAACAAATGATAAAGAAGATTCATTTGACTAAATTGCGTTTGTATGCGAATGGAACTAATTTATTGACCTTCAGTAAATTTAAACTTTGGGATCCGGAGATGGGTGGATTAGGAGTCGGATATCCCAATCAGCGTGTTATTAATTTAGGTATACAAGTTGACTTTTAAAGAATAATAATATGAAAACTAAGAAGATATTTAATTTCCTGCTACTCTTAGGTTTCTTGTCTGGATGTGATTATCTTGATATTGTTCCAGATAATCTGCCGACTTTAGAGATGGCTTTTAATAACAAGAGTTCTGCTGAAAGATTTCTGTTCACTTGCTACTCTTTTGTTCCGGAACATGGTAAGATTGGAACCGACCCGGGGATGGATGTAGGTGATGAAGTGTGGTATTATAGTGATAATTCTGCCGACTATTCAAATAAAACGACTTTTTGGATAGCCAAAGGCATGCAAAATTCCAATGAACCTTTGGTCGATTATTGGAATGGGACACAATGGGGAAAAGCCATGTTTGTAGGGATACGTGATTGTAATGTTTTTATAGAAAACATAGAGAAGGTTCCTGATCTTTCGGCTTATGATAAAGAAACATGGAAGGCAGAAGCCAAGGTCTTGAAAGCCTTCTATCATTTTTGGATGATGAGAATGTATGGTCCTATCCCAATTATAAAAGAAAACATCCCGGTTTCGGCTGGTGAGGATGAAGTGAGAGTCGTTCGCGATAAGATAGATGATATTGTGACTTATATTGTTTCTCTGATAGATGAGTCAGTCGAATATTTGCCATTGAATATTCAGAACGAAGCAGCAGAAATGGGACGAATAACTCGTCCGGCTGCTAAGGCTATTAAGGCTAAGATATTAGCATTTGCAGCGAGCCCGTTTTTTAATGGCAATCTGGATTATGCAAATTTCAAAAATGCCGAAGGTGAACCATTCTTTAATCAGGTATATGATAATGAGAAATGGACAAAAGCTGCGGATGCCTGTTTGGAGGCCATTCAATGTGCGGAGGAAGCGGGACATGGACTTTATGAGTTCGTAAATATGTCTTCTACCCAATTGAGTGATGAAACAATTCTTTCATTAAGTAATCGTTGCAAGGTTACCGAGCGTTGGAATAAAGAACTTGTTTGGGGATGTGGACAATCGGGTATAAGAGATTTGCAGGTACTTTGTCAGCCTTGGTTAGAGTCTAATTACTCTTCTGACGACCGATATCATAATGCCCGAAATGGAACATTTGCACCCACTTTGGCTGTGGCTGAAACTTTTTATACTAAGAATGGTGTACCAATGGATGAAGACAAAAATTATGATTATAGTAAGCGATACACTACTCAAGTAGCAACTGAAGCCGATAAGTATTATATTCAACCGGGTTATACGACTGCAAAACTACACTTTGATAGAGAACCTCGTTTTTATGCAACACTAGGTTTCGATGGTTCCAGTTGGTATGGCATTGGTAAGATGGATGATAATGATATGTGGTATCTTCAGGCAAAAGCCAAACAGGCTTCAGGAAAGCGTGGAAATACTTTGTATTCAATCACTGGATATTTTGCAAAGAAGCTGGTACGTTATCAGAATGCGATGGTTCCTGCAAGCATACAGATAGAGACATATCCTTTCCCGATAATACGGTTGGCAGATTTATATCTGTTGTATGCTGAAGCTTTGAATGAAAGTGGTGCTACTAAAACTGATGTTCTGACTTGGGTCGATTTGATCAGAGAAAGAGCAGGACTGAAAGGTGTGGAAGAAAGCTGGGATACATATACGAACAATAAGAAATATGAAACAATAGATGGCAGACGTGAGATCATACAACAGGAACGTGGAATTGAATTGGCATTCGAAGCACAGAGATTTTGGGACTTACGTAGATGGAAATTGGCATTTCAGGAACAGAATAAGCCGATAACTGGTTGGAATACTCAGTATAGCACAAATGAAGATTACTATACAGAACAATTGATTTATACTCAAGAGTTTAGAATAAGAAACTATTTCTGGCCGATTTTAGATAAGGAACTATATTCGAATAAAAATCTGGTACAGAATTATGGTTGGTAAACTTTAAAATAAAAACGTTATGAAGAAGAAATTTTATAAATATGGGTTGTTTTATATAGGAGTTGTTTTGGCTGCTTGTGCCGACAATGCTGATCTGAACGAACCTACGGGAAGTACGACACCACCGTCACAGGTGCTGAATGCGACGGTAAAGAATCTGCCTGGTGCAGCAATTATCTATTATGATTTGCCGGATGATCAAAATTTAAAATATGTTCGGGCTAGCTATAAAGTTGATAATATGATTCGTACAGTTAATGCTTCTTTCTATACAGATTCTTTGGTAGTAGAAGGATTCCCTACTAAGGGAGAGTATGACGTTGAACTTTATTCCGTTAGTTATGGTGAGGCTGTCTCTACTCCGCTTGTGGTAAAAGTAAGTCCGGATACTCCTCCTTATCAGAAAGTGCGTGGAACATTAATTTCAGCTGAAACATTTGGCGGTATCAAAGTGAACTTTGATAACCCGGAAAAGGCTAAATTGGGACTGGGGGTCATAAAGAAACAGGCAGAAGGGATTTGGACACAGGTATATATGCATTATACTGAGGCTAAAGGTGGTGATTTCTATGTACGCGGCCTGGATGCTGTTACTACAGATTTTGGTATTTTTGTCAGAGATAGATGGGGACATCTTTCTGATACATTGTATGTCACTGAGACTCCTTTGTATGAAGAACAATGCGATAAGTCTTTGTTCAGGAAGATGGCTTTGCCGACTGACTCTTATGAGTGCCACTCATGGAATGAAGTGACGAAAGGAAATGATATGACGCGGCTTTGGGATGGAATCACAGATACAGATCCTTGTTTTCAAACCAAGACGACAACAGTAATGCCGCAATGGTTTACCTTTGATATGGGGGAAAAGTATAAATTGAGCCGATTTGTAATGGTTTCACGTTATTATCCGGGTAAGTATGGTAATACATTTAAAGCAGGACACCCGAAGCATTTTGAACTGTGGGGTAGTAATGATCCAAATCCAGATGGTAGCTTTGATGATTCTTGGGTATTACTTTCTGAATATGAGTCGGTGAAACCTTCAGGAGGTGGTGTAAACGATGCTCTTACAACAGAGGATCAGGAAGCAGCGAAAAATGGTGAGAATTTTATTATTCCTGATAATGCTCCGGCTGTACGTTATATTCGTTTTAAAACGAATGACACATGGGGGAAAACACGTTATATGCATCTTCACGAACTTACGTTTTTCGGTGCGAGGCATAATTAGTAACAAGTAAAAGATAATGCTATGAAACTATTTAAAAAACTGATTTTTATATTTTTAAGTATAGGTGCCTTGATCTCTTGCGATGGTATGGATGCCACGTATAAAGAGTTTATAGAAGAAGGGCCTATTGTATATATTGGAAAAGTAGATTCACTGAAAGCTTATGCAGGACGTAATCGGGTTATGCTCGAATGGCAGAAATTACTTGATCCTCGTGCTAAAACGGCAAAAATATTCTGGGAAAACAGAACGAAGTCTACTGAATTACAATTGACAGATAAAGCAACTCTTACTCAGGTTGTAGTAGAGGATTTGGCGGAAGGCTCGTATGTCTTTGAAATCTGTACATACGATACGTATGGTAATTCTTCTATTATGTCGGAGGTTCCTTGTGCAGTATATGGTGATGTTTATGAGAAATTGTTGTTCAATACAAAAGTAAAGACGGCGGTTTTAAAGAATGATGTATTGACCGTTACTTTTGCAGCTTCGCTTGAACCAACTTTTTTTGCTTCTGAAATTACTTATATGAGTTCTGAGGGGAAAAATAAAACTGTGCTTTTGAAAGCTCCCGCAACACAGGTGAAGATAGATGATTTCGCAGGAGACCATATCACTTATCGTTCCGTTTATTTGCCGGAAGAAACCGCCATAGATTATTTTTATAGTGAGTCGGATGAGCTTGAAATCAATTAAAAGAAATAGCAGAGATAACAAAAAGGATTTATAAGGTCATTTTTCTTACTATAGAATTATATGAAAGCCTTGTATCTTTTGTAGTAACGGGTACTACAAATGGTACAAGGCTTTTTTTTATGCTATATGCATCAATTATCCCATTCATGTTTCATTTGTCTATATCATTTTATTTTGAGACGTTTTTGTGATTTATTGGGATGTTTATATCATCTATATATTGTGCGAACCTCTAATTTTGCCTGTGTTGATTACTGCAAATGATAAAACTAGTTATATATGATAAAACAATTATTTTCAATAGGAATAGCTCTGTCATTATTTTCTCAGATGTTATGGGCACAATGGACCCCTGTAGGAGATAGGATCAAAACTTCTTGGGCGGAGAAGATAGATGTGAACAATGTATTACCGGAATATCCGCGTCCTATTATGGAGCGTTCTGAGTGGTCTAATTTGAATGGTTTATGGAAGTATGCAGTTTTACCGTTGGGAAAATCAATTCCGGATTCTTTTGAAGGTGATATATTAGTACCATTTGCTGTCGAATCCAGCCTTTCGGGAGTCGGAAAGACATTGGGAGAAGATAAAGAATTATGGTATCAGCGTGAGTTTGTTATACCCTCTAAATGGAGAGGAAAAAGGATTTTGCTTCATTTTGGAGCTGTTGATTGGAAAACTGAGGTATGGGTTAACAATATAAAAGTAGGAGAACATACAGGAGGATTTACTCCGTTTACATTTGATATAACCCAAGCTTTGAAGAACTCGGAAAATAATTTGGTTGTCAAAGTGTGGGACCCGACAGAAAAAGGTACGCAGCCACGCGGAAAGCAAGTGAGTAATCCTCATGGTATCTGGTATACGCCGGTGAGTGGTATCTGGCAGACTGTATGGTTGGAACCGGTGTCTGAACACTATATTACAGATATAAAAACAACACCTGATATAGATTTGAATAAGGTTAAAGTAAAGGTTGAAACAGATGACAATAGGTATTCAGATAAATTTGAGGTAAAAGTGTTTGAAGGAGGGCGTCTGGTGGCTGTGGGAACATCAATTAATGGGTTACCAGTTGAGGTTTCCATGCCGGCTGATGCCAAACTTTGGTCGCCGGATGAACCATTCTTATATCAGATGGAAGTTTCTTTATTTGAGGGAGGAAAACGGGTAGACTGTGTAAGGAGTTATATGGCGATGCGTAAGTACTCTATGAAAAGAGACAAAAAAGGTATTGTGCGTTTACAGTTAAACAATAAAGATCTGTTTCAATTTGGTCCGTTAGATCAGGGTTGGTGGCCGGATGGATTATATACAGCTCCTACGGATGAGGCATTGTGTTATGATATCAAGAAAACGAAAGATTTGGGCTTTAATATGATAAGAAAACATGTAAAGGTAGAGCCTGCACGTTGGTATACATACTGTGATCAAATGGGAGTAATTGTTTGGCAGGATATGCCTAATGGTGATAAAACCTTGGAGTGGCAGAGAAAGAAGTATTTTGATGGAACGGAACTGACACGTTCTCCTGAATCTGAGGCTACTTATCGTAAGGAATGGAAAGAAATTATTGATTATCTCTATTCTTATCCTTGTATTGGGACTTGGGTGCCCTTTAATGAGGCTTGGGGGCAATTTAAGACAAGTGAGATTGCAGAATGGACCAAACAATATGACTCTACACGTTTGGTCAATCCGGCAAGTGGTGGAAATCATTATACTTGCGGTGATATGCTTGATTTGCATAATTATCCGGGGCCGGAAATGTATTTGTATGATGCACAACGTGCTACGGTACTAGGAGAATATGGGGGGATTGGTTTAGTTTTGAAGAATCATCTTTGGGAACCCAACCGGAATTGGGGATACATCCAGTTTAATACATCTACGGAAGCTACTGCTGAATATCTGAAGTATGCAGAAATGCTGAAAGAAATGATAAAGCAAGGCTTTTCTGCAGCTGTTTACACACAAACGACAGATGTAGAAGTAGAAGTGAATGGACTGATGACTTATGACCGTAAAGTAATAAAGCTGGATGAAGCAACATTGAAGAAGATCAATAATGAGATTTGTAAAACGTTAAAATAACAAATATAGAGATTTTATATTTACCATGAGAAAAATACTTATTTTGGTTTTTAGTCTTTTTTCGATATTCTCTACAGTAGAAGCGAAAAGTAAGAAGGGACAAGATCGTGTGTTAATTGATAAAGTTGCCATGTGGCAGGTAAATCATCAGTCAAAAGTTAAACATCATGATTTGGCGTGGACAAACGGAGTCTTGTTCCGGGGGATGGTAGAATGGGCAGATTATACTCAAGACTCCCGTTATTATGATTTTCTGATGCAGATAGGGAAGAAACATCATTGGGGGTTCTTAAAACGTCTCTATCATGCGGACGATCTTGTTATAGCACAGATGTATATTCGTATGTATGAGAAATACCATGATCCTGCAATGATTCAGCCTACAATTGCCCGTGTAGATTCTGTTGTTGCTAAACCTTCGAAGGCCCGTTTGTGGCTCGGAGCAAAGAATTGGTCGGAACGTTGGTCATGGTGTGATGCGTTATTTATGGCTCCGCCGGTATACGGGTTGTTGAATAAGCTCTATCCGGAGAAAAACTATTTGGCTTTTATGGATAGGGAATTTAAAGAAGCTACAGATTCTTTATATGATGCGGATGCTAAGTTATACTATCGTGATAGAAGATATATTCCCAAAAGAGAGAAGAATGGCGAGAAGGTATTTTGGGGAAGAGGTAATGGTTGGGTGTTTGCAGGAATACCTTTGTTGTTGCAAACTTTGCCTAAAGATCATCCTACTTATGATTATTATCTGAACATTTATAAAGAAATGGCTTCCGCTATAGTTCAGTGTCAGGATAAGAATGGTTCTTGGCATGCCAGTATGCTTGATCCGGATTCATATCCTTCCCCTGAAAATAGTGCTTCCGGATTTTTTGTTTATGGCTTGGGCTGGGGAGTGAATCAAGGAATTTTGAAAGATAGAAAATATAAAAAAGCTGCCCGTAAGGGGTGGAAGGCTTTGAAAAGCTATGTTCATGAAGATGGCATGCTTGGATATGTCCAACCGGTTAGTGCTGCTCCTGAACAAGTGACTCAGAATATGACTGAGGTATATGGGGTTGGAGCATTCTTGATGGCAGGAATTGAGATGTTGAAAATGAAATAGCCTTTTAATAATAATTAAACTTATACGAAATGGAAAGACATTGTTTTATGAAAGTGAGAATCTTATGGTTAATCGCTTTTCTGTTGTTTACCGTTCAACTGTCTGCTCAACAAAAAGTAACAGTGAAAGGTAAGATAACTGATGAACATAATGAGCCTGTTATTGGGGCTAATATAATGGAGAAAGGTACAACGAATGGAGTTATTTCTGATTTTGACGGATTTTTTACTTTAAATGTTTCTTCCGGAGCTACCCTTGTAGTATCATATATAGGATTTGCTCAGCAAGAAATTCCTGTCAAAGACAAACGCGATTTTGTGATTCGTCTGGCAGAAGATTCAGAAACGTTGAATGAAGTAGTTGTGATTGGTTATGGTAGTGCTCGCAAAAGAGACTTGACTGGTGCAGTAATGCAAGTAAAGTCTGCGCAGTTGGAAAATGAAAGTCCTTCCTCCATGCAAGACTTATTAAGAGCGAATGTTCCGGGATTGAGTGTTGGTTTTAGTGCAGGTCCCAAACCGGGTGGAAGTCTTTTGATTCGTGGAAAGAACTCAATTAATGCTGGAACTGATCCGTTGATTGTATTGGATGGAGTTATATATCCGGGTGACTTGGCCGATATTAATCCGAATGATATAGAACAAATTGATGTGTTGAAGGATGCTAGTTCTGCTGCTATTTACGGAGCGCGTTCTGCTAGTGGAGTTATTATCATCACTACAAAGATGGGTAAAAGTGAAAAACCGACAATTAGTTTTGATGCTTCTATAGGTGTAGCTACTCAGGCTATAGTTCCTGAAGTATATCAGGGAGATGAGTTTACTGCTTGGAGGACGGATGTCTTTAATAGTGCAAATCCGAACCATAGACCTTATGAGTTTAATGACCCTCGTAAATTACCCGCAGATGTTTCTATTGAAGATTGGATGAAATATGATAATTCGACGGGAGATCCTGTAGAGACTTGGTTGCGTCGAATTGGCTTTAAGAACTTGGAAATACAGAATTATTTGGATGGTAAATCTGTAGATTGGGCCGATATGGTTTTTCAGAATGGTCTTCGTCAGGATTATAATGCAAGTATTTCGGGAAAGACAAAAGGGGTAAATTATTATTGGTCTATGGGATGGACAGACAATGAGGGCATTATTGTAAATAACGGATATAAATCATTTAAGACTCGTTTAAATCTGGATGCCAAAATAAATAAGTTTCTGACTGTGGGATTAAATGCGCAATTTGTACAACGTGATGCCAGTGCTATCGGAGCGGATTGGGTTCAGTATCAGAAGCTGACTCCATATGGAAGTCCTACTAATGAAGATGGAACAATGAAGTTGAATCCGGGAGATGACACGTCAGCGAAGCATCCTTTGATCGATTCTTATTATACAGATAAGAGAAATGTGATAAATAATTTGAATGCTAATATCTATGCTAAGGTATCTTTACCTTTTAATATATCTTATCAGATGAATTTCTCTCCACGATATGAGTGGGCTACAGATTATGTACATAAATCTTCAGAACATCCAAGCTGGAAAGATTTTGGGGGCTCTGCTTCACGAACTTTTAGAAATGATTTTCTATGGCAACTTGACAATATAGTAAAGTGGAAACAAACTTTCGCTAAAGTACATGACGTGGATTTCACTTTCTTATTTAATGCGGAGAAGTTTCAAAGATGGAGTGATGAAATGAATAATGAAGGATTTGATCCGAATGATGATCTTGGATATCATTATATGAAAGGTGGAATATTGCCTACAATTAGTAGTAATGATGAATATAGAACCGGTGATGCATTGATGGCACGTTTATTTTATTCGTATGACAACCGTTATATGATTACCGGTACGGTTCGGAGAGATGGCTATTCTGCGTTTGGACAAAAAAATCCTCGGGCGGTATTCCCCTCAGTTGCTGTCGGCTGGGTATTCTCTGATGAACCTTTTTTGAAGAAGTTAAATTGGTTGGACTATGGAAAGCTAAGGTTCTCATGGGGATTAAATGGTAATAGAGACATTGGGGTTTATAGAGCTTTAGCCAGAATGGGTAATAGTAAATATATGTATGTAAGTCCGGATGGAAAGGTTTATAATGGATCCTATCTTTATGTGAATTCTTTGGCTAATAAAGAACTAAAATGGGAACGTACGGCTTCATTCAACTTAGGATTGGATTTTTCTATATTTAATGAACGGTTAAAAGGAAATATCGATATTTATAAAGCTAACACGAAAGACCTTCTTATTGAACGTACATTACCCGAATTGATCGGATTCAGTTCAGTGATGTCTAATTTAGGTGAAGTAGAGAATAAAGGCATTGAACTTAGCCTGACATCGAAGAATATTGATACAAAGAATTTTGCATGGAGTTCAACATTCAATTTTACTTTGAACAGAAATAAGATTGTTCACCTGTACGGAGATATGGTTGATGTTTTAGATGAGAATGGGAACGTAGTAGGACAGAAAGAGGCTGACGATATCAAGAATAAATGGTTTATAGGTAAGTCTTTGGATGAAATATGGGGATTGGAAGTTATTGGAGTCTGGCAACAGGATGAAGCGGAAGAAGCAAAGAAGTATGGTGTAGCTCCTGGTGATTTTAAGTTGAGGGATGTTGATGGAAACGGACAGTATACAGATGAGGATAAAGTATTCCAAGGGACAACTAGTCCGAAATTTACATGGACATTGCGCAATGATTTCAAGATATATAAGAATATAGATGTTTCTTTCATGTTGTATTCTCTTTGGGGGCATAAAGGTACATATGATGTAGCTAAGCATAGTGGAACCACGGTATATAATGATAGACAGAATGCTTACAAGTTACCATACTGGACTCCGGAAAATCCGACAAATGAGTGGGCAAGAATTGATTCCAGTACAGGAGGAAACAGTTTTTCTGTATATCGGAAAAAATCATTTATTCGATTAGATAATATATCTGTCGGATACAATGTTCCATCACGTTGGATTACTAAATTGGGATTAGGCTCATTGAGAGTTTATGCTAATGTAAGAAATGTAGCGGTTTGGGCTCCGGATTTTAAACTTTGGGATCCGGAAAATAGTAGTCCTACTCCTCGTACGTATACTTTTGGTATTAATGTGACTATGTAATTAACTTTTAAGAATCAATGTTATGAATAATATTAGTAAATTAGTGATAATAGGATCTGTTGCGATAACTCTTTCGAGTTGTGGGGACAGCTGGTTGGAACCTAAACCTCTTTCATTTTATTCTCCGGAGAATACTCTGGTAGATGCTAAAGGTATGTGGGCTGCACTTGGTACTTGTGAGAAAAGGATTAAAGCGGAGTTTTATGGAGATGGACCTGCCATTATTACCGAACATATTTTTTCTGAGGTAGCTATTGAAGGAACTACGGACAAAACAAGTGTTGCTCAAGATCTAAATGCGGTTATTACGCCTGATAAAAATTTGAATAGTCCTAATGCCAATAGAGTAGGTTGGTATTGGAATGAAGCGTATGATAATATTAGGTATGCTAATACTGTGATTACACGTATTGATGAAGCAACTTACTCGTCTGAACAGGAGAAGAACGAGATATTGGCTACTGCTTATTTCTTTAGAGCTTATCACTATTATCGTTTGATAAATCAATTTGGTGATGTGCCTTTACTATTGAAAGAATTTACAGAGGCGAAACTCGACTTCTATACAACGAAGCGTGAGGTCATTTTAAATAAAATGATCGATGATATGAAGTTTGCTTGTCAATGGATGCCTGAGGTGGTTGATAGAGGAAAAGCTCCACGTGCGGCAGGCTATCATTTGTTGGCAAAGTTATATTTGGCTGCCGGTTTGTTTGATGAAGCCATAACAGCAGCTACGGCTGTAATAAGTGACCCGCGTTATGAATTGATGAAAAATAGATTCGGAGCAGAAAAAGCTGATGCTACTAAAAATGTGATTTGGGATTTACATCGCCCTGAAAATAAGGCATTGGCAGAAAATAAAGAGACTATCTTGTTGGTTATTGACAGATACCTTGTAGAAGGAAGCCAAGGTGATGGAATCAGAACGATGAGAAATGCAGTGCCTTATTATGGAAATACGAAGAATGCTATATTGACTCCTGATGGTAAACAGGGAGTAACAGACAAAAAGGATCCGACAGGAACAGTTAAAATTTCACTAGTTAAAAAGTATGGACGTGGAATCGGACGCTGTCGGGGAACAGCTTATTCTACCCAGTATATTTGGGATGATCCGAATGATTTGCGTCATGCAAAAGGAAATTGGATGAATATGGAGGATTTAGTATATAATGAACCTAAGTTGGAGGGGAAAAATAAATATTATGGCAAACCTTTACAGCTTTATGGAGAGACTGGACAGCTGTTGTGTAAAGATACAATTCGTAGTTGGTTTGGTTGGCCGCATTACAAATTATTTATACCGGATCCGGACAGAGTAGATCAACCGGAAGGTGGTAATACAGACTGGTATGTATATCGTTTGGCGGAAACCTATTTGTTGCGTGCAGAGGCTTATTGTTGGAAAGGCGATGCTGCTAGTTTGCAGAAAGCGGCAGATGATGTGAATGAAGTAAGAAATAGAGCGGGTGCAGGTGATTTGGCGGCATCTGATATGAATATTGGAACAATTTTGGATGAACGTGCGAGAGAGTTATATTATGAAGAACCTAGAAAAACAGAGTTGACTCGTATTGCTTATATATTTGCACAAACGGGAAAACCCTCTTATACTGGTAAGGTCTATAAAATGGATAATTTCTCAGAAGATAATTTCTTTTATGATAGAAAAGGGATGATTATGATGGGGTTAGACCAGAATCAGTAATTTTATTCATTGTTAAAAGGTACGGCGTGATCTATCGACTCCAAAGCTTAGGATGATAGGAACTGCGTTTTTTGATGATGAGGTACCTGGAAAGCGACCAGGGGTAATGTGCTCTCGGAATCTTTCTGTGATTGATTTTGTGAGATGATTTTTTTGTCAGTTGTGCCCAAATTTCTGAGG